>JAABUP010000617.1_pt1 | contig 76491 bp, 64 predicted proteins | sample 5559201 | NCBI WGS metagenome assembly JAABUP01 (sample SAMN10711887, study PRJNA513373) | rock metagenome | isolation source: Antarctica rocks | place: Antarctica | reverse complement strand
ATATTACAGCTCTTCCGCAAATAGACAATTGGCCTTCCAGAGTAACTCTCGAAAAGCAGGGGGACGCAAAACATACAACTCTTCGGGGACGTGTAGAGAGACCAACTCGCTGCAGTCTTCGGAGAGGACGATGAAGCAGTCTCGATCACTGATAGCGTAAAGGCTGCGGCTGTGCCTACGCAGCATTAGAGGGCCCAGTCACACAAAGCCAAGGGGAACGCTCACCTGTTCATTGGCGGGAACCGGCGCTTCGCCCTGCTGCTGGTAGTATTTGGTATAAGGGTTCTCTCCTCTTCGGATAGCGGCCTCATCAACCTCAACGCCGGGGTGACCGTTCTCCATCATCATTCGCCGACTGGTGGAAGCTTCCTTACCATCTTCGGCGAGCTTGGCTTTCATGACTGACTGGACTGAGAAGGGGCTATTAGGGGTGAGATTAGAGATGTCAGTAAGCTGTCCCGGTCTAGCGGGGAAGGAATAGAGGAGCCCTTGTGTCAACAGTCTACAAAGCCTTTGAGAGATGTAAATGGGCAAAGTGGGCTTGAAGGGATCTAGGATTCTTCAGGTAAGACAAGCGCATCGGTTTTCCGAAGAGTGAAGCCATGCGCCGGTAGGTCGAAGCTGAGAAGCTCGAGTAGGTTGCCAAATCTTGATATCTTACGATGTCTGGGGATAGTATGGAAATTGGCAGGACCCAGTAAGTAGTAACACATAGGGACAAGGTGTGGTGAGGGATTCAGCTGATGTGTGGAAACCCACTTACCCGTTTACTTCGCGATCTAACGCCAAATACTCTTTGGCAGCATCCTTGGTCCCTCTTTCAAGCAAGTAGACCATGTAGTAGTGCGCTAAATCCTTTATGGTCAAGGGCGACAGATGACTCTTTCGTCGGATATCCTCGTGAACTTGCTTTATCCGCTGGTGCTGAACATGCTCTGTCTCGGCACTCGTGGGCTGTTCAAGCTCGAACATGAGATAGTTGATCCAGAACGGCCGGCTGTCCAGATACCAGTGCTGATTTTTCTGAAATACCTGGCGAGCTTCTTCCACCGATCCTTTGATCTTCCACAACAAGCGAGCCCACTCGGCAACAAGAGCAGCTTTGGCGTAAATATCGCAGTGTGGTGAGTCAATCTGAGCTTTGTAGACCTCAATTGCTGCGTCCAGGCCGCCATGTCGGCGTGACAGATTGGCCAAAGAGATGATGGTTTCAATATGGCCTGGAAGATTCAAGAGAATCGCTTGATGAATGTCTTTCGCGACCTCAACTCGACCGGACATCTCTTCAAAGTATGCGTACTGCAGACGCACAGCTGGTCGGGATATTGGCGCATATAGCATGCTTGCTCGTTGGTAGATATTTCTAACCTCTTCTTCCTTACCCTGCTGAACCAGCATCCATCGAGCATACCGCAACCAGAATTCGTCGTAGTAGGCGCAGGTTACCAAGCACCGTTCGTAAAGAAACTGCGTGCGATAGTAGTCGCCCTCAACCTCCTCGAAGTCGAGATACTTCCTCCAATTGACCAGCTGTCCTTCATCCAATTCAGTGACGTGGAAGTACGGACGCTTGACCTCAGATTCATACGTCCATCTCTTGGTCGTTTCCGTTTGGGTTCTGGAAAAAATCTCAAGGTGGAAATTGTCAATTCTCGTCCTCATCTCTCGCTCAATTTCCAGCTCTCCTCTCTCAGCCTTCAATTGCTGCGAGCCGGCTTGTACTGTAGCTGGACCCTCTGTCTCAATCTCGGAACGGAACTGAGCGAGTGTGTCTGCCGGGAGTAATTCTGCTAGTGGTCGGCTTTGAGCCAGTTGACGGTACCGCTCAAAGTATCGGGCATACTGATGCATAGGAATGTGTACGACGCGGTCGAGGATCGCAAAGATTTTGTCATGGGCTTCGAGGCGTTCTTCAAATTCAAGGTACTTGTCCCAGAACGGATGTGCTAGGAAGTCGAGGCCGACGCTGCTCGCACCTCTCTCAAATAGTCTGCACGTTAAGACTGATTAGCAACGATGTCGACATGGGGAATGGGAGTATAAGCAGAGGGAAAGGCAGAGAGGACAGCAAACATAGCATGTACGAGTGATTAAACTATCATCAATCTCCGCAAAAGTCCACCTAGTGGTCTTATCGAACGCATAATGTAATATCTCGGAAGTGGTCAGGTGTGTAGCGAACGAAAAGAAAGCACCTGGGTGTCAAGTGTGAGAAGTAATCTAGGTAATTGGTAGTGACTTTCTCACCCGTCTACGAGCCCAGCTCGAAGATACTCTTCGCTTCTTGGTATCCAAGAGTCGTGCTGCAAACTTTGTGGTTATGGGAAGGAAAGCACGTCTCCCTATACTTACTCTCGGATCACATCAGAGTCGTGACTCGTCTCAACTTTGAACGCGCAGTAGTTGGTCCAGAGATCAACAGAGTTGGTGATGCTGGCTACTCCTCTCTCGTAAACCATTTCTGCCGCCTCCGTCCCTGCGATCGAGAACTCAAGGTCTGCATACTTTTTCCAGTATCCAAACAGCAGGGGAAACTTCGCCAGAAATCGGTCGTAGAACTCCCTGGTTGCTGCGATCGATTGGGGACTGGAATTGCGGTTCAAACCTCCCTCTAGTGATTCGGCTGCGCGGACCAGCTTTTCCCAGATTTCGAAATTATCTGGATCTTCTAGCTACACAGGGAGTCAGATGATTGATTCTGAACGCGAGTAGAGATGTCACAGGTCAAGTACCACTTCTGCATTGAGCTTCTTGAGCTCCGCATTTTCCTCATCCGTACCCCCAAAGCTGAAGTCGGCCATCGGCGGTCGGACAATACTAGCGAAGCACGACCACTGTATGAGACTTATTGTGTCGTCTGTGATCAGCTTTACGGAGAAAGTACCGGTATTGAAATCTTCTGCTCGTCGGAGTGGGACGAGTTACGGGTACCGTGGTTGTCGATAGTTGAGGTGTCGAGTCGCGGGATTTTACGAGGCTAGACGGGGCGACTTTTGAAGCGAGGTTGAGAGCCTCTCACTCGTCTACGAATTTGGAGGATATTTCCTATACCCCGTAACGAGTTACACCTCTGTAATAGGCCGAGGCCCGGGGACAGAGGTCGTGGCACACAATTGCAGCAATGACATTGAATTCTAGTACGTTATGTGCAACCCTTTGCGCTCAACGCATTGATCTATGTGTTGACTGAGTTTATCATGCTAATCTGTTTGACAGATGGGTGATTTGTTCAAAGTGCTTCAAGCTACATTCACAGTGTCAATTTGCCGAGGAGGAATTGCCTCGAGAGCCTCAAGAGCGATTGTAGTATTCCAGACCGCCGCCTATAGCCCAAAACCAATGGGGTGGCCTCCACTCGCCTAGGGGAGTTGTTGATCTCTGTCCATGTATCAAGCTGACGATAGGTAAGAGGCGGAGTACTATAGCGTATCTCCGAACAGTCGGACTCCATTCTACTGTACGTCCAGTGAATGGTCCTCGATGTTGTCACGAATGTCGAAAGTGCTACAAAGATATCGAGATTCAGGTAAAGGTTAACCCATTCCTACGCCAGGACGGGGAGCTTGGCGCGGATCTCTTGCTCTTTCTGGACCGAGAGGATGCTAGCGGATCGTTCTTGGACCGACCAAATCGTCTTTCCCTTCAATAGGGAACATAGCAGCTCCTTACAATTACCACGGCGATCACCCTGGGTAAGCTTATATCTGTTTCCAAATCGGGTGGGTTGATTTGCAAATCGGAAATATTTACAACTTGAACGGAACATATCTTCAGGGCATGAGACAAATCGATTGTGTATCTCTGTGATATGTTTGATTGGAAAGTCGGAAGGGGAGTGGGCTTATGGAGAAGCTGAGGTTTTGCTGTTGATGTAAAGAGAAGCACTCGTAGAGCTTTATTGTTCTCGGGTTTCGTGACCTTTCTCGATCTAGGGCAACCCGTCTCGCTTACTTCGTCCTAATCGTCGATGACCGCAGAAGGGAGCGAGGACCTCGTCCTGTCAGTCTACTCGCACAGGCGGAGTGCACCCAGCAGGCGATCGAGATCGAGCCTAGGAGACGAGGCGATGGCGGCTGGTGGTAAAGTCGAAACCGAAAAGATCGAGGAGCAACAACATATGTGAAACCCTATGCGACTCGGCTTGTCGAATGGGCGTATTTTGATCGCAATTCGAGCCCGTTTCGCGTGGAATTCGATGAGCGATTTGTATTGCGTACAATTTGGCTTCAATTTTCATTTCAACTTCGATCCGTTGTCTCGCTGCGACACTGAGCTCAATTGGACTCCGGGGGTTATCAGCGCAGTCAACCGGCCAACGCCAGCCAGTCGCCTGATACCGATCGATTACTGTTGCTACCGCATGACTTATGGATAGCACTATAGTATCGCTTAGTCGGGCCTTAAGGTGGACTTCGGCGTCGATGTAGGGAGGACGTGGAACGCAGGAAGTTGGCAGCAGATCCAGACGCCCTCTTCACTGTCACGAGCACTTACTTTGTACGTATGATGAGATGGGAATGTCACAGATTCAGAGCTAGCAGTGCGATTTAGTATCTTGTATGGTTTGCATATGAGCTATACATCTGCATTTCATGCAGTCTTATGCACTATTGCCAACCACCTTTCCCAGCAAACCCGCTGCTGTCCTCGATCTTCTTCTGTCCACCACCTTTTTGTGACTTCTGCTGTGCAGCCTCGTGCTTACGGAGCTCTTCTGGTACTCTGGAAATGGAAGATTTCATCAACATTTGTTTGAGATCATACCTAGTCAACATGTTAGCAGAAGGCCAGTATAGGTTAGGTGTTGTGAAACATACATAACGTCGGTATCTTCATTGCCAAGGAAGGTAATCGCAATACCACTCTTCCCTGCACGACCCGTACGACCAATGCGATGCGTATAGCTCTCGATGTTGGTAGCCATGTTGAAGTTCACCACCAGGCTAACGTCTGGCACATCAATACCTCTGCCCGCAAGGTCTGTAGCAACCAAGACATCGGTGGTACCATTTCGAACCGAAGCCAAAGCGGCTTCTCTTTGTTCTTGGGTTTTGCTTCCGTGAAGAGTGACCGCCGAAAAGCCCATGTGCTTGATGTCTCGAGCAACGGCATCGCAATTGCGCTTAATGTTGACAAAAACGATGATAGGAGGCTGAAACTCCCTCGTTGCAAGGAGCTCAGCAAGACGCTTCTTCCTCTTATCTTCCCCAGCGACAAATTCGACGCGCTGCTCAACGGTTTCAACAGCTTCACCGACATTACCGATCGTCACAATGGCAGGTCTGCGCAAGTATTTCCTCGCGATTCGTTCGACAGCTGCAGGCATGGTAGCTGTGTACATCATCGTCTGCCTATAACGATCTTTGCCACCGAGGTGCTGGCTCATTACGACAGCATCTTCCGCCTCTTCGGAATCCGGTTTCATGTTCGCGACCGGCAGGGCGTCAAGGATCTTGTTGACGGGCTCTTCAAAACCGAGATCAATCATCCGATCCGCTTCATCCATGATGACATAGCAGCATTGCCCTAGGACAAGTACCCTACGTTCGATACAGTCAACGAGACGACCCGGGGTAGCGATAATGATCTCCGCTCCATCTCGCAAATTGTACGCTTGCTCCTCAAGAGAATGACCACCAACAATACTAACACATGTAAACCCTAGAGGTGTAGCGAATTTCCTCGCTTCAATCTCGATTTGCTGAGCCAATTCACGAGTGGGTGCTAGGATAATTGCATATGGTCCGTCGTTCTTCGTCATTTCGTTGAGCACAGGAAGCTCAGAAATGTAGACAAGTAGTGGAAGTAGGAATGCTGCCGTTTTACCAGAGCCAGTGACAGCGACGCCAATGAGATCCCGCGATTGTAAAGCGATTGGTATGGCGGCGCGTTGAACAGCGGAAGGTTCGGTATACCCTACCTGATCAACCACATCCAGAAGACGCTTCGGTAGACCTGATTCTGCCCAGGACCTCATGGGATTCGGTATTGCCCCACCCTTAGTACTCATGTTGAAATCTTCTTTGAAAATTCTCCAGTCCCTCTCCCGCATATGCTCGAGCTTCTTTTCACTCCAGTGCTTATCAAGCGAATTGCGGCCCCCTTCCTCTTTCCTCCTTCTCTCCATCTCCATCATTTCCCTTGCTCTTGCGCTGCCGGCCTCAGGATCCCGCTCCTCTAAAGCCCTTGCATACTTCCGGGCAACTCCATCTGCTAGATCTTCGGCAAAGCCGCCAAGTCGACCTCGACCGTAGAAGTTGGCTTCCGCACGCGCCTGGTATAGTGGATTGTAGTCGGGGCTGGTGTCCTCCTCTGTATTCCATTCGAAGTTGAATTTCCTCTCGGTAGTCCGTCTTCTCTTTTTCTTAGCAGAGAATGTTGATTGATTCTGGTCTGCGCCCATGTAGCGCTGTCGGATGAGCGCAGCCTGGGCTTCTTCAGTAGCAGGTCGCTTCTCACCCTTACTGACGGATGAACCACTGACTGAGGGCTTCGGAGGTGGAGGGGGTGCCATGTCGTATCCCTTATTCGGCTGCGCAGACCTCATTGCGGCTGGTCCGGTGGGTATCTCACCTTGTCTTAAAGCCCGAGGGCCTGTCGGTATTGCAGGTCTCCGCTCGCCGTTAACTCCATTGGCTGCCTGTGAAGGCTGGGCAGGGCGTTCGCCATTTCGAGGTTTTTGAAGGTGTGACGAGCCCGTGACTCCGTTCAGAGTCGGGGCCGCTGAGGCTTTCTCAGTCTGGGCCTTATGTTTTGCCTCTTCAAACTCCTTCGTTCGCTTTTCGAGAGCTAATTTCTCTCTTTGAGCTTTCGATAAGAACTTGGGCTAGATCACAAACGCAAGTAGTCAGTACGGCTGGAGTAGAGACTATAGAATAATGCAAGGTGAACATGAGATCATTTGGAAAGTATAATTTCTGGGTGGAGCTTACTTTTGCTGCAGCCTCATCGACTTCTCTCTTCTTCCTCAAGATCTCCTCGACGCTGAGTGGAGTGTGGTCGCGATGATTTCCCCATCCTGCTTTTTTCTTCTTTATCTCAAGTGGAAGCGGAGGTGGTGGTTCGTTGATTGTCGATGGCGGAGGGGGTGGTGGGAGATCTTCTGGTGGAGGTGGTGGCGCTAAAGTTTCTGGCGGAGGTGGAGGAGGTGATGAAGGCCTCTCGAACGGCTCACGGGGTGGAGGAGGAGGCACCACGGTGGCAACCCCATTTGTCAAATGTCCATTCATTTTGTGGTAAGAATGATTTGCTCAATGATGCCAGGTGAAGTCCGATGTGAAGTGATAGCAGCAATTCGATACGGTTACCGATGTAAACCATTGCCGCACAAATATGTCAGACACAGTGAAAGCACTTCGGCCCTGAACACTATGATGACGCACTAACAAAATTGAAGTCCATCTCCATATTTGTGGCTTCAGGAGCGAATATTGTCATTGTATGCTACACATTCCCCATTGGAATTCACTACCCCGTACTCCTATGCGGTATTTGGTACGCCTACAACCATGCTGATGCTTCAAACCTAGCAGACGTAGTGACCAAGGTCGTCCTATATCTGCTAGCCTTTGATCCATAATCTCTGAATCATTTCGGAAATTTCTTCCATCCACGACCATGGCCCCTCTGATGGTAACACATAGGTCAGTTGTGCAACGGAAGGGTCATGATATACAGACTGCTCACCTCCTTCCAAGTTTGTATCATCTTCGGCATCTCTAGCATAGCCTGCCTTCGCCTCTCTAATCTTCCCTTCAATGTTCTCTCCCACTCCTTCCCCTTAACCTTCTGCCCGACTCCAGTGCCCTTCACCCGCAGTCCGTTCTCTTCTCTCTTCCTCAATCTCTCTTGGGTACCCTTTACCGTGAATGGTAAAAGTTCTTCCACACCATGTTGCCGCGCCAACTTTACTAGATCAGCCTGCCGTCGCAGTGAGAACACCGGGTCGTGCCATTTGCCTGTCACAGGATGCCGCTGTGATCGAAGAGGATTTGTTCCATCAATGGGTGATGGAAGTAAACTATGGTCCGCTTCTAATGTAGCGTTAGGGTCATCGGATGATGTGTTCGGTGCAATGGTAACGGCTTCTGAGGGCGAGGTGACGGGGTTTGGCACACCGTTGGAGGAGGATAGTAACGCTGGGGAAGGGTAACGCGCAAAGAATCGCGTTAGTCGTGTGGGCAACGATTGCGCAAGCTTGGCATATTGCAGCTGAGTGGCCATGAAGACCGATAGGACCAAAGGTAGTCCAAGAGTCCGGACCAAGACAGTCTGGGTTTGAGCCAATTATTTGACGCGCAAGCATAGGTACAAGTATTTGGACGTGCTTACTTAGTCAGCAAAAAGCAGAAGAATTTGTTCGGCGTATTCTACTTGGTAGATCAGAATCGAATTACGAAGTCTTTTAGCTCGTTACATTATTGGGCAACGTCTCATATCAACCCTCATACCGCGGGCTTCGCATTAGCACAAGAGGTAGCGAGTCTTCGACGGCAGAATGTGGATAAGAAGATGAGAAGATTATGATATCCAGCAGCGGTTGAGAATGCTCGCCATGTACACGTACGAGTACGAAGCTACCACTTAGAGATATCGTAGGAATATAGTTCAGACATCATTCTCACGACTGATTCCACGCATCTCTCTACATTGACTGAGAACACATGTACCCGCTATCCTATGGCAATCCACTCACATGGCCTCCTAGACGGAAGCTGTAATGGATGCCTCAAACGTGCGGAGTTGTACTCTTGCAACACAGACTTACGTCAAGAACAGCCAACATGATGACGGAAGACCCTGAGTCAATGTTGGTAGAAACGGCTTGCATGTGTATAACTATGTCGAAGATCAAGCTCCGGGACATAAAGGGCGCGCACACACGCTAGTTGTGTACCTGCCAAAATGGGATGCATGATGGCTGCCTGGTGCTGCACGCATACTCTACCTAGCTACTTGGACAACTTTTTGTCTACTTCCCCGCCTTTGATCTAGAGACCTCTAGTCCATGCGGTACACCAGCCCTAAGTCGATCCAGCTTGTGATCAACAGTGCAAAGCTCAAGCTCACCTTATACTCAGCCCTCCAGCACTCTGCCTTCTCGTCTGCACCACGAGGAGCTTCCAAATACCTCCACACTGTTGTGCGGAAGGTGAATCTTGAGCTTCGGTCGAATAGCAGCTGCCGCATTAGCTTACCCAGGCAAGCTGTAAGACACTGCTCATATCAAAGGAGGATGTGTTACGCGCAAGGGGATGCCGTTGGTGGAAGCATTGACATCACTAAAGGCCGGGAGGTTCTTCCCACAAATGTGAAGCCAGTTCATTATGACCTGACACTGGAGCCCGATCTTGAGAAGTTCACTTTCGAAGGGACGGTGATAATAGAGTACGTAATTCCCCGCGGCGTTCTACAAGTACGTAGGGACATCACTGTTGTGCTGTGCTGCACTACATTCGTTTCCTGAGACTAATCGCTGTGAGTTCTCTAGTCTTGAAGTCAAGGAAGAGACCAATTCCATATCTTTGAACACTCTTGAGCTCGATATCCATAGCACCAAAATCACGGCTGGAGGTAGTCAGATATCGTCGTCGCCGAAAATCAGCTACAATGAGGACACTCAGACCTCCACAGTCTCCTTCGAGAAGAGCATACCAGCAGGTTCCAAAGCTCAAATCATTCAAACTTTCACAGGTCAACTCAATGATAAGATGGCGGGGTTCTACCGATCTTCCTACAAGGGTACCAACGACGAGACGAAGTACATAGCAACAAGCCAAATGGAGCCGACGGACGCCAGGAGGGCGTTTCCGTGTTTCGACGAGCCAGCACTCAAAGCAACATACACTACGACACTGGTTGCGGAGAAGCACCTCACTTGCTTGAGTAACATGGATGTTGCGTCGGAAAGGGAGGTGGACTCCAAGATGAGCGGCGGCAAGAAGAAGGCTGTGACTTTCAACAAGACACCTTTAATGTCGACTTACCTGTTGGCTTTCATTGTTGGAGATCTTAAGTGCATCGAGACGAGTGATTTCAGAGTACCAGTAAGGGTCTTTGCAACAGCAGACAAGGAAATCGAGCTCGGGCGCTTCTCCTTAGATCTTGCAGCTAGAACCTTGGACTTCTACGAGAAGACCTTTGACAGCAAGTTTCCGTTGCCGAAGATGGACATGGTCGCCATTCCTGACTTTAGTGCCGGAGCCATGGAGAATTGGGGCCTGATCACGTATCGAGTAGTGGATTTGCTTTTTGATGAAAAGACTAGTGGCGCATCTACCAAGCAAAGAATAGCTGAGGTTGTGCAGCATGAACTGGCTCATCAATGGTTTGGTAATCTCGTCACCATGGACTTCTGGGACGGCTTGTGGCTCAACGAAGGATTTGCAACTTGGATGTCGTGGTATTCCTGCAATTCTTTCTACCCGGAGTGGAAAGTTTGGCAAAGCTACGTCACAGACAACTTGCAAAGCGCTTTATCTCTCGACTCTCTGCGAAGCAGTCACCCTATTGAGGTGCCGGTGAAGCGAGCGGATGAGATCAATCAGATCTTCGATGCGATATCGTATTCCAAAGGCTCTTGTGTGCTGAGGATGATCTCCAAGTACCTTGGCGAAGATACGTTCATGGAGGGCATTCGAAGATATTTGAAAAAGCACGCATACGGCAATACACAAACTGGTGATCTTTGGGCTGCATTGAGTGATGCAAGCGGCAAGGACGTCGAAAAAGTGATGGACATCTGGACTAAGAACGTCGGCTACCCTGTCGTCACTGTCACCGAGAATAGTAGCTCGAACAGCATACATGTAAAGCAAAACCGGTTTCTCCGTACCGCTGATGTCAAGCCTGAAGAAGATAAGACACTATTCCCCGTCTTTCTTGGCCTCCGCACCAAGGACGGAGTCAATGAAGAATTGACGCTTTCGACTCGAGAACATGACTTCAAGGTGCCAAGCCTTGACTTCTTCAAGCTCAACGCGGACCACGCGGGTATCTACAGAACATCTTACAGCTCTAGTCGTCTTGAGAAACTGGGACAAGCTGCGAAGAAGGGCCTCCTTACTGTTGAAGACCGGGCAGGCATGATTGCTGATGCTGGAGCCCTTGCCGCTTCTGGCTACCAGAAGACCTCGGGCATACTCTCATTGCTCAAGGGGTTCGATAGCGAGGCGGAGTTTGTTGTTTGGGATGAGATTCTTACCAGGATTGCCTCCGTTAGGGGTGCTTGGGTTTTTGAGGACCCACAGGTCAGTTCAAACTTCCTATCCTGTTAATGCCACACTTCTCCTCGCAATGTCACGTTGAATATGCTTCACTCACGATAGCTATGGCAAGTCAAGTTGTATCAATGCTTGCTGAGGCACTATCCTCTCAAGTGTCGAAGCCTTCTTTTTTTTGAGATATTGGAGTAAACAAAGCGTTTTGCTGACATGATCGTAGGCTAAAGATGCCTTGAAAGCCTTTCAGAGGGCCCTGGTGAGTGAGAAGGCCCATGCGAAGGGATGGACCTTCAACGAGGGAGAAGATCATATCCAACAACAGTTCAAGGCCTTACTGTTTGGGAGTGCTGGAATGGCAGGCGACAAGAAGGTGGTCGAGGCCGCCTTCGATATGTTCGGGGAGTTCTGCAACGGGAACAAGAAGGCAATACATCCCAACATTAGAGGAAGCGTATACGGTATAGTTCTTCAGGAGGGAGGTGAAAAAGAGGTACCTATCACTCTGTGACAGCCGCCATCATTAATTACATACTGATCTATCATGCCAGTACGACGCCATCCTCAACGAGTACCGCACAGCGAAAGATGCGGACGAACGTAACACGGCTCTGCGAAGTCTGGGACGTGCCTCGGCTCCTCAACTCATCAAGCGAACTCTGGATCTCCCGCTCAGTGACGAGGTCAAGGGCCAAGATCTCTATCTCCCCATTGCCGCTCTACGCACTCACGACACAGGTATTGATGCGTTATGGGCCTGGATGAAGGAGAATTGGACTACCCTGGAGAAGAAATTGCCACCTGGCTTGACGATGCTAAGCACCGTCGTGCAAATCTGCACCGCGAGTTTCACGACTACCAAGCAGTTGGAGGAAGTGCAGTCGTTCTTCAAGGGCGGGAGCACCAAGGTATGATTCCTCTCACCTCAATTGTCTTTCTCACGTCCTATGTGGCTGTGGATTCTGCTCTCGAAAGCTGATTACCGGGATAGGGGTTTGACCGCGCTCTAGAACAGAGCAAGGACTCGATTCGCGCAAAAGCCAGCTGGTTGGACCGTGATAGAGGGGACGTGGAGAGCTGGCTGAAGAGCAATGGGTATCTGGGCAACGCACCGGATGGAAAATTGTAGTTGGTCCATCAGCTGCTACAATTCCACAGTGATGTGGCAGTAGCCTAAAGCTGGATATTGTAGAGATAGCATGGCTCTTCACGGCATATAATAGTGCATGCATAGAAGGCATTGAAACGTGATGTCTGTTTATCTGGATACTGTATCGACTTGAGATCTGGACTATCTGAAAATCCCCCGACTTATGTGAAACCCCCACTCCGGATTACGGTACGACGAAATCGAAAACACAACATCTCGTACCCAGACAGTACTCCAGAAGCCCGGTAAGCAGTTCTGCCAAACACCAGGCCGCCAGCCGACCCAAGGAGCACTAAGTGAGGGATAGCATGCCCGCACACCAGCGCGGATGCCTGCGCCTCTTGGGTTCGTTCGATGGCCTATACGCCAATGTAGAGCACCTATGCTTCTCTGACGACCGCCAGCAGGAGAGTAGGAAATTCGTCTGATGTGGTATTGCAACCTCCCGAACGCCATGAACCCTGTCAGCTCGAGGGAAAGAAAGGTAGAGAAGAGAAAAACGCCGAGGCCATGACCATCCTCGTCAAACTACTCCAGAATGTCCGATCATGCACTTTGTTAATAATGATGATGAGGGAATGAGAGATAATGCAGAATGACTTCATAACGATCGTTTACTTTGGAGGTGTGCCAGCAATGGCAGGAGTAGGAGTCAGAGTCGTCGCAGCCTTTGCTGGTGGCATTTGCGTTGTTGGTATGCGCTTCGCCATCAGAGCCATCTTCTTGCGAAGGGCTGTCAGACGACCACGGATGCTTGCGACAACTATGAGGGCGCGTCAGCCTCCATCTGTACTCGATACCTACTATTGAAACTTGACTCACGCTTGACGACGACCTTTCTATCCTCAGCTTCGACGCCGTTCACAGCCTCGCCGTCAGTTTTGGAGCCCTTCTTTTCCTTCTCTTTATCAATACCGCTGCCCTTTCTTGGAGCCGGCTCATCATCGCTCTCCAAAACAGCCTCCAACATCCGGATAGCCGTCACGTATGCGATCTCGCATCCGGGGAGGTCTTCTCCGACTAGCTCGTTGACTGCAGCAGATCGACTCATTTCCAAAGCTCGATCGTACATAAGCTTCTCCGCAGTTATGCCAGAGCTTACAACGACGTTGTCGCCGGACGTACCCATGCGACCAGTGGAACTCGAAGCGGACGGATGATTGCTTGGATGGCTAGGATGATCCTTAGGAAGCTGCTTCTGGGACTCGATCAGCTTGAGGCGAACGAACTCTGCTTTCTCTAGAACCTCGTTGAACCGGTTGCGAACCCATTGCACAACGTTGTTCACGCGATTGCCGACAGCCACGCTATTGGTCGAGGAGGACTCGGATCGGGACGATGGTGACTCGCTAATGATTTCTCCGCGGTTCTTACGAGCCCACCAAGCACCAGCAATGTCCATCGATCGGGCCAGAAGCGTGAGGGCCTTGACGTATAGCACAAGTGCTTCTTCAGAAAGTGTCACTTTGGCATCAACGGTAAGCCCTTCGTCTTCATCAACGGCACCCGCATCTTTCTCAGGGATCCCTGCTTGGCGAAGTCCAAGACCATGGCCCATCGAAGGGGCTAGAGGGACTAGCTGTTTGTACTTGACTTCAGCAAAGCCATAGACGACATCGCTCCTTGTAGCAGATTCCTCAATCACGTGGACAGCTTTGGAGTCCTCATCAAGCGGCACAGAAGGCTTAGAACCGTCGCCGATAATCACAAGACTACTCTGATTCGTCGGATACGCGGGAAATGGACTGTATGCAGTTGGAGAAGGACCCAATCTGCCTATCCCTAACGGTGGAGAGATCCCAATGCCCATACTGAACAGCCTTCCACTCGCCATATTGATTGCTTTGGAAATTGCGGAAGTCGCTGAGCCTGGACTTGGTCCATACCGTCTCTCGTAAGAGCTTTGGCGATGATGTAGCACATCAGGACGTTGTCTACCGGTCGCGATTTGCATGGCTCTTGCGGGCGTTACTTGTGCTCCGGAAGTAGAATTTGGTGCTCCTTGCGTAGTGGCCCGGCGGACCATCGTCCCTGGAGTTTGTAATTGCTGCAAGCCGCCATGCAATCTTGGACTCGCGGCAAGTTCATCGGCGAAGGCATTGACTTCGACAGCGCGCTTCTCTACAACAACGTAGTCTCGCTCGAAGGCGACTTCCTGCGCGGCACGCTCCCGTTCCTCCCTTGTGGCCTTGTCCTCCTTCTTCTGTGGTGCATGTTCACGGTTTTGGACTTGCTCCTTCAGAAGAGACGATCCTGGGGAAGGGGTATTCCGGCTTCGCTGTCTCTCCATGGCTGCAGCCGCTCCAATAGGGCTCCTCTCATGATGGAGATCTTGCCGCGCAGGTGCAGTGGCATGGGTGACCATGCTTGGCCGACGATCTTGTTGACCCAACGCTTGATTGGTTGGAGATGCATGGGCAAGTTGACTTGATCGACGTGGTTCTGCTGTTGGCCGCGGAGGCGTAGCTGATAACTGACGAGCAGCAGAAGACGATGGCTCAGCGTGGTCAATACGTGACTCCCTAGCAATCCTATCCCGGGGTTGCTGCGAAGTTGTTCCACCCGCTCCAGGTGTTTTGACATCTCTATCTGTACCCAGCGCTCGAGGATCTTGTGAGGTGCTACGTCTAAGAGGACTTGGTCTGGTCTTCTCCGGCTCAGGGAGTGCTTTCGGTACGTCGCTAATCCGGTCCTCTCCAACCAATCCCGGAATCTCATCCTTCACCACGCTGTTATTAAAGAAATCGGCGAAGCTCATTCTTTCCACGGGATTCCTTTTCAATAGTCCCCTGATCAGTCGTTTCATGTCATCAGTAAGGGTCGTCTCCTCAGGAAACTTGATCTTGTCATCTCCTCGTTCGATCTTACGTAGCAGTTCGACGTGGTTGGATGCTCTGAAGGGAGGCTTCCCGACCATCATTTCATACAGTACGGTGCCCACTGACCAGAGGTCAGCTTTCGCATCATATTTTTCGTATCGTAGTATTTCAGGTGCCATATAAAGTGGCGATCCACAAAGCGTCTCTGCAAGCGACGTTGATGGCAGTGATCGTGCAAAACCAAAGTCGGCAATCTTTAGCATCGGCAGTGACTCAACCCCAGCGACAGGGATAAGAGAATTTTCGCTGACAGCGTATGGTATTATGTCTGGCTGGGTTTTGGCGTAGTACAGAGGTGATGGATTGAGAAGAAGGTTTTGAGGCTTGACGTCACGGTGGATGAAGTTCCTGGCCCTGAGAAACTCCAACGCGCTGGCCAGCTGCTTTAGGAAGTGCCGAACAATAACCTCGTTCAAGCCACCACCCTGAGGGTTTGGGTATTTCCGTATCATGTCGGCGGTTGAAGCGTGCTTGCCTAGTGTATCGCGCTTCTTGATGAAGTATGACAGGTCACCCAACTGGCAGAACTCCATGACAAGGTGTATATGGGCCGAAGACTCCTGACAGTCGATGAGCGCGACAATATGTGGATGATGGAGGCCTTTGAGGATATGGATCTCGGAATAGAGGTTATCCTTCAGCTTCTTGTTGAGCTTCTGCAGGTGAACAGACTTTACGGCTACGTAAGCACCGTTCTTCTGCAGTGACACTTCGGTATCAGCAAAGGTTTCATGATAAAGCAAAGGTCACCCTGAGGAAGAACGGAACTCTGTAGCATCGTATGCAGCATCATCTTAAGAATGAAGCCATGTAAGACATGCTTGAGCGTTCGGACGGCTGCATACCGTATGCACAGCTTTATAAACGGTCGCAAAGCTTCCCCTTCCTATCTCCTCCATCCTCTTGAAATTCCCAATGGTCAAGTCCCCCTGGCCTGCTTCCCGGGACCGCCTCGACGTCGAAGACGGTGGCGGCGGTTGTGCCGCCATGTTCGGTCCTTGATGTGCCAATCTCCTGTTGATGTTGGGCTTTCTTCCCACGGAGGGTATGCTCAGAAGTTCACCACTGCAGATGTGGATATAGTGTTGCGGTGAGTGCGTTGCACATGAAGTGTTGTCGATAGAAAGTGGAGAAAGGCGTTGAGCCGTCGAAGGACGCAAGCTGCCGAGCTTGGCGAAGAAGGCTCCACGGATCGAGGTCGGTTGGCTGTGCGACGTCAAGCGTCAAGTGCTTGCTGCAGGGGATCGAAGAGAACGGGAGACACGAAGAAACGATTGAGCGACACGACCGAAGCTGATTGATAAGGCTGTCGGGTGTCAGACAAACGAACGACTTAGCTAGTTAGACGGCTGGATGTATGACTCCGTCCGATGCGTGATAGATCTAGGGATATCGATAGGGAATAAGGGACGGAAAGCTTCAACAACAAAAGTAATCAGTGAATAGAAGCGGAAGCACAAAACAGAGCAGTCATGTTATGGTAGAGAGGAGATAAACGTAGGGTGATGAGCACATCTTGAGTCCCTCATGGGTTGAATTAGGCGCACGCGCTGCCCCGGAGTAAACTAGCGCAATCGGTAGCTGCATTCGCTTACCCTTATCTGAATCCTGATAGACAGAAGGATACTTTCGTCATGGCAATGATATCGACCGTTTCGCATGTGACCATGTGAGCTTTCTGATGTAGCTCAGAAGAATTTCTTCATCTGGCTGCGTGCCTTCAATCTCGGCGTGGGCTCCCTAGAATCTTTGTGCTAACACTCCTTGTTTACTCACGGAGCCCAAGGGAATCAACACATACGATGAGCAATGAAGCAATATTAATAGACCATTGCATAGGTCTGTTGATACATGTACCTTCACCACTGTTCAGAACTGTCTTGTGTCACCAATGAACAGATCTCATCATCTGTCTGATGAAATCCCAACACGTCATTGTGCAACCAAGAACGTTCGTTACTAAGCAAACACACCATGACCATCACCAAACCGGGTACGGTAATACTCCCTAGTTGTAAATCAACCTTCTATGTGGTGATCGAGATTTTTCAGACGGTCTAGCTCTCTAAGGCGCCCAGGACACCATCAATGAGCTGGGATGCCGCTTCAATTCACGTATTGTAATGTAATTAACAGGTTTTCCGGATCTCGTATTCTCCTGGGCGGCTTTTCTAAGGAGACTTCAATTCTGAGGTCTATTATCATTTGGGTAAGTAATGCTGACCCGTATCATCCTTGTATTGAGCTTCTAACGCTACAGCATGCAGCCAGATATCAACAAAGTGCCAGAACCGGAGCATCTATTAGGGGTTACGGATGCTCCGGGTTACGAGGCATCGTAGTGTAGTTTGGGGATACTCCCACAGCCTTCAAGAAGCAAGGACCCTTGATTGACGCATGGCCTATGGCTATGCTGCTCCACGCTTAGATGAACGAAGCATTATATTCTCAGCCCTTTGACTAGAAGCCATAAGACAACAGGAACAACGACATTATCGTTGCCACCCGTCAGTATTGCCTCTGTTAGGCTCGCTCCCGAGGCAGCCACTACTGATTTTGCCAGTGTCACAAACCACTGATCATTATTATCGCCAGACCAACCCCCTATTCTCAACCAAGCTTTGGCGAGCACCAAGCCAAGCGTAACAGCGGCTGCAAAAGCAAAGCTCCCCTCAAGGCTCTTGCCCCCACTCCACAACCACTTCCGGCGACCAAAGCGACGTCCGATTAGTGAGGCTGCGGCATCGCCCATGCCGACGCACACGACGCCGCTAACCATGCTGACCTCTCTCCTCGTGACTTCCCAACCTTGCCACGGTGCTCGTCCAGCGCGCTCTATGCCGGCTAGGGAGAGCCAGAGTGGAATAGCGCAGCCGATGAGGAGGAAGATGTGTGACACAATGACGGGTCCACGGTGATCTCGTCCATCAACGTATGGCGCAAGGAAATAAGTAAGCGGTTTAGAAAGCGGAGGTAGCTGGGAAGCACGGAACAAATCGAGCAGAAGGAAGACTGCAAGTATCAGAGCCAGCGCCAGACTGGCAAAGGCAGGATCGACAAATGTAGCAGGCAGGAACATGGCAACCATCATGCCATGGAAGACTTTGCGTCTCGTATCCACTTCGACAACAGAAACAAGTCGAAGAACGACCGCCATACCCACAGTAAGGACGACGAGGCAGTACCCACAGATCAACAGACGAGTGTTCGCTTCACCGAAAGTATCCTGTCGTAGATGCTCGACCCAGCCGAGATGGCATGATCGAGTAGCATTATTCTCAAAGCGCGATGGCAGAGAAATCCAGCGCTCAAGATTCGAACGGACGACCCAAAATCTGAAAGGTCGAATATCACCCAGCAGGTAACCCAGAGCCCACCCTACAGGCTCTTTCCCAGCGAGAGCTTGTCTGCTAATATATGTCCTGATTCCGATCGTGATGATGAGCATCACAGCAGCGTAAACATAAATGGCATACAGCCATTTGCGCACGGTGGCCTGAGCTGAAGTCAAAGAAAGGAAGAAATGCGCGCTGGATGACACCGAGCGCTTTCGTCGCCGGCTTGATCTCAGCGTCGACAAGCGTGGCGATGATAGGGGACCATCAAACGTGGATAACGTATGCCGCCTCATGTGAGTATGCTGCCCATTCTGAAATTTTGTACTATCATTTGAGCCAGAGAACGGGGAGTTCTTGCTAGCGTCGACGGCAGATTTTGGTTCCGTTTCTGTATTCATGGATGTGGTTCTTCCCAAATCACGTAGCTCTGATACTACGCTCCCCGTCGTTCTACCACCTCCTGTGGGCAGTGGTCCATCTTCGACTGCGTCACTGTCTGAGCTCAGCGTCTTCTCTCCCAGAAAACCAGCACCACTGAGTCTCTTTCCGAAGGTGTCATCCAACGCCTCAAGAAAGGCATTTTTAATCCGAACAGCATGAGCGGTGCGTCGGAACCTCCAGCTCGGGACCCTTGCTAAAGCAACTTCCCATCTAAGCACGTCTTTACATGAGATAAATATTGCTAAACCCCCAAGGCAAAGTAAAGCTTTAAGGATTTTCCCTTGAGGCGAAGTAGAATGTAGTAGTATATTGATTAAAGATGTAGAAAGAAGTTGCAGCTCTGTCGGAAGTAGACTTGTCGTAGTCAGGTACTGTAGGGTTGGCAGTAATGCTTGATGCAGAGGATACAACAAAATGAGGATCTCAGAGTCAAGACTACTCGATGACGCTGCCTTGAGGAAGTACGGTCTATGAGGGCCGGATCCTGATGCGACAGGTGTTTCTTTAGACAACAATAGAGGGATTGTAGCAAGCGTCCAATGGACCATGCTGTAACCGTGTGTTTGATCAAGTACTGGTATGAGCTGCGAGGGAATGGAAGAAAGGCTCAGAATGAGATTTGGCAAGAGGATGGACTGATCTGCGTCTAAGAGCACAAGTGCAATATAGGCAGGGAGGAAGATAGGGTACAGCAAAGGAGCTGGATCAAACACCGATGGTACTCGGATATGCGGTTTGACAACTGATCCTGGCGCTGCTGAGATGTGGCTCATATTGAGAAGGAGGCGGAAAGGGTACAAAAGGTACAGACACGATACCACGATGCAATGACCCAAAAGTTCTGTAGCAAATCAGTCAAGCGGTCTTTCGAAAGCAAAAGCCACAGAAGTAGCCTCTACCTTTTCGCCATGGGCTGGCAGCTAGTGAAACTCCGACCCCACGCCAGACTATGCATCCAATGGTGCCGACCAGCAGCACTTCAGAACCTCTTCGAATCAACTCTGCCCTTCTCCTTTTTGTGAACTTCTCTCTTGCTTTTCTGGTCTCCTCATCCGCATCCTGTCGAGCCTGCGCGGTACACTGCCGCTCGTTGATGTTCACCAGGGATGACCTCCACTGATCAGCGTCGAGGTATGATGGCGTTAATAACGGACTTGGTGTAGTCTCAATTACCAGTCCTCTTGCATCTTTGAGGCCTTTCCGGAGCCTTTGGGGAGGAGCAGGCAAGCCTTTGAGGAACCCATTACCCTCGTCGTCCGCTTCCGTTCCACTGTCGCCGGAAGACTTAGGGCCTTCCCGCCAGACCTTTCTACCATCACCAGAAGGTGCCCCATTCTGTTCTTCTGCGTCGTTCTTGAAAGATGTAAGAGTCGGTGAGGAAAGGTTTCGTTCGTCGCCAGCCACAGTAGCTTGAGGGCTGGGCTCTGCAGGGCTGACAAGCTCAAACTTCCGCCGATGGTAGGGGTGCGGCGAGCGTGAGAAATGTCTCAGTTGATCCGATGAATCGTTTTCCACACTTGGATATCCTGAGAGTCCGATGTCTTGAGGTCTGAGAGCCGTTGGCATATCGTGCCCCAGTAGCAGCAGGTGTGCGGGCGCAACACTATCAACCCATCTGTGCTTTGAGATGTTCGCGGAAGCCGAAGAGAGTAGCCTTCATTGCGTGACCTCGTAATGGAAGCTTACGGCAATCTGTTATGGTATTAGCGTAATTGCCGGCATTGCTTAACTGTGATTCTGGACACGCTCGATGAGAGTTATTACTTTGTTGGGAGTTGCAAGCATGTGACGTAACGGGCTTCGTGGGTGGGTCCTATTTATTTACATATTCAACCTTGCATCTCACAGCCGGTCCTCGATGGACCATATTACCATGTGAGAAAATTCTCCAGCTTGCGAGCATGCTTCAGCCGGGTCCAGCCAGTCACTATTGCAATATGACAATCAATGCTCAACTACAGATCTGGATCAACTAACAATGTTACATTAAAGCACATCCTAAAGCTGGCATTTCAAGACGATGGGCAAATCTGACGACTCCGACTCAGAATCACCCTTAGGGCTATTTTAGTTACTTGACACTCCGCAGGCCAGCCTCTGATATAGATCTGTGGCTCCAAAGCATACACGGCGTCTTGGAGATTCACAGTCGCGAAGCTGAGACCTCTGACCTGTGATTCACCTCTCTAAGGACGTTGCTATCAGTCACTCTTTACCATAAATTGCCGCTCAGCCTCGCTTGGCCGTTGGATGGTGGATAGGAGGTTCTTTCCTCCATAGGCTTTTCTGCATTTATAATAAAGACCACTGGCAATGCTGTACGACCGTCTGGGATCTCGCATCCTCGGATAGCCGTAGAGAATAGCAACGGAGCCTTCGTGTTAAGCGGCTAATAGAACTCATCCCGGGAGTCTAGTCGAAACGTTGAGGCGGAGAGCAGTGAAGTCAGGGAAGTAATCAGTTTCGAATCGACCGACCACTTCGCTCAGCTCATAGAGGCTTTCAGATAGCAGCAGCCTGTCGAAGAGAACACACTGAGATATCCCAGCGCAACGTCTTCAGGTATCCGCATCCTTGGCAATGCCATGAGTCCCTTCTGCCCATCAGTGACACGCTTGTCGAATCAAGTACTCGTCTGCTCTGCCTCATACGCAAATGGCCTGCCATCTCGGCACATGACGACACCAGCAGCCAATCTCCTCCCATCAAAGCCCCAAACGGACCTGCAGGGAACGGTCTGCGCCTTGAAGTGTCTACAATAAACTGTGTGTCCGGTATAAATGGTCACATGCCAGCTATTGCCGCTATCCGACTCTTTAGTCCCCTCTGTTTCCATGATCTCCATTAATATCACTTGCATTTCCTCAAGAGTGCACGTATCGAAGATGCTCAAATAGAAAGTCGCGGCGCCATCATCCCCAAAGCTACACGTTTTGGTAGTTGTTCTTTCATCAGCATTTTCACTGAGATGCACGAGACTTTTCGCAACCCCTAAGCTCTGCCACTCGATCTCGCTCCCCCTGGGAAGCTCATCGACCTGCACAGCGAAGAACGACGGGACAGGATATGACGCCAAGGGTCCGTCATCCACAATCAGATTTTCAAAGTCTGGCAGTCGATGCCGTACCTCGATCTCGCTAGACAGACTCAAATTTCCGAGGCCGCCATATTTCCGGTCCCAAGCGTCCAAGCCAGCGGTATCTTCTAGATCTGGATCGGGATTTGGAGTAGTGGGCTTGTGCATTGTCTCCCATGCTCGCCATGCAATGGCGGTTTTCCGCTGGATGTTGTGCTTGCCAGCGATGAAGGCGATGCCGCCCGTCCACCAGTTGACTTCCATGACCTTGCCTATCCTCCAAAGATGCTGTAACGAGAATACTGTTTGCTTCCGAAAGGTCGTCAAGGCGTCGACATCCGCGTCTGAGTCATTCTTGTGAGCCAAATCCATAGAGGCTGGAATCAGTGGTATCTGTCCCGCAATGTAGACCAGCGATGGGCCTGACAGCTTGTCCGCACTCAGGGGTACCGCAATGGCCTGAGAGTACGGTCCAATATTCGCTGGTGCCCAGTACGAGCGTGATTGAACATGCAGACCTTGAGGAGCACTGCGCGGACCTAAGTCGATGACAAAGGAGACCATGACCTCGACGGTTTGTGGAAGAGCGTCTCCACATGCCACTGTGACTCTTGCTGGCGGATTTGGTCTCGTAAATAATGTGCCGTAAACACTGTTCACCGCCGCGAAGTCTTGCATGGAACGTAGGAGGATTGTGGTGAAGACGATGTCATGTGTCGAACGTGGGGTTTCGTTCGTATGCACCACCTTCAGGCAATGGTTCAACTTCGCTGCTATGGCTTGCATTTGCGCCTCTGCGCTAGCTCCTGCCTCAGGGGCTGTCAAATTTGATATTTTCCACACTCTTGTACTCCTTGATTGAACAATAGTGAGGCTCTCCACGCGAGCAGAAGACAATGGCCGTTCGTCCTCAGCTATATGTTCCCCTGTGGCCCACGCTCCCTCTTCCAGAGTCTTTTGAAGGTGTTCAAACTCCTTGTCAAGCATATCCGGAATGCGAAGATCTGCAATGGAACTCTTTCGCAACAAAGCTCCGGGCTTCTCATCAAGTCGTGCACTCTTAATCCTCAACAACGCAGTTCCTCCATCCCCCACCACAACCTCCATATCTCGCTCTTCAATCACAATTCTCTTCTTCCATACCGGCGTCGGCCCATCTACCGCCAATGTCTCGTACTCTCCACCCTCACCCAATACCGCTCCACCCTCACCGCCTCCAAATCTCCCCATAGCCCTCACCAGGATCCTCTTCACTTCCTCATCGGCAACATTTCCCCACAAAAACCCCTCATCAAGGCCCCCAGAAGCAACCTTGATGATTCTAGCATCCTGCCCTACAGCTGCCATATCATCCAGTAGTGACGTCTGCAACCCTGGCGGTAAGGACGGATACTGCCACAGATACGACAACGGCACTAGTCCCAGACGGAGGGCTACGGACTCCACGCGCGTGCGCTGATAGTCTGAGAGAATGGCGCCCGTGTTGAGTGCGTTGGCTGTGGGGTGCGCGACCATTACTTTCCGGAGGAGAGGTATGAGTGACTCCGTCTCATCACCATCATCGTCGGATGAGGGTGCATAGCTCTTGTCTGCATTGATGGCCGTGCCGAGAATCTCCTGACGATAGAGAGGCAGGTCTAGAGCTTCAGCGTAGAGCGGGATCACGCTGTGCCCGACTGTTTGGTACATGTAGCTGTTGAGGTCGTCCTCATCTTCTCCATCCCGAATGCTGGTTCCCGTGGGACCTTCTTCTGGAGAGACCTTGGAGGGGACCCTGGGAGGTGGGTGGAGGTTTGCTAAAGCCACCACGGTATGACCGTTTGCAATACAATGCAGGATTGAGAAGAACGAGTCTTTACCGCCTGAGATGAGGGCAACAACATTGAGCTTAGACCCCATCATCGTGGTAGTCGTGCATGAGTCTCCCTGCTCGAACTGGTGCGTGGGAGCTCAGCACCAGGAGCCCACTTATCCGCTCTGTTGTATGATATTGGATTGGAGGTTCTCGATGGCGCTGCATGACAATGTTTGATGCTCAACGGCGAAAGCAATATTCAAGATGTGCATGGCTTCGGCAGCCCATCTCGCTCGTTGGCGGCCTTTTTCTCGAGATGTATGACGCTGTTTCGTTGATGATTCAGAGGTAAGCTCCCACGGTGCTGATAGATACATGTACTTGGACAATCTTCTTGCTCATGCCTGATCATTTAGAAAAGGCCACTGATTTGCGGTTGCGACTTCACGCTGCCACATACATCCAGCATCCTCGTCGAGGAGAGACAAACGGATGGACACCTTGGTTCACTGCTGTAGAACCGAGTATGATCGCGCTCTCTCATCGTCAATGTGTAGATAGCTCTTTACTTACGTACTATCATCATCGTCGTACACAGGCTACGATATGGAGCTGTGTCGAGCGCTATACATCAGAGTCCAGCGTCCTTCATGGCCATCATTACGGGCGATTCTGATGTGCAAGATCATCATACACGATCTTGGCCGGCGATTGGTGACGTTTGAAAGGTTTCTATCTGGCTAATTGGAGACGTTGTGTCCAGCACCAAGCAACTATCGGCTCAGAAGAAATGCGCAACCAGATACAGCGAAAGGAAGTGAAACGCAAGATACAAGCTAAGAAGTCGGCCCGCTCCTCCTGCTAGAATTACAACGAATGTTACGAAAAATTCCTAAGTCTTCGCTGGGCCGACCGCCTAGCCAAAGCCTCTAAGGTAGACACCACTGCGAAGCCATCTAGCCAAATCCCATCCACGCTAAAGCTCGCAGCAGAAGTCCTCATCCTCAAGACTCGATAGAGAAATGAGGACAAAGACCGAAGAAAAGTGTACAGCGAAGTGCGGACGAAAGCAAGCAAAGCGAAACACTTTTGATGAGTTTTTCATTCCACCGCTGTCCGACTCGTACGTCGTCACAGACGCCAAAGCTTAATGCGAATCCCTCCCTACTGTCACAAGTCGAGACAAATATCCCAGTGTAAAGGAATGTATATCAACTTATGTCACCACATATCTTCGTAGTTCGCGTCATCCGCCTCTTTCCTCAACCTGACCTGTTTCCATATCCACAATTACTGAACGAAATGAAGTGTTGAATAAACAATATCTACTCTTCTCGCTTCCTCTTCTTGAGCGACTTCTGATTCTCAATCGACGGAGGAGGGCTGAGGCTGTCGCGCACTGAGCTGCCATTATCCGATGAGCTGCTGCTTGTGGCGTTGGCAGCAGCAGCTTGAGCGGCCTCGAAAAGCACATCACCAAGGGCACCTGCGTCTCCATCTTCGAAAGCTTCCCTCTTCTCAGTTGGCGGCACCTCACCATCTTCTAGAACCCCCATTACAATGGCTCCGCTGCCGTGAGTCCGAGCATGTTGAGAGAGATTGTCGCTGCGAGAGAATTTCTTGCCGCACTCGTTGCACTCAAATGGCTTATCTTCAGTATGGAGAGAGCGGTAATGACGCTTGAGGTGTTCTTGACGCCTAAAACGACGAGAGCAGAGAGTACAGACAAAGGTCTTCGAAGGATCCTCGGTCAAAGACTGCTTGCGACCACGACGATTGACTGGTATTGGCGCAGGAGCAGGTGCATCAGAGCCAGATGCCGAGACATTGCCGTCGGACGAGCCAGAGTGGCTTTCAGTGGCGGAAGATGTTTGTTGCTGGCCAGAGGTTGGTTGGGATTGCGACCCAGTAGTCGCCTGCGCTTTCTTGACGGCAAAGGAGCCAAAGTCGGAGGTATCACTGTCAGAGTATGACTTCTTCGCAGACTTGCGTTCTTGACTACGTTTCTTCGACTTCATCCTTATCGACGCGTCTTCTGATCCGCGTCGTGAGGCCCCTGAATCCGGAGGACTGGGTAGTCCGGCTGCAGCAAAGTGATCCTCGTCTTCGAAATCTTCAAAACTGTCCTCGCTCAGGAATCCGTCGTCCTCGAAAGAGAGGAGTTCGGTCCGTTGCCTCTTGTTGCCTAGGTAGAAAGTGTTCTCAGGTGGAGTGAAATTGACAAGGCCGTTCACAAATTCGTCTTCTGAATCGAGGTCCGAGAACGTGTCAAACGTTGGTAGTCCACCCAATGTCGATCCTCCCATGAATCCGAAGGTGTTATTTGGCTGTGGCTCTGGCTTGACTGTGAATGACAATTCTCCCCCTAAGATAAGCTTGTGCTCCTCATCGTCTCCTGTGCACAGCGTTGGGAGTGGTGGGAAATCGACAGTGAGCGTGGCGTTGTTCAAGAGGCCAGAGGAGCCAACAACGAGAGTGCGTGGGTCACAGAAATCAAATTCTGTGTCGGAAACTACGGACCGTGGTATTGGAGAAGGTGAAGGTGAAAGAGAAGGACATGCGTTCGCAGAAAGGAGGTCGGAAGCTCCACTAGCGGTAACCGAAGGTGGGTGAATAAACACTGCAACCACAAAACATGTTAGACGAGGTGTCACAAAGTTTGCTATGATCACACATATTTTGCGTTCCACCATTAAACAACTTCCCAAGATGATGTGACATACCAGGTGTCATTGGAGGTGAACACGATCGAGTCCAGTCCCCGCCAGCGAGGATCTCGGACTGCACATCGCTTTCGCATCCTTCTTTCACACCCTCGAAGCTCTCGCGTCCGAAAAAAGCGTCATTGGTCGGCGTTGGCAACACACCACAACTGGAGGGAGGGCTGCTTATGGCACTTCCAGAAGTCGAAAGTGGAGGCGTGGAAGGGTAGAAATAGACGTCCGATCCTACGCACTCGGTGTCCAATGGCTGGATAAGGATCGTCGGCTTCTGATACAACGGCCGAGGAGATGCCATAGGAGTTACGGCCATCTGTGTAGAATATGACGCCTTTGACTGCATTTGTAGTTGTGAGCTTGACGAAGAAGGTCTCGAGTATATCATGTGGTGTGGAAATGGCATTATTGTCTCTTGACTAGGAATCGGCTGCTGGAATTGGTGAAACTGAACATTCGACGGAAGTGCATTGGGGTGCGGCGAGAAATGGCCGTGCTGCCTATGATCTGGGTTTGGATCTGGGTTGTAATAGAAGAAGGGTGATTGACCCAAGGCCTGTGGTGGGTGGACCGGGTATGATGAGGCTTCCATTGCGAGTTCTGTTGTCGTCTAGCTAATGCCAACGGAATGTTAGCATCGTCACTCCACGTATCATCCACAATACACGAAGCAGTTTCATATGGGTTTATGTACCCACCGAAATGACTTGAGCTTCTCTCACTAGATGTTAGTAGGTGACGCAAGCGGTCCGTGGATGATAGATCAAAGTGAAATAGTTGTATAGTTGCAATTAGGTATTACGAAGCCTTGATTGAAGGTGTCCGTATGTTTAGTATCGTATGGCGAAGGTTGTTCGTTTTCAAGAGGGAAAGAGATCTCGAGCAGGACGGGAGATTGTAGGAAACGTCTCGAATGAAGGACTGGACAACAGAGCCGGGATTTCCGGTTTACTGTGTGGTAGATCTATGTAATGTTCGAAGAAACAAGGCTATGGCTTGTAAGATGACTACCTGTGCTGAGAGCGTGGGATTTATTATGGTGGTCGTGGAGTAATGCCAAAGGAGGGACCGGAAAGGATTCGAAGAGGCTGATAGACAAGAAGCAAAGATTCGAAAGATCTCCAAAATGAAGGGCAAGAGAAATGGGTGATAGGAAACAAAGGTTGGCGTGGGACAAGAGGATAAACCTGTTGGCAGACAAAAACGAAAGAGTAGTGATAATAATGGGTGACCGGCGCATAAAGTAATGAATCACGGCCTTCGAACGAGACAGCGCCAGGTACAAAAAACCTACTTGGACAATAGGTCTATGGGGATTCGGGAGGGCGCAGTCCAAGCATCCAAGTCCACCCACTAAGCTGCCAAATGTAAGACCCATGTCCGACGCTACTATGTACTGCCAGCTTCTGCTGTACCTTGTACAATCTGAGGACGAGTCGAAAACTGCACTACGACAGGGCGGCGAGCCACCAGAGGCCGCTGCATAAGACCGAACGATGGGATAGGCCAAAAGAACCTGGAGTCGATGGGTGTGGGAAATTGCGACCGGCACGGCCTGGAGAGCACAATATTGTAATCGTATTAATGTTTGTGGACGATCAGAGAAGGAGAAGTTGTCAATTAAGTGGGGTGCGCTCAACGACTGGCTCATCTGCAAGTCTCGAGAGCGGCCACTGGCCACTTCTGCAAGCTAAAGTCACACCGGCCTTTGCGACCGTCCTGCTCAAAAGCTTTAGCACAAGATGGTGAGAGACACGGTGTTTGCGCGGTGCATTGCATATTGTAGTGGATTGGGGATCGTCCACATCCTAAGTCACATCGATCAACGAACGAAAGAAAGAAAGAGATAGTCATCCCTTCCCATTGGTATTGGATTATCGCGAATTCATATGCTTTACATCGCAATCCAATCACTCTGCAGATGCGTCGGGACGACTGTCATACGCGGTCGCGGCTACACGCACTCTTCCAGCTGTCCAACCAGCCTTTGGCGACATGGCAGATATGGGGTGGCCTGTCAGCTCGCGCACAAAGTTGCAGTTGCACTACCGGCCGCCTTGATATGCCAACCGATAAGCTAAGGCTATACTCGACGATGGCTTTGCTCTAGCCATTTTGTGGGCCCGCCGAGTTTCCCTTTGCCCTAGGACAGGGTGGCCTGAGGAGAATATTACTGCTATCATGATGGTGTGGGAGAGACCCTGCCGTTGTCGCTCGCTCGACATGCCCGACCTGAAACTTAGCAAACCAGCATCCGGTCTTGCGAGACATGTTTTCAGCACTGTCGAAAGTCCTGAATAATAACGTTGTATTGGAGTCAACCCATAGGAAGCCTGTCCGGAAGGATGGACCTCGCAAGATACGAAAAGAGTTGAGATTGCCCCAGTCACAGAGAGACAACAGTGCCTTGTCTTTGCATGATTTATTGGGTCTCTGGCTTGCTGCAGGTACAGAGATAGCTGTGAAAGATCGGCGGGCAACGCATCTACGAATACATCTGTGCGTCATCAAACATACAGGAGGTTGTTACACGGATGGTCAAGACCCAGCCGTACACAGCGGGGTGAGAAGATTATGAAATGTTCGCTGCTCGGCGGCGCGTATCAGCTTGAAATACCTCTGTAGATACACAGTGCATTCTGCGGTGTGCCCCGCGCTACTGACATGTTGTCGGGCGGGCATGCCATGCTGTTGGCTCTCAACTGAAGCGTCGCTACTGCGAACGACGCGATTGCGATCGCGTTCTCAAGGCGTCAAGCATCATCATTGAACGACTTTTCCGGATGTCTCAAACGTCTGGAAGTCTAATCAAAGCTCTGTCGCGTTGAGTAACAACTGTTCGAAAGTTTCTGACTGACTGGCTTCCGACTCGTATCGTTTATCAGTACACAGCTTCACGATAGGCGCTGTGGCTCTGTAATGGTCGCAGTCACACTGATTAAGGCGACACGCCTGAATCACAGGTACAGATGCTGTTTCTCCATTACGACATGGCATTGCATAATCTGCAACGTGCCGACACTTACTAGTACGGGAATGGATAAAGCAGAGTTATGCAAATATCGTCTCCACAGCTTATGATCTAATTATAGAGACTCAGCATCTCTTCCGCGCTATGCGACAAGTCTCGTTGCCGCTCTCTCACTCCTGCGTCGTGCGATGGCTGGGATGGCTGCGTTGTGCGGAAAACCTTCGTCATGGATGCATGGGATAATTTGTGCAAGCGTCAATCAACTTCCAGAATATGTCTTCGATACAAGGGTGGATCATCGTGGGACATGGCTCCGGAGGCGCGGACCGCATACACTAGAAGACCACCAATCGGCGCCCATCGCAGCTGCAGAGTCTGCAATGCAGCCTGTCAGCCTAACGCAGGAACAGATGCAGGTACGAGATTCTCTTTCCCCACAGTTTTGAATTACCTCCCTTTCAGGATGCGTCAGGCTGTGGGTAAAATGATCCCATACCGTCATCGTCACTCGGAACATTCCTTAGTACTTGAGATCAACACTATGACGGAGGACGAGGATCGCCATCACCGTCCGATATCGCGGTGCTATCACTATGCGGGAACTCGTTGCTTCAAGCCCACGGGTGTGAAATCACGACCTACGAAGCGATTGCCTAATTGCGCCTTAGCAACACGCACCGTTTTACGCCTCAAGAATCTACCAACGCCGGGGAACCTCAACCAAGTCCCCCGTCACCCTCGACCCTAGTGTCAGGTACCCACCGTGGGCCGTGGCTTTTGCCTTGCTTATCGGAAACTCTTACCAATCCATTCGAACGACCCGTGGAAGATTCGAAAAAGACTTCCCGCGGGCAACGCCCGAAACGATGGCTTCGCCGCTATCACAAGCAACGTTTACCACTATCGGGTGATGAGTGATGACTTTCAGCCACGGGATGCCACCGTTTTGAGGACCAAATGACCGTTTTTGGTCGTGAACGATATCAGACTTTTTCGTGGGCACCCGGTCAATCGACTCTCGGACCACGGTTCAGGCTTGCATGGAAAATTGCCAAGGACGTGTACGCGTATCCGGGGCCATGTTTGAACCCTCGCCGTGAAAACATGCTTGAATGACATGTGACATTCGTTATTAATGCCAGGCTTTCTCCGCGAAGTACTGATAGTCTGAATAGATAAGACCCCGGAAAGCTGGCCTAGAGGCTAACAGCATCAGCTCAAGATCATCCCAGCTGAAGAGACGTTTTACAATAACGGCAAGTTGGCAACCACAGGAGCCCGCCGATCGACTGCTGAGCATAAACATCTGCAGCGCACTACTTCAAGCTCGGAAACTCACCCCTCGTATTATGGATTGTAGAGTCACGGATCTCTCTCCCTTCCTCTTACCAATACCAGCCCAACACCAAATTCCCATACCCAGCACTACAGCACTACAGCACTACCTCCCTCATCACCTCACCACGACATCGCAGTCCGACCCCAGTCCACGGAAAACCAAACTCCGATACCCTCCCCTCCACCCTTACCCCTTCCGTCCCAGTTAGTAGTAGTAGTAGTAGTAGTAGTAACTAGTCGACAAGTGCCGAGACGATCCGACTTCCGAGCACCCCAACCAAGGCCGTGGGAAAAGCCGAAAGACAAAAAGGACCCTTGAAGTTTACAAGTCAGGTAGAAGTATGTAGAAGGTAAGTTGGAAATGGTGAAACACGCTAGAAACAATAATCGTGTGTAAATTTGTAGGTACGGTACCTTAGGTAGGGGCCACGTGGAAGTTAAAAGAGCTTTACCCAGTTGGAGGGAGTGGTGACGAGGGTTTGGGTTTGGATGTGGGGTTGTGGGTGTTGGTGAGAAGCATGGTAGTGGGGTTTGGGATTGAGGGTTTGAGGGGAGGGTTGTGCGTCGTAGTAGTAGTATGAAGTGCATAGTGCGATAAGAATATATTGGGACCGCTGCGGATGTTTCGTTTAACTTCACGTGGAGCAGGATATCTGGATCTTGGTAATTGTGTAGGTTCGTTAGAGAGGAGGTATCGGAGGCTTTGCAAGATGAGCTGGACCTGGCTATCGGTCGAAGACATTTGTGAGATTGATGGCGGATGAATAAAGCTGTACACGCTCAGCCAACTAGATCTTGGGTTGCAACAAGCCAATATCCACGCCATCATCCTCATCATCCTCCTGCTACATCTCGTTGTGGTCCTCTTGGTCATCGTCATCGTCGTAGTCATAGTCATCTTCCTCCTCGTATTCAGTCTCGTCGCCGAACACAACGCCGTCTGCTCTAGGCCCCGTCATGACTTTTGTAAGATCCGCCACATACGCCGGCGAGGCATGACCTCTAAATTTGACGTTTCGAACGCCTCGCAGCAGCTTGAGCGGCTCTAATATTTTCTCTCCCTTGTATGGATTGCCAGGAAAACGTGACAGGCCCATTCTCGCCATGAAAGGGCCTCCGGTATATTTGTTCAAGAAGTTGACCGTGACCTCCTTCATCACCGGATTCCGCGCCAGCTTCTTGCATGCTCTGCCGAGATTCGTACGAGCCATAGAAAAGCCGGCATACATGCCTTCCGAAGTGAGGACGCCCTCATCGCTCTGGAAATTAACCTCGAGATAGAGCTTGGTGATTAGGCGAGTATAGCGATCTGGTAGCTTGGGTTTGTCATGTCCACCTTGCTGCCACAATTTGGTCGCTTCGACGCCGTACACAGCCCAAGTGAAGACGTTCTCGCCATACAAAACCGCCGCGGCTTCGTCGTGGATCTGGTGATTGGTGAACATGATGGCTGTGTGGAGCTCGTAGCAGTCGCTGAAGGTAGGGTCAACTCTACGCCCTTCCTCATAGGCCTCAAGCTTATAGTCGCCTTCTTCGTCTGAGCTCTCAGAGTCGTGTTCGTTGTCTGGAACCTTAGAGTCGTGAACGATTTTGTCTTCTTTGGCGGCGTCGTCTTCGTTAAAGTTGTGGATGAGAAGGTAAGAGTAGATCTTGTCGCGGATCTCGCGGGGCAGCTCAAGGAAGGCAAAACCCCGGACCTGAGACATAATGTATGTCGTTGATAGAGGACACAGATGGGTCGAGGTTGGAACTGAAAAGTGCGAAGATCCTTTTCGACAGCAGATATCAGTATTCGTAAGTGCCTACTCAGGAAATGTATTAATATAAGTAGAACTAACCTCAAGCAAGATAGTTCAGATACGCGTGCTGGATTCTGAGAGTCTCGGCTCACTATTGACCGTGACGTGACTGTTGTGGTGAGGTAAGGTTTGGCGGCTCTGAGTGAATAATGACTTTGACGAGCTTACCCCAGGTGAGTAAAGAAATGAACACGAACTGAGCTCTAGGTGTGAGCATGTATTCAACCTGAGTATGCTGCTAATGTATGGAATTTCAAGCGAATCACCAAAGGGGGTTTCGGGACGCAGATATAAGAAGGTCATGCAAACTCCTTGGTATTAAACTGGTCTCTTCTAGGGTGGCCTTACATCGCCCCTTCACGACGTCCTGCAATCTTCCTTAATCTGTGGATGCGTCGCCTCATATGAAGACGAAGAAGAGGCCTGGAAGTACTGTCACAGATCTCTGCTGGTAGACGCGTGGATATGAAAGCTTGACGCGAGATGGATGGCCTTCGCTCAAAGCCTAGCAAGCTTGGGGAGATGAAATTTGCGAGCCATCTTTGTAAACGCTTTGTATCGAATCAAGTGTCAACGAAGATCTCTGACAAAGGACGGGCAGACTTGTTGGTGGAGAATTTAACCACGTAGCATGGCTGTCACTTCAATGGGCAAAGTCCAGCTCAGCGTTTTATCGCGGCAAAGTACGGAAAAGCTTGCAGCCCGTATGTGGCATTGATAATGAGTAATTATAGAAAAAACAGGTTGAGTATCGAGCAAAAAGGAAGACTGACCGTATAAGATAAATGATAGATCATCTAGTGCATATTGGTGACGAATAGAAGCAGGAAATCGTTAGATACACAGTTCTCTTCCACTTAGTGTATCCGGACCGTTAGAACTCTACATGATACCAAGAGACCAAGTGAGACCCAAGGCTTCGAAGGCTGTGAGCCTGAACGGCGCAAAAGGCGCTGTGTGGACTTTCGACCGTGCGGTCAGAGTCATCCACGCCTAGATGGGCGGAACTATTGGGACAAGGTACAGGCTTCAGAAAGTGTCATGTTGAGATCAAGCTCCCTAAGGAGCATTCATCCTCTTCCTATTATGATTGTGATACAATGTACCGTTCATCATCAGCCTGTTGTAAAAAATAGAGAATCAAAGTCAGCATCACGGCCCTGGTCACATCGGTTACTAGCGCGCAAAATCTTGGCGCAGAGCCTCATCGCTAATGTCTTTCCACCTCCACGCAATTTTCTTCTTTTCTTCTTCGTGCGGCGGCGCGACTATAACACCCGTGTTGCCTGGACATCTTAACTTCAGTGATGTACTCCAAGCGTCAGTCGCGCCACAGATTGACGATATTGCACATCGAGCGCTTCCCGAAGTCTCCTCGTACTTGCTGACCTTGCGGTTGGCGTCGGGGAAGGCTGGCGGAATTGGTCGAACAGATAGACACAAATCTTCAATCCCGCTATGGCTTCTTGTGGTCATGAAGCGTTTAGCTCATTCCCTTAACGCTTGGCAATCACTAGAACGAACTGCAAGCGCAAAGAATGGAACTCCACCCAAACAGCGAGGTCATATTGGTTGGAGCTTCAGCCTCAGACCGAAGTATGCAGTATACGATCTCTATCTCTGCAATGAATCAACGCCTACTGGAGTCGTAACACCATGATGAGTTTGTAGCCTCGTCCATTAAAAGCCGTGCCAAGCGGTGGCCGACTCAGAAAAGGTCTTCGGGCTTCACTCCCCTTGCTCATCACCGATTTTCTCAAGCTTGCCAAGGTCCCTCTTCTCGCCAGTCTCTCCAACGATCCTAAGCCTATCTACTCGCACTTTCTCTCCCTCTCCATCGCCATCCACCACAAACACAACCAGCGAAGTCACGTTCTGGAATTTGACGAACCGCAGCTCTATCTTCGCGGTGCCAGTCTTTTCGTCCCAATCCCGAGGGCTCAATGTAACCCTCTGCGTTGCCGGAATGTCCTCCGCCTCTTCAAAGCCAAGTACATGTGCTCGATTCGAGTAGACCTGGACCGTCTTCGGCCGCATCGGGATCTCGTCGTCGCCATCCTCTGAAGGCTTTGGTGGAAAAGAGGTGATGTGTAGTGTATGAACCTTCAGCGTAGATCGGAACGGCACATAGAGCATGAGTTGCTCATCCGTGTCGCTCTCCACCCAGTCAGGCTTGCTCTCACCATCACCAGCTTTGCCCTTTCCTTTTCCATCCTCGGCTGAAGCTGTACCAGAAGGCTTGCTCGAATCAAACAGGATCCTCGCATCGCCGAATTCGCTATCCGCATTCAGTAGGTCCAATCCTCTGACATCCACCTGGTCTGTGACATCCCCATAGCCTTTGGGCAAACTAGCACCCAGCCACGTATTACCACCACTGCCACTGGCATTGCCAAAGCCACCAGATGTCGCCGAGCCGTTTGACTCCGCTTCAGCTGCCAGTTTCTGCACGGCCTCGGACAGCTTTCGAGGATCTGCGCCGCGGATTGTCGATACGATTTGTGCGTTCTTGAAGATCATAAACGTGGGCATCCTGCGGAGAGAACCGTCAGCATTATTGCTTGGTCATCACAGGCTCGCAGAAGTCATGCTTACGCCGTGATACCATACTTCTTGGCGACCTCTTGCTGTCTGTCCACGTCCACCTTTGCAAAGGTGATCTTGTTAGGCCGCGAAAGCCGCGCCGACAGCTGTTCGTACACAGGGGCGATCTGCTTGCATGGCCCACACCAATCGGCGTAGACTAAATTACGGTACTCTTTAGCTTCCTCTCTTGTCATTGCCAGAAGACACCGCCAAATGTGGATCGAAGCAGACTCGAGAATAGTGGGGCAGGTGGGGTGTATTCAACTCACAGTCCGTTACTACTATGGTTGATGAATTTATGAGCGAGTCAAATTGTGCTGCCGAGCTTATGTGAACCGTTTTGGACATGTTGAGATGATGTGATAGTTCTATAAACTCACTACTGTGCAGGTCGAGTACTTGCGGCAATATTGTATGTCTTGGCATTAGCGAGCTCATCGCCGGCCTACAGGTTTTCTACCAGTTGGTAGACATTGCTTGGTTTCACGGATGAATAATTGACCGAAAACGGATTTCGAGCTTTACTGCTCCAGAAAGCTATTGAGGTCTGCTCCTGAGTAAGCTGTGTAGAGTCACCTCCTTTGCTCAATCCCATACACTGCATAGATATGGACAAATCGACTGCTAGTGCGGCTGATCCTCGGGCACCAGTCACCTCATAGCGCGCTGTAACCGTCCGGGCATGGACCTTGGTATGAAGCTTCGCACGAGTCCCCCATCCTCGCTGTTAACTAGTTAGTAAATTGTAGCTGACGCTCGGAGGCATTCATCATCTCACCTGAGAGGCGTATTAGAGGTAGATTGGGTGCGTGCTCGTGCACGTAAAACGTTCGGTCATTGCTGGAGCAGACTGCTATGACAACCATTGTCATAGTTCCGATTCACAGCCTCAAGGGAGAATTGAGACAGAGTGCTTGCTTAACAGCAGGGTACTGTGACGTCCCTGTGCCCTTTGGCATCATGTCCCATTGTTGACACTTAGTCCTTATAAGCAATCCGATATAGAACCTTCAACCATAGACTGCAGCCCCGACACCCTGTCGCCACCTCTTCGCGCTCTGCATCCCTTTCAAGCTCTTCCTCCGTGACCACAAATCCCCTCTCATCTCCACATCTGCATCCACGATACCAGATATTCTGCGTGTCATCGAAGTCTAGGTCGTCGAGATCAACTGCCTCAAGACCTGTTTGAGGTGTGAATTTGGCAACCTTGCCTTGCGGAGATTGCTGTTGTAGACGCAGAATACGATCGAATTCAGCGCGAGCTCTTGAATCGGAGAGTACCTTGTAGGCCCGTGAGATGTCATCGATTGTGTACTTCTCTGCGCCAGCTGACGAGGGAAGACCACTGGTACCAGGCGGCTTCAGATTATTCAACTTATCTGGATGATGCCGAAGAAGTGCCCAGCGGTAGGCCTGTTTGATGTCTTGAGTTGTGATATGCCGCCCACTCATTGAATTTGGCAATCCCAGAACTTCATAGTGATCGCACGAAGAGGAAGGCGGCGCCATCGTAGCGCGGTACCCGACTTTCAAGAAGTCCAAAAATGCTCCGACAGTAAGATCGTGTTCAAACTCACCGTGCCGCCGCCTGTATTTATATGTTCGTCTCTGTTGTAGGCTCCCTAGGTTCTCTGTACGAATACTTGCAGCCCCTCTAGCCTGCGTGCGCTTTCTACCATCGGTGCTTTCGAAGTGATTCGCGCTGCCGACTAGAAGTCAGTCTCACTTGGTAATTTCTTGAGCAGCCTCGGTACTTCTTCGCTGCCTCAATGTATCTCCAGGGGTTACGGTAGGTCTTTTTCTTAGAAGACAGGGATGACGTTGTGGCTGTGCGAGGGAAAGCTTGGAGGCAAGCCATTCAATAAGCCGGTTTCCAACGCTCATGGCTGAGCTTGATATTTCTATGTACATGTAGAATAACAATTATGTCTACTTTTGATATAGTAGCAATCTTTCCGTCGCATATCACCCGACTTCTGCGACTATGTTTGTGACATGCAGCCTTACTGAGTTGTTTGACTGAAGCATCACAGCTCCATGAGTGGTGACGACGTGTGACTCGACTCCGTGTTCTAGGGCCGACTTGATGATATGGCAGCTCAACAAGATGATGGCGGCATTGAATCATCTCAACGAAAATATAATGGTCCCTACACTACGCAACATCCTGTACCCACGGTCCAACGCTACGCACAACACCAAGAAGAGCGTGAAGCGCAGCCAACAGTCCCCGATGGAAGCAGAGAAAATGAGATCAGCGGACAGCCTTACGAAAGCAAGAATCTCAATACCGAGCAGGCGAATACCAAAGGCTCTAACCACTCATTCCCCAATGGCTCCATAGAGGAGGTGCAGTCAAAGCATGGCAGTGGAGGCAATGAGGGGGGAGCACGGAAGAGTGGGGATAATCGTGATACACCTCAGAGCGTGGCAGGCGAGCTGGATCCAAGACAGAAGCGGAAGAGCATGAAGCAGAGGAAAGAAGATCATGCTGGTCGGGAAGTCACGGATCCTGTTACTCATCTTCCAGTCACCATTCATGATTCCAACAAAGCTGAATTGGGGAGCGCCCCTGAGAACTTGCCCCCAGCCGGATCTGAGGTTCGATCGTCAACCAGTGCCTTGAAAAGCCAGAGTGAACTGGACAAGGAGATAGAAGAAGAGCAAAAGGCCCATAGAGGCATGGAAAAGCTCTTCCCGCCTCCCAGTTTCGATTCTATGTCTACTGAATTGGCCAAAACATACCAAACCGCGATCACGGTCGGACTAGGGCTTGTCCTGGGAGTGGTGTTGTTGGTCTTGGTAATGAGCCAACTACTCCTGGGGCGCACCACAAGCAACGATGGGCAGCACTCAACGTCATGGCTTGAATTGCTTTTACCGTATTTGGCTGTGGTTGCCGCCGGATTGAGCCTCGGTAGCGGCACTATCTGGTGTCTTCAAGGATGGCTGAAGAACAAAGTTAAAGAGGTTTGGGAAGACGAAGTTTGGGATGCAGCCCGCCCCCCGGACGGGGGAAGCGCAGAATCCCCTACACCCGAGTCAACGCAATGGCTAAATTTCCTTTTGGCATCGATTTGGCCTTTAGTGAACCCTGATGTGTTCACTAGTTTGGCAGATACTTTGGAAGACGTCATGCAAGCATCACTGCCAAAATTTATTCGTATGGTAGGCGTGGAAGACCTTGGACAGGGGAGCGAATCAGTTCGTATCCTAGGTATACGGTGGTTGCCAACCGGTATGTGGATTAGGCCATAGTTTCTGGTATATCACTAACATCTTTACAGGTGCTGCCGCGCAATCTGTGTCGGTAGCTGGAAAGCTGAAGTCTGGACAGCAGAAAAAAGATAGCGATCGATCAGTTCCTGGTCAAGGCGAAGTTGATGATGACACTAAGTCAGATGACTCAGGTGAACGCAATTCGGACAAAAGCTACGTGCAGCCTAAGGAAGACGAGCAGAAAGAGGAGGCCGACGACGTGAACATAGCGGAGGGCCTGGAAGCGGAGGAAGGGGATTTTGTCAATGTGGAGGTAGCCTTTGCATATAGAGCAAGGACCACTGGGGCTAAGGACTTGAAGAACAAAGCTAAGAATGCGCATCTTTATCTGGCGTTCTATCTGCCTGGGGGCGTAAGATTCCGTAAGTCTAGCATACATTCCTACTATCTTCTCCTTCGACCATCATCACAGCTCGCATTGCAAGCCTCTGCCTCACAGATTCCTGCTCACTTCGTACTTGTTCCACCAATGGCTCGCAAAATCATGCCAGAGTAGAGGTGCAGAGGCAGACATTGGTCTCGTAGAGCTACGGAACTTTGCTCGGTCGCACACCCGGATGCGCCTCTGTGCAAAGAAGCTGACAGTCTAAAGCTGTTTGGGTTGAGCTGCGCGGTATCATTGGTACGCTCCGTATGCGCCTGCAATTGATTCCGGATCCGCCATTCATCGCGCTCTGTACCCTTACTTTGTTAGGCCAGCCCAAGACCGATCTGTCTTGTGTGCCTCTTACAAAGCGCGGCCTCAATATCATGGACCTACCCATCATATCTAGCTTTGTGCAATCCAGTGTTGATGCAGCCTTGGCGGAGTACGTAGCCCCGAAAAGTCTGACACTGGACCTCAAGGACATGCTGGTTGGAGATGACTTCAAGAAAGATACCAACGCGCGCGGCGTAGTCGTTGTGAGGATCAAGCGGGCTCGAGGCTTCAAGGAGGGAGATGGAAGTCTCGGCGGACTGAAGAAAGGCTCTTCAGACCCGTATGTGGCAGTCGGTTGGGCTAAGTTCGGAAAGCCTGTGTGGTCTACCAGGGTCATTCTCGAGGATATGGAGCCTATCTGGGATGAGACGACGCTCGTGCTCGTTGGACCAGGAGAGCTCAACGCCGACGAACGTCTTCGGGTACAATTATGGGATTCTGATCGGCTAACCGTCGACGACGATCTTGGTCGGATTGAAGTGGACCTGAAAGAGCTGATGAAAAGTCGTCGTTCAAATGGAAAGATGTGGGATCGGCAAGACGGATTTATGGCCATGGAGGCCGATGAGAAGATGCCGGGAACCCTTGATTGGAGCGTGGGCTACTTTGCCAAGACCAAGATTCAGCCAGAGCAGCTGGAAAGGCAGACGGAAGAGCCAGAGGTTGAAAACTTTGAGCAGCTTGAGGACAAATTGTCGCGAGAAGCAGAGCAAAAGTTACGAGAGGCTTCGGACAGAGATGTATCCGAAGAAATCGAGAAGCAAAAAGCTCAAGATCTTAAAGCTAGGGAAGGTTCGTTGTTGCACCATCCGGCCACATGATAACATAGCTCACTAGTGCATAGACAAGCTGATTATCACACAACCTCCGCCTTCGGGGTATCCCACTGGCATATTGTCTATCCAGATTCATCAGATTACCGGCCTAGAATTCGAGAAGATGCAAAAACAACGAGACCCTAGTAAGGAGACTGACGATGAAATGGAAGACGGAGGAGATCTCCCCTCAAGTTATTGCACTATAATCCTGAATCACCAGAAAATCTTCAAGACGAGGACGAAGCCTAAGAATGGGAAACCGTTTTTCAACGCCGGCACAGAACGACCGATTCGTGACTGGCGGACCACAGAAGTCATACTTTCAGTGCGAGACGCGCGTGTCCACGAAGACGACCCTTTACTTGGCATTGTATACCTCCCGCTGGGACACATCTTCCGGGATCGCTGTCAGATCAACGGCACCTTCCCCATAGCCGGAGGTATCGGATACGGTCGAGCTCGCGTATCAATGGTCTTCCGAGCCGTCCAACTCCAAGTACCAAAGGAACTACTGGGCTGGGACTACGGCACCCTTGAAGTCACCGGGCCCATCACCTCAAACGACCTCCCCGCAAGCCTCCGGGGCTTACGCCTCAAGCTCCGCACAACAGTCGGCAAAGGTAAAATGACCGCCAACGGCGACGGCACCTGGACCGGCAAAAAAGACCGCAAAGTCCGCATCGCAGTGCGCAAACGCTACTGCTCCTGCCTCGTCATCGAATTTCGTAAAAACGTTAGCCTGTCTTTCGACAAGACCCCTGCGTTTGCAGCCTTCTGGCTCAAAGATATCCCGGATGACGAAGAGCGCACCCTCACCCTCCCTGTCTGGACCGGCGACGCCGACATGAAGCGCGCTGAAGCGAATTGCATCGGCGAACTCCGGGAGAAAGCTGGCCATATCGAGCTCCCACTCAAGTTCTGGCACGGGCTTAGCGGATACCACAAGAAACTCGCGTCGAAGAACAGGAACATGCAAGACGTATTCGAAATCCTGGACACGGCGAACGACAACAAAGAGATCCGAGACGAGATGGCGGGCAATGACAACGACGACAGTAGTAGCGATAGTGACAGTGCGTCGCGAACATCGAAGGATAGCCATGGGCATGATAAACGTAATCAGGTAGATGGCTCGAGGGGCCCGTGGGAGCAGATCAAGGATTATAAAGATCATAGCGAGCAGTTGCATCGGCATCATAGGGGACTTATGCAGTGGAAGGTCAGCTTTTCTACCCTTGATTTACTCTTTTGCCATGCGTGCGTGCGTCGGGAAATTGCTGATGGTGGTGTGATAGGGAGCGCGAACGGCAAAATGGGTCAAGACCAAAGTCCAGCATGGCCGCGATCATGTTCTGGATAAGGTCAAGCAACATGAACGAGATCCGGGCATTGAAACCGAAGTCTGAGTTGACTTTATCTAACAACCCTCTCGCCTCATGAGAAGCTGTTGCTTTTGGGCATGAACGACTGAGGATTCTCGGGAGTTTGCGGTTTGGTTTGGTTTGGTCGTTTTAGCGCTTCGACGGGCTTGGGTCCAAGACGGTGTAAATATGGTCCTCGTGCTTGGGAAATAATGATGTGTATTTTGACACTCTGATTAGTGAATGGTAATCTGCAATCACTACCGTCTTGCAAAGCAATGATGACTGCGGTGAGGTATCTTGGTGGCTTTGAGTGAGATTCCTAAATCTGAACCGAACGCTTTGAAACCGACCACATGTGCACGAAGAGGCAGGATGTATTTCCATCGTGTGCGGAGGCAGTAATGATAGCTCGATTTCCCAGTACCCAAGGACTGAACACATGCAAGTTAGGCCCAGGTCGTAAATCGTAGCCAATGTCACCAACGGGCCACCACCACTATACTTACAGCCAAGGTGACCTCACAATATCCTGATGTCGAGGTGTCCAGACGCGAAGTCTGACAAGCTTGTATCCTTGTAGTAAACATCCCATGAACCCTCCGTGTTCAGCATAACGTCAGCTTGTAAATACCTCCGAATGTTATCGTACAGAGAGAGAGTAAAGAGTTGGTTGAGGGAATCTTCTGCAGATATCCAAGCGTAGAATGAACGACCTCTCTCCAATACACCGGCGGATTCAATTGTTGATCAAAACAGTAAACTCACTATAGAAGGTCTTACGAGATCTTACGAGGCTTGAGAAGATGGAGATATGATTCTATAGGGTGTTGTTGTGCCTTTCTTTCTATGGTGTCGGCCGAGCGCTTGGGGTTAGGAAGCATTTATAACTGAGGACTGTAGGGAATCAGGCCGTTGTTGCGTCCTTTAGTGTTCTAAGCAATAGTCTTAGCACAATGCCTCAGCTTCGACGGCAGCTGGTATTGAAAGAAACCTGAGAAGCAGCGTAGTCGTGAAGAAAATGCAGTCCCGCATGCCTCGATCAAGCCGTAGGATTCCAAGCACAGAGCATACGGGGGTGCCGCGATCATGGTTACGTCTATGAAAGGCGTTCTGATCCAAGAGGTATTCGAATACCGTGATTAATGGGGATCCAGGGGGTTATTGGGTATAAAGAATAGGGCCAACAGGCCACCTGCATACGATGTAGACGAGCGTTTGGTATCTAGACCGAGGCCCCTGAGTAGCTCAATTCTTTAGTGGGCGAACAGAGGTCGCAACAGGGGTCGTGCCACGTCCTCTCTGCATGCCGATAGCTTAGCCACTTCCGCAGCCCCGGTGCTGGCTTGCAAGGTTGCTCGAGAGGACTGACGACGTTGTTTGCAACGCCCACGCTATTGTATGGAAATAGGGTCTATTGTAGATCTGACTTTAAGAAGTTGCTGGGCGTCGGTGTGCGCATCTCAGCCGCTAACAAAGACAAAGACGCGAGACACGGTAGAGCGTTGCCTCTAGCCTAAAGTTGTTGATGCGGCCGGTCTTGAAGGGGTACTTTCCTCCCCAGCAAAAGCTAGCATCTGCACAGGGATCAGCTAAGGGACAGCCATATGGTTGAGAGTACGGAAGCTTGGATTACATGCCTTTTTCTTCTTCATCTACCCACAAGTTCAATTGACGGGAGATTTTCAGCGTGGCATTGTCTGGCAGCTCACTGCTGACCCCCTCGTTTGAACTTGCGTGCGGTATGTGGTAGCCCCCATAGCCTGCTGTGTAGAGACCTAAGAGCATGCTCCAGCCTTCCTCATTTTCGCTCAATTGTGGAACTGGGAAGTGTGAAAAGTGAATGCCTGCAGCCATAGAGAGTACAGCTAAGACACTGATGACCAGCGACCAATCGGTCCTGGATCGTTGCAGGAGCAGAATTTGGAGTTTTGGTAGAATGTTGTGCAGGGTCCGTTCGACAGTAGATTTGACACATGCCCGAATAACGATGCCACAGACAACCGGACGTAGCATTTTAGGTATTTGGTTGAGCACAGGCAAGCTCTCTGAAATGCTGTGGACTAGGATCGAGGAATTGAGCATAAACATCAATAGCAACATCTTCAAGGCATCCTTAAGTATCGGAGGCTAGTCATAGTCAGCCTGCACCAGCAGTGTTGAAGATGGTAAAAGAAATTACCTTAGCTCGATGGATATAGCTCTGATGGATGACTTTTAGGAGACCTAATCTGCCGTTCGAACCCCAATCATCGTATAAGATCTTGTAAGTGCCTTCTTCTATCGCGGTGTCGGCCAAGGTGTTCAACCCATCTTGGACACTCTGAAGATGCGACGGAGAAAGCAGTTTCAGAAGTTTCAGTGTAGATTCCCCTTCAATCTGGATCCTTTTTGTTGTGGTAAACGCTTCGTGAGTAGTTTTGAGGAGCAGAAGCTCCTGGCAAACGAGACGTACTTGCGGACGACTCTTCCAGGTCAGCTCCAAGTCGTGGCAAACATCATACAAGGAGTCAATAAGGTGGTTCTGTCCGTCGCGAAGGCCACTCATTTCCGTTATACGCAAGAGGCTCCCTACAGCGGATTAGTGGACTACCGTCAAGGTAACATGAGATCTACCTACGAGGCTCTAACGCGGCTGTCAGATCGACGAGGGGAGCTCGGAGGCATGGTAGCAATGGGGGCCGATTTCTTGCTGTATCAAAGCACCGCTTGCATGGCGTGCCGTTATCACACTGGTCCAAATCAGCATGGCAGCCTCGAGCGATGGCATTTTTGAGGCTACGATACATCTTTCTTCTTCATCTTACACATCAGGCAGGACTTTAACTTTCGCATCTCGGCGGTTTTCTTGCGTTTGGATTCCGTCAACGGCTCACGTCGCCCCCGCTTCCGACCTATACCCGGAAGGTCGCAGACGTGGACGGCTCTCAGAGCCACGTCGCTATTGATGAACGAAGTCTGGTCGTATCTTACCCACTCGAGATTAGACTGATCCGTCTCGGCTTCGTCGCTGACAGTGTCTTTTGATGCAGGCTGTTTTGTACGATGGGCAGTCTGCAGAGGACTTGCGGCGGTCATTGCGTTCTTCGACCTGTAATCATAAACGGACATCTTCTTGGCAGGGAGAATTGGCAGAGCAGGAAACATCATCGCCGCTGGCCCTGTGAGTTGCACAAAGGTGTCATAGGCGTCCGTGTCCTGCGTATGCGTCTGACCAAAGATAGCATCGGGAGTCGTAGGTACTGAGTATATGCCTGCCGCAGAGGGATCTGCGAATGCTCCTAAGTTATCCATCATTGCCATATCATGGTACACCTCAAGTGGTTGATAGTGAAGGCGTGACTCTCAACAGAATTCGGTAAGGTCCGGTTCGTCGACCAGTTCGAGGGAGCCGGAGGCTTGGAGTGTGTAAATGTAGTCGGCTGGTTTGGATAGATAGTCGGAGTTGTCGCACCTGGGATAATACCACTAGATCCTCGCCGGCTGAACCATCAATGCCTGGTAAGAGATCTTGGTCCGTTGTAGATAGGTTGAAGTTTTCGGGTGAGCCGCTGTAGTTATATGTCAAGTTGCCTTGATGGGTAACGTCGTAGTCTCGGTCTTTATCTGTGTTCAAGTCGATATCATGGTACAAGTCATCGAAAAAGTTTGAAATCTCGTCGCCCATGCAGCTTGGAAGCCAATCGTCCCAGTCATCCGGAATGGTCAAGTTACCCTCAACCGGTGAGATGGATTTTTGTAAGGTGGCGGCCATGACGGTCGAGGTGTAAATAAGTACTGTAAATCACACTGAGTTCGAGTTCCGATAGTGAGCACTATCCCGCAATACATCGTAGGAAGATTTGCCATCTTATATGTTGTTGTTGTAATGGGGCTGAAACGCGCGATGAGCATGGATGGTACGAATATCTTTACCGAACTCGGCACACCGCGAAGGGCGGTGATATCACACAAGGCTGGTCAATCAAATCCCACTGAAGGACCTAGATCACAGAGGAAAATGGCGCAAAGAAGCACAAAGCTTGTCTGCTGTAAGACTATACAGGCTCTTTTGGAAGAAATCTACACAACATATGGAGGACTGCCGGGAAGCGCCAATACGAGAAAACCCACAGCAAACTCGGCAAAGCCGACAGCCTAAGCACAGTACTTCGGAGAGAGATCTAGTCTATGGCCATGAACGTCGTCGCGGAGAGGAGAAAGCTCTATGTTCGTGATCACCCCAAATCCATTGTTGCCTAGGCGGTCGGGTCAAAACTCATCCGGTCCTCCTCTTTGGAGGTGAACGGTACCCCAAGCTCCAAGAGCTTGACCATGACATCACGGAACTCGGAAAAGAAGACCTGATCATCCTTTGCATAGCGTTCGACGTGCTTCTTGAACTCCTTGTCCTTGATGAGCGCCATATCTGTTGGCAACATCATTAGAGCCTTGGAAGAGACGTCCTGGTATTGCTTTGGACCACTCCACTATCCACAGTCAGCGGAGATTCTCTTGATAGGTCATGACATATGAGCGAACATCATACCTTCCGGAAGTTCCATTTCTCGCCCAACAGCAACCGATAGTAGTCGTTCGACATGACTGTGGGGCTGAAACTCCATGGACCATCGAAACCGCTCCTGTCCGTGTGGCACCGTCCAAGAGCATGTGCACCGCTCAATGCCACAATCTCACTGTCGTCGAAGCCCATGCGACCGAAGATTGCACGCAAGTGGCTCTGCTCCTTAGATCCATCTGGCAAACGGCCGTCAGGTGTACACATTGAGACATCCTTGTCATTACGGCCCGGTCTCCATGGAATAACAGGTCCTTGCATTTCTTGAATTGCGCAGACGCCACCGAGAGTCCAGAGGTCGGAGTAGGTAATCCATGGGAATTGCTCTGTACTTCATATCAGCTATAACGAAGTGGCGAAGGACTCAAATGAGCTTACGCTTGATAGGCTCCATGAAGTCCCTCGCAGCTTTGAGACCTGCATTCGCTCCATGGTCTCCCTCCGGCGCGAACCTCATGGTAGCACCATTCGAACCGCCAGTACCAGTCTCCTTATCATACCTATCCGAACATCAGCCTACACCCATCTTCAACCCTTGCCACGCAAGATGAACTCACGTCCCACTACAATGCCACGCCAACCGCACAATCACCGGTCCATAGCTCCCATCATCATAATCATCCTTCTCCTCCAACGCCTTCGCAAGCGCATTATACACCTTCTGATAATCGCTCTTCGTCGGTGTAAACACCCCACGGGTCTCGCCAGAGCTGCTTTCCTTCACGTGCGTGACACCACCGTTATTGAAGAAGAAGTACGTTCCAGTAGCACCGGCGGCGGCGAGGCCCACACCCCAGTAGAGACCTGCCCTCGATGATTTGGGGGCAGCGGAGTCGGCATAGCCTCGACGAGATGAGGATTGGAGAGTCTGGCGTACTAGGAGAGAGCGAGCATTGCGGGTGGTGGTAGTTTTGAGGGTTGAAGTCGAGGGCGTTGAGCGGATGGCTGCGCGTGTGAAGGCCCGTGCTGCAGTAGCCATCGTAAATGAAATAGTCGAGATTGAGCTTAAGATTATGTATCTATCAAGGACCTTGAGCTCTGTAGAAAGAAGCGTTAGGAGTAGAACTTTTGAAGTCGTTGTGCTCAATTCAGTAACTAATGTTATTGTCCGGAGGCGTGCGATCAGAGGATGACAATCACACACTTCTGAGTCGAGTGAAGTAAGGTAAGCAAAACGATGATTTTTAGAGTCTACGCCCGGACCATTTCGCTCCGGGCACCGTTATCGAAAGCTCGAGAAACGTCACACGATTTGACGTAGTACAGGAGCAAAGCCCTTGCCTATCAGACGATTGTGTACCAGCTTGTGCATCGCATCTCGGGTCCTCTTTCTTCACGCGTGTACAATTCCTTCCTCAAGTATGCTGTCTCGGACATCTGCATCCACGTTGATTTTTTGATGAACGGCAAACTTTCACTTCACTTTAATATGACTACGTCAATGACTAGCAATGATACTTTTTAGCGGTCCGATAGTTTTTCCTCTACTGTTGCTCTCATGCAAGGGCAGCGACGCCGATTGGCGCTCACCGGCTCGCCAATCTGATCAATCTTCGACCACCACGCCAGAGGCGGGGTCAGGAGGGAAAGTCAACCGGAGATCAGCTTGTAGGGCTGAACGGGGGGCTTGGCTGACCCATCTGTTGATCCTTGATTTATGATCGGTGTCGAGCAGTAGATTCTTACGTCGACTCTCTGCAGAGTACTATGGCAGACAATGGTCCATTTGCGAGGAGGCTTCAAATTTAGTATGAATGTTTCATTGAAATGTGTATCTACCTGCCAGAAGTATGATACATGAGAAGTCGGCAACAGTTTCGTGTGGGCATCGAGCCTAGAAGGTAGAAAAGAGTGAATGACCCTGGCTCCGTGGGTAGTATGGAAACTGTGTCTTGAAGACTCAGGTATCTCAGCAGGTGAGATGGTAGAAAAGAGTGATTGACCCAGTCTGGGTGGGTAGTATGAAAATTGAATTGGGAAGACTCGAGCATCTCGGTAGCTGAGATCGAATGCAGAAGTCCTATCTCGGCAGGTGAGATTTCAGTCCTTAGAAGTGTTCTCATAGAGCAAACAAGCAGATGGTCATGCAACCGTAAAGACATGACAGCGGGAGCGCTGTAGGGAGTACATCTCGCGTTATAAACTTTGTGGGTATCGTTGAGCCATTGTGACCGCTATGCAGAGAGCAAAGGTAAGATGCGACCGATAGATGCCCAAACAAAGGAAAGACAGACGGTGGGAGCACAAGAGGCACAAGACACGAGGTCATGACACCACACGCGTCAGAATAAGCTAGCGGTGTTCAGTAACTCCAGAAACCATGTTCGCGATGGGAGCCGTAAACCCTCCTCGAAGCACCGGGTCAAGCATATGCTCCTCCATGAGAGGGAAGAGCTTGGTAAAGACGTCCATGGCAGACTCCATGCCAGGCTCCGCCAAAGCGAGCCAGAGCTCCATTTCGCTTGGCAAGGCCAACATATCGGAAGTCCAAGAGAGATGGAAGTGGGAGTTTTTGAAGTGGAATGCGAGTTCCCCGAATGGTTGACACTTATTGACATATTTATTGTTCCTTGCCGGCTCAGGGGTTTCGCAGCACGCTTTGCAGCGGAAATTATCGAACAGAGGATAGTTGCCGGTACGAATGCGAGCCAAGTCCAAAGCTGTCAATTCTTCGATGGCCGGAGCTTCATCCGTGAACTTAGCATACTTATCGGCGGCAAACTTTAAAGCGATCTGGGTCTGGTACTTTGCCGCGAGAGGCGTATGGCGTAAAAGAGCACCGGCGTAGACAATGTTATCGATAAATTTTCGAAGAGCCGGACCGTCCATTACAGAAACAGAGCGCTGCTCAAAGGGAGACCCAGGCATGAATAGTGCGAGTGGCTTAGGCGGAGCCAAGACGTAGTCAGAGTTGTCATTCGGGTCCCACCTCCCTGTCGAAGTATGATGCTCGGCAAGAATCGGCAGTTTCAGCGGCCATTCGAGTCTGCACCATGGAAAGCGAACGCCAACAGGTAGCTGTAAGGGTTCCCCTCGGAGGATGCTGAAGTTCCCTATGTGCCACGCATGCTTCTCATTCAGATGGCAAAATAGCTGTCCAAATGTATAACGAAGATTGATGTCGGTACGTGTGCAGCCTGGGCACTTGAAAAGTCTAGCAGCTTTGCTCCTCGCCGGATCTTTCCAGCTCTCGATCTTTGGTGAAAGCTTCACCTCGTAAATCATCTTTGCATCGTCCAGAAGTAAACAATACTTTTCACCTTTGCCATTTGTTCGTGCTGCCTGGTCTAGTCGATAGTACTTCTCTCGTACGGCACGCAGAACCAGTAGAACAAAGTCTGCATCGTCGATAGGACCGATAGGAACCTCTATTTCAAGGTTCTTAAGAACCTCATCTGCTAGCTTAAGTACCAGCTTCTGCTCTGGGGTATCCTCGGTGCTCCGGCGGATCATGATATTCGTATACTCTTTGACCAACTTGAGATTGAACTCTACCGTCTCTAGGCGCTCCTGCTCATCTTGAATTAGCTTCTCTGCTACGTCCCTCTCTCCCAAAAGCTTGGGGCGCAAGAGTTGCCATGAGCGTTCACTCGGTGCTTTGGAGATGTTGATGGCTCGTTTGTAGGCTGGAATCCGTTCCAGAGCTGCAGCTTCAAGAGGCGGATCCAGGGACAAGGCATGTTCTTTGTAGAAATTCTCGCGCTCCGATTTCTGATGGGCGGCTTCCCGAATCTTGTCGCGGTTGTTCTTTTCTACCCAATCCTCCAAAGTCTGGATTTGATCCACGAGAAGCTCGTTCGCAGCGATTCGCGGAGCATACCATGCCTCGACCTCTTCATCCGTTCGCTCCTCCCCATTCTTGCCTGAATCTAAGAACTTCTCGACCTCATGCAGTTGCTTGGTGATTGCCGCCAATTCGTAGCCTCTCTGCTGCCCGTGTCCACTTCTCTGCCACCCGGTGTGGTCGTAGTTGCCAGCGCTCTCATAGTGTCCCCAGGAATCAAACAAACCATGTGGAATGCACTGGAGAATCTTTGGATGCTTCGTCAAGATGTTGCTCGATGCGCTCTCCTAATGCAGACCAACGTCAGGACTGTTTCATGTGTTATGTAGACTAGACGGTTGCTTAAACATACTAGAATCGTATTCTTCTCGAGACACTTCGCACACCACCTCTTTTGAAAGGCCCAATAAGTTTTTCTGGTCTTCTTGTTTGTACAGCCCATACATCCCAGGCCCTCAATCAGCTTTGCGTAGTCCCATTCCTTCATACCAGGAAGAGGATCCGGCATATCTGCGCCATAGTTTTGGACACGGCACTTCTTCCACAAAGACTCGTATGTGAGTCTCTTCCGAAACCGTGTGTCAATGTTGTTTGCCGTGAACAAGAATCCAAGGGGACAGTATGGTAGAATCAACTCCCAGATATCCATGTGGATGTCGGTCTCAACCGGCTTGTTTTTACGCAGTCTTGTAGGTCCAGTCATTTTTTTTGGCTTAGGATGAGCACTCTTAGGACGGCCACCGACGTTACGCTTCACGCCAGCAGCAAGATTCTGTGGGCTTCGAAAGATCGATGGTTCCGCTGCGGTGGGCTCTGTGGCTTGGACAATCTGAAGGCTGCGATGGTTGGCTTCCACTTGCTCGGTGCCAAAGTTTGAGTATGCCGCTTTGGTTTGCTTGGGCGATTGTACAGCTTGGAAATCGGGACTCGGGCCAACTTTGCGTTTGAGTGAATTGGCGGTGTGTAGTTTCGAACGAGAGTCAGTGTGGCCAAGTGTGTTGTTCGCTGTAGACATGTCTGTTGCAGAGAACGTGTTGAAAGGCGAATACGGTGCTCCGGTGGTCATCTTAGGATCGTATGAATTGGCAGAAGAGGGCGAGGCGACCAGTCGCGAGTTTTGGTGGAAGACATCGAGAGTGTTAGAGGCCTTGAGGTTTGAAGTGAATGGCTGTTGAGCTCCGAAAGTCGTCTGATACGTGTTGTTCATTGCGAAGTGGTTGTTGTGGACAGGAAGGTGGTAAAATGTCGACGTTTGGTAGGCAGGCTTGCTCGTAGGTGAGGGAATGGGCTTGTCATCCAGCTTGGCCGCGACCGTAGGTGGATGTCCCTTTGACGTCTGCTGCTCCGCAGCCATGTCGAAGAAGTTGCAGCTTGATATCTCATGCGCGATCTTTGATCTCTATAAAAGCCAGGGCCAGAACGCAGGTGAGAAGAAGGGCTAGGAGTAAGCTGGATGAGGGCAGTGAATTTGAAGATGAAGCCCGAAAGGTCTAGGTGTGTCGGAAAAACTATAGGGCGTCCACGGCGCCATCGGCCTCCCGTTTCCGCCATACGGTGGCCGATTGCCTTTGTGGCCCTGTCTGCGCCCGTTTTGTGTGCATCCTGCAGTTGAATCCTAGCACTTTTGTTCAGCCTTCATCCCATATATGACAGCCTGACTTACCGTACCACATTCTTTACCTGCATTAGACGTGCTAAAGATGCTCACCGGGGAGTTCTCTATTTGCGTTCTTGAGTCCGGAAAGCATGTCATTGGGTGGTGCAATGAATTGGTGAGCGGGCACGAGGTAGGGTTGAGGCACGTCGTTGATGGAGCCGCTGATGTAAGCGCCCCTTGTGACGGCGATTTGGCTCAGTGCGCTATCTCACAGATTCACAGTACTATCTGGTATGGCACTTTACCATAAGTCATAGCGGGAGACACTTTCGGTTGCAACAGTAACCCTTCTCTCATGTATTCTTAGATCTGCTCAGGCAGTGTTCCATGTTCTGGCTTGCTGCTGGCGGAGGATTCTACAGCCTCTGCTGAGTGTCTAAGAGAAGAGTATCGATATCCTCACACATCTTTGGCTAAGGCTATACATCATTGCAGCAAATGATATACGATTAGATTGCAGTGTCTAGCATGTCCAGCACGTTTAAGATGGAAGGAATGCTCGCGCATAATAGGTGACCGCTGCTCTGCATCTTGACCGACCATCCATAAAATACAACTTCAAATCTCTGTAAGGCATGTATAGAGAGGAAGTCACACTCTGCTGACAGCTGACGGTGCCCTAATTGAATGAAGGATTCCATGGTAAGGTGAATCCGTGACAGGTTGCTAGCCTAAAGCATAATTGTACCCCACATCGAAAGCAATGCCATCAGCCAATCAGAATCATGTCTTAGCGGCATCTTCCACGGGCGGGATCTCGTACTCTCTTTGTGCCGATGCCCGCTGCCGCCTTGGTCAGCATTGGTGGAGGTAAGCGACGACCTCATCATTTATAATCGCCCGTGTAACTAGCCATCTCCCCCGGCTCTGGGAGTGTATATCCAGTCACCTTTGAAGGTATCATGTCCCTATAAAAACTTAGCAGTGTGATTGATATCGGACCGTGGCTGCTGAAGAAGAAGAACCACGAGGGTGTCAATATGCGCCAACACGAGAGTAAGCGCTGTTGACTTCGATCATCGTCGGATGCTTACATTGACCAGAGAACGCGGAGTCTCCAGAGTCTTCGCTGGGTCGCGATCAGCTCTACGCCAAGAACTACTACGACCTTGACATTGCCCATCCTGGTGCCGACTACGATGAAGACCTCCATGTGCAGTGCCCGTCGCATACCACAGAGCGGAGGCTGGTAGCCAAAATCGATCTTCGAGTTATCCCAATCCTCAGCATTCTATACCTCCTGGCTTTCCTAGACCGGTATGCGATGACAGTCTTAACCTCGGCACCAAATGGCCGGTGTCTGACATTGGGATAGAACGAACATTGCGAACGCAGCAATCTTTGGTTTACAGAAAGACCTTCATCTCAGTCCCACCGGTGTCGAGTACAACACGGCATTGACCATCTTTTTCGTACCCTATATCCTCTTTGAAATTCCATCAAACATCTTCCTGAAGAGGTTAAAACCGCATGTCTGGCGTGAGACTCCTTGAGACATTCCTGAATTACCGGCTGGTACTGAAAAGATTGCAGTATCGGCGTGTATGTTTCTCTTCGGCTTGGTGACAATATGCCAAGGCTTGGTACAGAACTATAGTGGCCTTCTGGCGACGCGGTTCTTTCTTGGGGTTGCCGAGACCGGAATGTTTCCCGGATGTAAAGCCGCACTCATTTCAGGAGATGATACAGTTGGCTAATACACGTGCCAGGCTTCTACCTCATCGGGATGTGGTACAAACGCTCCGAAGCACAACGCCGGTTCTCCTTCTTCTTCAGCTCTACCACGCTCGCCGGTGCGTTTGGAGGTCTACTCGCCAGTGCCATTGGTAAAATGAGCGGCATGCGCGGTTACAATGGATGGCGATGGATCTTCATCCTTGAAGGCACTCTGACCTGTGTCGTCGCCTTCGCCTTCTTCTTCGTAATCCCCAATTTTCCAGAAGATGCGAAATGGCTCGGCGAGGACGAACGAGCCTATATCAAAGCGCGCCTGCGCCAGGATCAGGGACGATCGGCGGCAGAGCGCAAAATCACCGTGCGAGATGTTGGCAACATTTTCAAAGACTTCAAGATCTTCATCGGGGGTTTCATGTACTTCGGCCTTATAGGTTAGGATAGGCATATCCATACGCGGGCTCGCTAAATTCTTTTCAGTACCTGCCTACGGGTATGCATTTTTCGCGCCAAGCATCATCAAGACCTACGGCTACTCTGCTATCGGCACACAGTTACACTCCGTACCTCCCTGGGCCGCGGCTTTCGGCTTCGCAATGCTAATCGCCTACCTCTCCGACAAAACGAGGCACCGCTTCCTTTTCACCCTCATCCCCATATCCGTCGCCATCGCCGGTTTCGCCATCCTCCTCACCGTCCACCACCGTCCGAATCTCCAATACGCAGCTCTGTTCCTAGTCGCAATGGGCTGCTACTCCGCCATGCCCGTCATCGTCTGCTGGTTCAACCTCAACCTCGGCGGCCACCACCGCAGGGCCGTAGGCACAGCGTGGCAAGTGGGCTTCGGCAACATCGGCGGTATCATCGCCACCTACTCTTTCCAAGCGAGGGACGCGCCGCAATACAGACGCGGATACGCCATTTGTATTGGGTTTGTTTGCTTGAGCGCGGTGAGTTGCTGTGTCTATTTCGTGGCTTGTTTTGTGCAGAATCGGAATAGGGATCGGAGTCCGACGGATTTGAGCTTGACCGAGTTTGAGAAGACGGAGAAGGGCGATATGAGTCCTGACTATCGCTATTTGCTGTAAGGGGAACGTTGGGATTCGTTAGTGTTGGATATTGTCGAAGGATGGGAAAAATTTATGTCTTGGATAAGGTGCCCTATCATGGTGTAATGAATTGTTCTCATGGAGTTTCGGACGAGAATGATTGTATGACAAGCCTCAATCATTAGTAGAGATATGTCTCGGCTGTGGCTGTACGACTACTAAACCCAATTATCATGATAGGTTAACTTTCGTCCACTATTCACTGCCCATAATGACAACCGTAAACTCATCTCAAGTACGGTGACGTCGCCGGCATTGCGCTTGCTACTACAGCACTGGAACACAATAAGAGCACATCTATCCTGGGTACGTGTACAATACATCAATGGGACCTATCCCTAAGCATATGGCGCACTCCCACCCATGCGGAAATTGAAGGGAAGGACCAATAATTCAGAATGCATCCAATGACCATTCGAACCCTACACTTCCCGTATATGACGATTCTGAACGCCTAAGACGACGCATACCACGAACCCCTGATTGCTGAACGCATCTGTCTTCGCACCATCGGACATGACGCAGCGAGAACGGTTGGGTATGCCTTATTCCGTGGTGCGGCGATGCCGAATCTTCCAAAGGCGGGTTTCGGCAAAGGTCGGTGTCTTGATCAAGATTCGAGGGTGGATGGGATACAGGTATCTTGGTGTGGAGATTTGACGAAGAACGATGTAAGGTTGGTCGCAGTAGCTTGTTACATTGACCAAAGCTGCCCAGCTTGTGGTGAGAATGTTCATGTAAGCTGGAGACGGTTGTACCACAAAGCGAGCGACGAGAAGGACGCAGTAAACCAAACATGCATAAAGGTCCAAAGACCGCTGCCGCCAACGAAGAGTGCTCTGTCCGTCGATGAAATAGTCCTACTGCTCCACTGAAGACAGTAGCAGCAGGGTGGAGTAGACGCGGTCCTGCTAAAAACCTATTTCTTTCTTCCACAGACGTAGATAAGTATGCCTCAAGACCATATGGAGAGGCGCAGGAGGTAGGCAAAGCCGTGGTGGTAATTCAGATGAGTAGAAAAGAGAAAACCATCCGCGCAGAAAAAAAGTTGTAGCGATCCGTTGTTCAGGACATATATCATGACTTGGAAGAGGGCTAAGAGAGTGCATCATGGTAATGAGCTGCAGACGCGTCAGGCGCTGCTGCTCCAGAGTGAGTTAACTCCATGGTTGTTGCGAGCGGGCGCAGAAGACAAGAGAACTGAAGACGGGATGAGATCAAAAGCTTCCACCTAGCGTGACTTACCTAAGCAGCGCCTCAATCGAATGTGCTGGTCCTGCGAAAGTCTTCCCTCTTCATTTACACTTCATAACCTGCACGCATAATCAACCGCCATATCCTTCTTGTCAGATGGCAGGCTTATAGGCTGGTCGGTCATATTGGCGTACTAGAACGACCGAAGAAGTAGGCACAGTATGGCTTCTTTGCCGGATCATCTATTATTGTATGCTCAGTGGTATTGAGAGTCACCTACATGCCGGACAAACTGCTCAGAGACTCCCCGTCTTCGCGTGGGAGGTGCCTAAGGGACTCATAACTGGGCATGGCGAAGTCTGTTCGTCTTCTGCTTGTTGTATTGCGGAAGAGAACAGGGGATTGTGTGGCATAACACTCTTAGGGCTTGTTCTATGGAAGTTCTGCCTCAGCATTCTTCGCTGTAAAGTAGAAGTGAGCTAGACTTTCTAGCCATGATAGATGCTCGGCTTACTTGTACACGTATTGTGCCTCATAATAACCTACAGTATTATTCCTTTACATTGATGCTCCGTACTTCGCCAAGTCAAGCCACAACGGAGAAGCGAGGCTCACGGACCCTTACCACCTTCTCCCCTCTCCTTTCCACCCCTTTACCTACGTTCCACTTTCCATGCGCCTCGTCAGCTCTTCGTCCCTCCTTTGGAGAGCTATGGTGGTGCACGCGCTTGTGTGATTGCGGTACGGGCTCTGATCACATCGCTGCGCTACAAACACGCTCTTTCAGGCTCTCCCACGTGCTTCATTCTAAAGCATGTCCTCGACTATCAGCAAGCGCTCCCAGGCGCGGAACGAGCGAGCTATACAAGAGCTGATAAGGACGGTGCCTGGGAATGATCGATGCGCGGACTGTCAAGCGAGGAATCCAGGTATATCTTGCAGCCTTCGCAAGGAGAATCGGGACACGGCTGACAATGCTCTGCTTTTAGGATGGGCCAGCTGGAGCGTAAGTCGAAATCTTCGCATTCCTTGAATGTCGCCTGGAAGTCATAGACGCAACCGCTTCCTTCCGAGGTCCATATTGCGAGTTTGGTCCGACTACAAGGTAGTTGGTTCGAAGTCCATGCAAAGCTGAATAGATGCGGTTTCTCTAGTTGGGGATATTTCTCTGCATGCGATGCGCGGCGCTTCATCGGAAACTTGGAACACACGTGTCAAAAGTAAAGTCATTGAGTATGGATAGCTGGTCCAACGATCAGGTCGAGGTCAGTGTTCATGTCAGTGCATTTCGAGGAGAGTGGAATCTAACATTGCTTGCAGCATATGAAGCGCAATGGCAATCTCTTGGCGAATCGAGCCTATAACCCTCAAAATGCGAAGCCACCAATACCGCTGGACGTTGACGAGGTGGACTCTGCGATGGAGAGGTTCATACGGCAGAAATACGAACAAAGATCATTCTCTGGCGGGACAGGAAGACCTACGGTTCGTCAAAATACCGGCAGCACAAGGAGCTCAGAAGAACAACCGCCTCCACTTCCTCCTAAACCCGGCAAGCGATTTGGTTTTGGCCTACGTGCGGCATCGTCGACATTTCCACTCTCAAGAACTGCCCGTGAGTCGCCACCAGAGTCCCCTGACGGAAGGACAGGATTTGGAGGGCCACCCTCCCCGATACGTGTGAACAAACAATCGAGGATCTTTGGAGCGTCAATAGGCGGTACAGGCGCGACGTTCGAATCGAAACTTGCGACATTGAAAGACATGGGTTTCCCAGACGAGAAGCGTAACTCAACAGTGCTTAAGGGATTGAGCGGCAACCTTGAGCGAGCGGTGGAAACCTTGGTGAGGCTGGGAGAAGGCAATGTGCCGTCCTCAAGAGCACGAACAGCCTTGCCACCGGGAAATACGAGTAACAATAGTTGGGCGGCAGACCGGCCTCCAACAGTGGCTTCTCCCGTGAAATCCAGTAATCCCTTCGATCAACTTACCGCGCACCCCCCAATGCAGAATCAGCCAACGGCGCAACCAGCACCGCAGCATGAACAAAGTAATGGGGGCTACTTTTCCAATCCTCAAGGCCAATCGAACACGTTTAATCCATTTGACGCACCTATCCAAATTCCATCATCCTCGCAGACACTTGAACAGACATTTCAACGTTCGCAAGTCTCTCAGCCATTATTCCCAAATGCAACAGGTGGTTACCCTAGTCAACAGCAACAGCTGCAACAAGCACGGTATCAGCAGTCTATGACTCCACCCGTACCTCAATTGCCTCAACAGTACACCTTTTCTTCTTACACGCAGCAACAACAGCCGCCACTGGAGAACTATAATCCATTCTTTCAAACGACACAACAGCCATCATCAAACCCCTATGCCTCCTCACAGCAACTGCCTGCGTCAACGAACCCATACGCAGTCCAACCCTACAATAACACTTTCTTCATTCAAAACCAACCCCTCCAGCCGCAACAGCAGCAGCTGCCGCAGTTCTCTGGTTTCGCTCAACAATACCCGAATCATGTGACACCTCAATACTCCTACCAACAAGCTCAACCCCTGATCCCGCAACAAACCGGACGAATCGACAAAACCAGCATCCTAGCACTCTACAACTACCCCCAACTTGCCCCGGCACCTTTACAACACCCTTCCAGCGGCCCAGACTCCACAAACCCACCCGACCAACCCCCACTCCCCAAACTCCCACCAGGGGTCCCGCCACCGCACGGTCAACGAAGCGTCACGATGCCCGCAACACTCTCAGCCGGTAGTCGCAATCCTTTCCTTCCTGTCGGTGGAGTGTCAGATGTTGGTAGTAGGCCGGCGGCGCATGCCAATGGGGGTTCGAGGCATGTGAGTCAGGAGAGTGTGGATGTGGGCGGTTTTCAGAGCGGGAGGCATAGTCCGGATGCGTTTGCTAGTTTGAGTGCGAGGTTTGTACGATAGGTTGTGGGGGTTTTTCGGGATGTACATTGGTAGGGTATAGGGATATTGATGTTTCCGAGATTGTTATTCATAGTTGTTTGATTTGGGGTTTGTACAGGATGTGAGAAATACAAAAGACGAAGATATAGCGACCTTGCATGTTCTCAAGCTAAGATTCCAGATTTCATACGAGCACTAATTGTCCACACCAATCGTAACATTCTTCTCTCCCTCCGGAATAACCTCATCCTCCTTTCTCCCCTTCAAGCCCGGCAACTCCTTCATAGCACTATCGATAATCCTCAACGCCTGCCTGATCTCCTCTTCCGTAATAACAAGCGGCGGCGCGAGACGGATAATATTCTGATGCGTCGGTTTGGCCTTGAGAACACCATCATCAGCATCAGCACCATCGGGACTCGAAGTCTCTTTGACATGGGCAATCTTCAGAGCGCGGCCCACCAGTAGACCCTTGTCCTTCATCAACATGCACAGATCCCACGCGCTGTGTCCGCCCGTCTTGTTCTCGTCAATCACAATCGCGTTGAGGAGCCCTTTGCCTCGGATCGTCTTGATCATCGGATTATCGAGGTCGTGCAGGCCTTTGCGGAAGATTTGCCCGAGGTGTTCGGCGCGCTCGACGAGGTTCTCTTCGCGCACGATTTCGAGCGCGCGGATGGCGACCGCGCAGCCGAGAGGGTTGCCGCCGTAGGTGGAGCCGTGGGTGCCGGGCTCGATGGTCAGCATGACGTCTTTGCGGCCGAGCACGCAGGAGACGGGGTACATGCCGCCGGAGATGGCTTTGCCGAGGAGGACGAGGTCGGGTTTGATGGCGCTCCATTCGTAGCAGAGGAGTTTGCCGGTGCGCGCGATGCCGGTTTGGATCTCGTCGCAGATGAGCAGCACGTTATGTTTGTCGCAGAGGGCGCGTGCTTCGCTGAGGTAGGTCGGGGACGGGACGACGATGCCGGCTTCGCCTTGGATGGGCTCGACGAGGAAGGCGGCGGTTTTGGGGCCGTGGGCTTCGAGCGCGGCGGTTAGGGCCGGGATGTCGTTGTAGGGGATGGGTTTCTTTATGGAAGGGCAGGTGGAGCCGATGTTGGGGAGGTAGGGACCGTAGTTGTCGCGGGACTCGGGGTCTGTCGACATGGAGATTGCTGCGAACTAATCCCATCTCCCCGTTAACATGCGGTGAGACCTGATAGGGAGGGGACTAGTACCGTTCTGCCATGGAAGTTCTCCGAAACACTCATCACCAACGCCTCGTTCTCTGGGATCCCTTTGACCTTATAACCCCATTTTCTTGCAATCTTCACGGCCGTCTCCACAGCTTCTGCTCCTGTGTTCATCGGCAGTACCATATCAAAGCCAAAAAACGCCGTCACGAACTCTGCGAACTTCGGGAAAACATCATTATAGAACGCCCTCGAACTCAGCGTCAGCCTGCTTGCTTGCTCTGTCAACGCTTTCACAAGCTCAGGATGGCAATGTCCTTGATTGACAGCGCTATATGCGGACAGGAAGTCGAGGTAATGACGGCCTTCGGTATCCCATACGGAGGTACCAGAGGCCCGAGCAAAGACAATGGGCAGAGGGTGGTAGTTGTGTGCTGCGTAGGTATGTTCATCTTTTATGGCGGCTTCGGTTGAGCTGGAATGATAGCGAGACGGATCTGGCGTGCCGGTAGGATGAAAGGAGGGTGCGGTGGCCTTGAGGGTTGTTCCAGTCGTGCCATTGGTGTCGCCATTAGAGACGGGAGTGGCCATCGGAGCCATGATGGCACGTCCTTGTTAGTCCGTGATAGTAGTATTTCGTTGAGATCTGTCCTTATGCTCTCTGGGAAAGTGCAATTGATTGTCGCAAGCAGATGGAGGAGGTGGATGGACGAGGTCTAAGTACGTTTTCTACAAGCACAAGTTAGCTTCAAAGCCTGCCTTGTGTCTAAACTTCTAAGTGCAGGTCCATCCTCTGCGTGACCACAAGCGTTGAAAAGCGTTCAAACCCGCCATTAGAGTTGCACGCATCTACGGGATGGACGAAGTAAAGTAGCCGCATCCAATCACTCTGTACTGGAATCTCATTTCTTCGTCTGTACTTGCGCTTAACGGTCATGGCATCGCATTACATCGCATTACATCGCATTGCGGGGCAGCGAAAGCAAACTTTGGTGGGGGTAGCAATTCCGTCGATTGGCTGCTTTGCCGAGGCCGAGTGTGTCGTCCATTTGCTCTTCGCAGTGGCCCTACGGATTAGATCCAAAGTAAACAACCCACCGACCATGTCATCAACGCCAGAATCTCAGGCATCGACAAAGACCGGTGGTCAAGCAGTGCTGCTGCATGATGGTTACAAGTCAAAGCGACGACAGGCCTCTGAGAACGCTGTCCATGCTGCGACATCACGAGATGTCTTACTGTTCCTGGCCGCATTCCGAATCCTGAATGCGCTGAGCATCAGAACTTTCTTCCAGCCGGATGAATTCTTTCAATCGCTTGAGCCGGCATGGCAGATGGCCTTTGGTAGAGATAGTGGCGCATGGATCACATGGGTACTCTCGATGGCTCGTCAACTACGCGTCACCTACTGACGCGCGAACAGGAGTGGAAACACCATCTGCGATCTTCGATCCATCCTCTCATCTTTACTGCGGTGTACTCTATAGCCTCCGGTACCTCGCAACTCTTACAATTATCGCCGGCCTACCGAGCGGATCTCTTGATCACAGCGCCGAAGGTCCTGCAAGCAGTGTTCGCAGCTTTCGGGGATTATTATACTTGGAAGTTCGCGGAGAGAGTCTACGGGCGTAGTAGCAACCAGGCGTGGGCAGCTGTACGTAGCAATCTAGATAGACCGAGTCTTGAAATGCTGTGATCAATACCTCGTGGCTGATGCGTTGTGCTGGTGTGATGTATAGCTTGCGTTGACCGTCTGTAGTCCTTGGCAGTGGTTCTGCTCGACGCGTACTTTGTCAAACTCTCTTGAGACAACATTAACTGTCACAGCTCTATACTCGTGGCCATGGCGATGGTCATCGAACACCCCAGAAGATGTGGAAGATGATCATATACGCTTACGGACGAGCAAAGACAATATCCATGAGCGTGGCGAGGCCGACGGCCTTACTCAGTGCGTATCTATGCTCTCCACTCATTCAGTGAGAAACTTTTGACAACCACAACAGACTACGAAGATGTCTCTTGCTAGCAGCTTTGGCTTGTGTACTTCGCCCTACGAATCTCCTTATCTGGCTATGCATAGCTTTATTCTCCCTCGTTCATGCAACCGAGAAGGAGAGAATGGTTCTGGTCCGCGAAGCAGCACTTTGCGGGTAAGCATCAGGCTCTTGTAGTACTTTGATGAGAACTGTGCTGATGCTTACAGCTCTTGCATCCTTGTGCTATCAACTCTCTCCGATCGCTTCTACTACCAAATCTGGACCTTCCCACCACTCCGCTTTCTCCACTTCAACATTTCTCAATCCCTCGCAGTATTCTACGGGAAGAATGACTGGCACTATTACCTTACACAAGGCTATCCCCTCCTTCTTACTACCTTCCTGCCTTTCGCACTTATCGGTCTCTACCGAGCCCTAATCTCTCCATCACGATCATATCCCCATTACAACGCGAAAGAGCTGAGAGCAACCAGAATCAGATACCAGCTCGCTACTACCGCTCTTATCGTCCCTGCTATTCTTTCCGTCATCTCTCATAAAGAAGTTCGCTTCATCTATCCCCTTCTCCCTATCCTCCACATTCTCGCCGCACAACCTTTCACCTCTTTCTTCCTTCCCGCCGTCTCACCGGCCTCGGCTGTACACACGACTACAGTCTCCAGAATAAAAACATCTCTCCTCGCTCTTATTCTCGCTCTCAACGTCTTCATAGGCCTCTACACCACAACTGTCCATCAATCCGGTGTCTTATCTGTCCTCGATTACCTCCGCCACGAACACGAGCACCACTATCTCACGCAGCCACCCGCACTCGCGCACATCGCGGCCGCTGATACAACGATGACAGTCGGTTTCCTCATGCCGTGCCATTCAACGCCCTGGCGAAGCCATCTTGTCCACCCAGGGATAACAGCATGGGCGCTGGGTTGTGAACCACCTGTCAATCTCAACGCTACTGAGAGAGCGACGTACATCGATGAAGCGGATAGATTCTACGCCAACCCTACGGCGTTCATGGGACAGGAGATGGGGCCTTCGCCAAGACTGAGATCCAGCTTGGGGTTCAAACTTCCTCGACAAGGGTTAGGCCGAGGTACTGAGTACGAGTCTGATGGCACGAATGGAAAGGAAGGAAAGAAGCAATGGCCAGAATATCTTGTTTTCTTTCAGCAAGCGGAGGAGACGATGCGGATGGTGTTAAGAGGGAGTGGGTACAGGGAGTGTTGGCGGGGGTTTAATAGTCATTGGCATGACGATTGGAGGAGGAAGGGGGACATAATCGTTTGGTGCCTGACGACGCGTCCAGGGAATAGGAGTGGGAAGATATGAGTGTAGAAAGAGGATTATAACAGTATTCCCCTGGCGAGCCCGGGCCCACTCACTTCAGAGGATCAAAGCCAATCGCAATCTATCTGCCGAGCATCGATCAATTCAAGGACGAATGACATTCCTGCACTGCGAAGAGCACTGTAGCGATACAAGATTCAAACGCATACCTGACCTACCATGCCAGTGCTGCTCCACAATATCTGTCTGCAAACGTCGAATCTCGATCTTAACTTCGGAGTTAATCTAGAAAATCCGCCCGGGACTCGGCGTTGCTTAAAAGCCGAGCTCCGTGACCTTACCGCGGCCTAACCCGATTTACAATGAGCGGAGAAAGGCCTTTATACATGCCATTTTCACTTCCTCACTGTGGCGGAAAAAAGAGTTCATCTGGTCAGGCAATTTCTGTGTCCCCGTGTCAACTCCTTATTCACGTCCTTTAGAGATAGCCTCAGAATGTATTAATAATCACTCTTCGTCCAGTCGGCCTGATGACTGATATTGTACGGACTTAAAGCATCACTTGACGGGGTTATGCACTTACAAGAGACGCCACCAACCAGTCATCCTAAACAAGCCTTTGCCGGGATCATCTTAGCCGCAGCTTCTGTCCAATCAGCTCCTTTAGAGATCTCCTAGTGTCATCGGTAAACAATCTCATGCTTTCTAATCCGTGAAGGCACCTATCACTTACGACACCACTTCCGTTGTGTTTGCATTTATACCCAAGCGTGCACCCCACTAACTTTCTAAATGGTGAATGTTTGAAGGAGGAGTAATAACCTACAAAATCTCGGGATAATGGAAGGAAAGGGCGAAGAGAAGGAGTTTCAATCTACCGACCCGATAGGTGCTGCGAACGCCACGAATTCTAGCGAACCCATCGCTACTGAGCCCTTACAGTATGTGGGTACAGACAGCGACTTGTCAATATCCGACCCCGAGAAAAGTCCGGCAAAGAACGTGAGGAGAATCACTGCGCGGACAACAAGCAACGCTGCTGCCTCGGAGTTGTCAAGTCAAGATGATGAAACGAAAAGCACAGATCAAACATGGGCGAAGAAGGCCTGGTATAAGAGGCTGAATCCGTTGAAGTCGAGTAGAAAACCGCCGGTGCCGAAGGAGAGGTCTGTGTCGAGAGAGTATGGAGCAAGTTTTTTCAGCTTACTTACTTTCCAATGGATGGCACCATTGATGAGGGTATGTGGGATGCATTATCCTTGTGAGATCAGATACTTATGATGATGATTGCACGCAGGTCGGATACCAGCGGCCACTCGAGCTCCAAGACATCTGGCTTGTCAACCCCAATCGAAGTGCCGAGGTGCTATCGTCAAAGCTCAGTGCTTCCTTTCAAAAGCGTGTTGCTAGAGGGGACAAGTATCCCTTATTATGGGCCATGCACGAGACGTTCAAGATCGAATTTTGGATAGGAGGTGTCTGTCAACTCTTCGCCAGCATCTTCCAAGTTATGTCACCTTTCACCCTACGCTACCTCATTGCATTCGCCACTGAGGCTTACACCGCTCAACATGGTGGAACCAAAGGTCCTGACATTGGAAAGGGACTCGGGCTGGTATTTGGGATCACAGTCATGCAGGTGTTGGCGAGTCTGGGCACAAATCACTTCATCTATCGAGGCATGATGGTGGGTGGGCAGTCGAGAGCAGTGCTCATCACCGTCATCTTCGAGAAAGCCATGAAGTTATCAGGCCGAGCAAAAGCTGGGGGCAAAGCTATCGGCGAGGGTGCACCACAGGACAGGACTGATGATGTCAAAGATGAGGCCGCAACACACGATGGGTGGTTCAAAAGAATGATGAAGAAGAAGGTCCAACCAAAGGGAGGCCCTCGAATCACACCCGACAAGGCTCAAGGCATATCAGGGGATGGTATGGGCTGGGGAAACGGGAAAGTCGTCAACCTTATGTCCACCGATACGTATCGCGTTGATCAAGCCTCTGGCATGTTTCATATTATATGGACCGCCCCGGTCACTATAGTGATTACATTGGTAGTCCTTCTCATCAATTTGACATACAGTGCCTTAGCGGGATTCGCCCTACTTATCATAGGCATTCCAATACTTACAAAGGCTGTGAAAATTCTCTTCATGAAAAGAAGGGTGATTAGTAAGATCACTGATCAAAGAGTCTCCTTAACGCAGGAAATCTTGCAGGCGGTCAGGTTCGTGAAGTACTTCGGATGGGAGAGCAGTTTTCTCGAGCGACTTGGTGAGATTCGAAAACGGGAGATTCGGTCCATACAGTTTCTACTTTCTATTCGAAATGCAGTCAACGCGGTTTCCATGTCCCTCCCCATCTTTGCATCTATGTTGTCTTTCATAACATATTCGCTATCCAAGCACCCACTTAATCCAGCTCCGATCTTTTCATCACTCGCGCTCTTCAACTCGCTACGAATGCCACTTAACCTGCTTCCATTGATTATCGGTCAGGTCATTGACGCATGGGCTTCCATTGGGCGTATCCAGGAGTTCCTAATAGCGGAGGAGCAGAAAGATGACTTCAATTGGGACTTTGAAGGCAAGAATGCCGTGGGGGTGAAAGACGCAGATTTCACGTGGGAACGGACCGTTACGCAGGATCCTGATGGGAAAGCTGAGGGACCCCGGAACCAACGTCAAATCAAAGAGGCCAAGAAGGCAGAGAAAGCAGAGAGCAAGGCTCGAAAACATGCGGAGAAAGATGTTGCGGCTGGCCGACCTAGGGTCTCTGGAGATGGCACAGACAGCGCAAGCACTCTAACTCAGGTCGAGCCCTTCAAACTCCACAACCTGGATTTCAATGTTGGTCGTAAAGAGCTGCTCGCCATCATTGGAGGCGTCGGCTCTGGCAAGAGTTCTGTCCTGGCTGCACTTGCTGGGGATATGCGGAAGACCAGCGGTGAAGTGACCATGGGCGCGTCAAGAGCCTTCTGCCCGCAGTACGCATGGATTCAGAATACGACGGTGAAGGAGAATGTGCTCTTCGGCAAAGACTACAATCAAGACTGGTACGAGAAGGTCATTGATGCCTGTGCATTACGCCCGGACCTGGAGATGCTGCCCAATGGCGATCAGACGGAAATTGGTGAGCGCGGCATAACGGTGTCTGGAGGACAGAAGCAGCGACTTAACATCGCAAGAGCGATATACTTTAATTCAGACATTGTATTGATGGATGATCCATTAAGCGCAGTAGAGTAAGACTCTTATCTTCCAATCGTCGGTTTTCCTGCAACTCGAGCTGACATACTACAGTGCTCACGTCGGGCGTCACATCTTTGATAACGCCATTTGTGGCCTACTTAAGGACAAATGCCGGATCCTCGCGACCCACCAGCTCCATGTACTCAATCGCTGCGACCGAATCATTTGGATGCAAGAAGGCCACATCGTGACTATTGATACCTTCGATAATCTGATGCGGGACAATGAAGCCTTCCAGAAGCTGATGGCGACTACAGCACAAGAAGAGGTGGTTGAAAGGGAAAAGCATGTGAACGATGATGAGGTCGAGGACGAGAAGAAAGATTCCAAGAGAAGGAAAACCTCGAAGCCTGGAATGGCTCTCATGCAGCAAGAGGAACGGGCCGTTAAGAATGTCTCATGGAGTGTTTACGCCGCTTATATCAGAGCTTCTGGGACCATGCTCAACGGCCCACTTGTGATCGTGCTCCTTGTCCTCTCACAAGGCACGAATATCGTGACCAGTCTATGGCTGTCATACTGGGTTTCAAACAAATTTGGGTTGGCAAAGGGACAATACATCGGAGTCTACGCTGGGCTCGGCGTGGTCCAAGCTTTGCTGATGTTTGCGTTCTCGGTCTCACTCTCGATACTTGGGACGACTGCCAGCAAAGTCATGCTTCGGCGAGCAATGACTCGAGTGTTAAGGGCACCCATGTCGTTCTTCGATACCACTCCACTTGGCAGAATCACCAACAGATTTTCAAAGGACATCGATATCATGGATAACACCCTGACAGACGCGATACGGATGTATTTCTTTACCTTGGCTATGATCATCTCCGTCTTCGCCTTGATCATCGTCTACTTCCACTATGTAAGTAACTTTGTACTCGTTCCATGCTCCATGACATCTTAGCTAATGAAAACACAGTTTGCGATTGCGTTGGGACCTCTGTTCTTGATGTTCCTATTCTCTGCAAGTTACTACCGGGCGTCTGCTCGAGAAATGAAGCGCCACGAATCCGTCCTTCGATCGGTAGTCTTTTCACGATTCAGCGAGGCAATATCTGGCACTGCGTGTATTCGTGCCTATGGTCTTCAGGATCGCTTCACTGCAAGCATTAGAGAGTCCGTCAATGAGATGGATAGCGCATATTTCCTTACCTTTTCGAATCAGCGTTGGCTTAGTGTGAGGTTGGACTGCATCGGCAACCTGCTAGTGCTGACCACTGGTATCTTGGTTGTTACGTCGAGGTTCAACGTCTCCCCAAGTATTGCTGGATTGGTGCTCTCTTACATCTTATCGATTGTCATGATGATTCAGTTTACGGTGCGACAGTTGGCGGAAGTCGAAAACGCCATGAATGCCACGGAGAGATTGCACTACTATGGGACTCAGCTGGACGAGGAGGCTCCGTTACATCTCGGGGAGGTCAGGGAGAGCTGGCCAGAGAAGGGAGAAATAGTCTTCGACAACGTGCAAATGCGCTACAGAGAAGGACTCCCGTTGGTACTTCAGGGCCTCGATATGAATGTGGAAGGTGGTGAACGCATCGGTATTGTGGGGCGAACGGGTGCTGGAAAATCCAGTATCATGTCGACCCTATTCCGTCTCGTCGAGCTTTCGGGGGGCTCCATCAGCATAGATGGTGTCAATATCGCCACTGTTGGACTGTATGATTTACGGTCACGCCTCGCCATCATCCCCCAAGATCCGACTCTCTTCAAGGGCACGATTCGATCTAACCTCGACCCGTTCAATGAGCATACAGATCTTGAACTATGGTCGGTACTGCGGCAGTCGGATCTCGTCGACGCAGACGCGAACCTCGACGATAAGGTCCATGGCCGCATTCACCTCGACAGCATTGTGGAAGAAGAAGGTCTCAACTTCTCCCTCGGCCAGCGTCAACTCATGGCCCTCGCTCGCGCTCTCGTCCGCGGCTCCCAGATTATCGTCTGCGATGAAGCGACCTCTTCTGTTGACATGGAGACGGATCAGAAGATTCAGAGAACGATCGCAACTGGATTCAAGGGCAAGACATTACTTTGCATTGCGCATCGGCTGAAGACGATTATCAACTATGATCGCATCTGCGTTATGGACCAAGGGAAGATCACCGAGCTGGACAAGCCTATAAACTTGTACGACCAGGGAGGCATTTTCAGGGGCATGTGTGATCGAAGTGGTATCAGGAGAGAGGATTTTCTTGCGGAGGATATTTAGCTTTTCGCATATGATGGGCTTGGTAGGATTTGCATGATTATTAGCATCAGGGCCGTGGCGAGCATGGCATGGGCGTTCGCTGACAGGGCGATAATACTACGGTATACACAGCGAGTTAGGGGCGTGAATATGAGGTCATGTTGTATATCCAAGAACTCTGGCTAAAAGTACTGTACATGCAGAGAGAGACGATCTATTCCATCAGCGTCATTTCCTCATAACATCAGTCTCGTCTTCTGTGCTTTGGCCGAGGTTATTTGTAGTAGTCATAGTGACAGGCTTTGGGTCAAGCACTGCGTATAACCGCCTTCATCCATGAAGTCCGATCTCGATGACCGAGTGGATAGCGGGGGTTCAGGTTCGTGGAGTGGCGAACATATATGCTAGCTACTCCGTACCGTGGTGCCGGTTCTGGACGACACAAGCGTGTCATTCTGCCTCTAGCCAGATGGAACTCCAAGGCAAGGGAAGGCAAGACGAGGTGATGTGGATCGCAGAAGTAGTCTATAAAACACTCTGGATCAATGGCGGGGAAGAATGCGACCAAACCATAAGACTTTATTCATGATATGCACGTTCTCTCTCTCTCTCTACATCCATAATTATTATTCTTAGAGACCTGCAGGCTGCATGATGTTCCACGACTCCCATCTCTTACATGTACGATCCTCAACAATCAGAAAGGGAAGGAAAAGGTCCACATGCAAAAGAGGCACACACGATAAAGCTCCGTAAGGTAAGTCGCGCAGAAAGCAATGCTCTGGCCAGGCTCAAAGCCAAGCTTTTGTGTGTTGCAGGCTTCTTTAAGGTACAGTACACTACCTTAGAGCGTGCATAAGCGTGTGCATATGCGTAAGCGTGGCACGCGTCAGGTTGGGTGGTAGGTGGGGTTCTGGCCGGGAGAAGCTACACTGACGGACGCTGGGTGCCTACTTACCTTGACGTTAGCTTAGGGAATGATACGTAGGCGTATCTACCTATGGAGTAGGTAAAACTCCGCCAGTCGAAGCACCCGATAAACGTCTACCATCAATTGTAATTTGTAACTTGTCATTCCTAGCTTGAACCCGATAAGTCGCCTTGAATTCCTTACTTTGGATTTCCGTTGAGCGAGGGAAGGGAAGGGAACCATTTCTGGTCGAGCCGCAGAGACGAGCAACGCCTACCCGAGACAGACCTTTCCCCTTTCGCCAAGCTCCTGGAACATCCGGAAAGTCAAATCGAGATTGTGTGCTGGGCTCTGGACGAATAGTCACAGCAGTGAGGAAAGCTACCACTGTACATTCGACTTCTTCTCTCTTTCAAGACACTCTCCAATGCTGGTTGAGACCACGACATCGACACCAACTTCGCCATTGCCAGAATTGGACTTTAGTCTGGCTGAGAGAAAGCAGTTGTGAGAGCAGAGCTTGTTCTTGTCGACCAGCAGTATTGCAGCAAGGCCTATCGACTCATTTTCGGACAATCCACCGCAACGCAACCCAGTTGCTCGATCAGAGACGAAACCAACATCTTCAGTTGTCGACTGCAACACCTGTCACAATTGTTGGCCGTTTTTCTCCAACAGCTGAAGGACGACCCAAGCGAATCAACCTTTTCTCGCAGCTGCAAGCCCACCTCATCAAACAGCCAACTGTCACCATCTTCAAACATTTACAGCTTCTTCGCCAGTCCAAAGCTCCTCGACAACCTCCACACGACACAATCCAGCCAAATCTTCGCTACCCATTCCGCCATGTCCTTCAACGAGAAACCCACTGTTGGTGCAGAGATACGCAAACCCACTCCCACCGCCACCTCTCATCCACAGCTCACCGTCGAACGAGCAAATGAAGATACCACCTTCAGCCATACACTCACACCAGTAGCTTCACAATGCCCAACACCAAATGAAGAGTACGACCCAGCCACCAGTCACCCCTTCTCCGCCTTTTATTGCCATCCCACAACGCGGACCTCTTTCGAACAACTGAGATACGAATGCAAAACTCGCGTCCAGGTCTACGAGACAGACCTCGAAGCAGCACAGAGCAGGAAATCGTTGGATCCGTTGCGGAAGACTAAGGAGTGCTCTGTAAGGCCCGGGAGGCGCACGCTGAAGGAGAAGAGCTTATTGACTTGTGATGGGAAAAGATGGAATCCAATGAGGAAGTTGAACAAGAGACAGAAGCTGTGGGCGAAGATACTAATTGCGTTGGTGATTGTCGGGGCTGCGGTGGGCATTGGAGTTGGGATTTCGAAGGCCGTAGGAGGGGGTGTTTGGAAGTCAGCCAATGAGCAGACACAGATCGGGACTAGCAACCGATGATGCTCCGGCTATAATGGGGTTGTGGTTATTGAAGGTATGTCTGCTTGATAACTCTCTCCATTTCAGGCGGTGGCCGGTGAAGGTTGGCCTTCTTCTTCCCGTCTGTCCTGTCAGTCACGACAGAAATCTTGAGTGAAACGTACTGATGCAAATACCTACAGTTGTTTGGTGCGTTGCCTCTTCGATTCTCAACCCATCGTCTTGTTCTCAATCTTCAAATCAGCCTCTTCTATCTCAAGAGCATGACGGTTGCACTCTTTGCGGACTTCGACTCCAGTTCCATCCTGAGGCATGTCAGTAACAGTCAACCAGTCTGTATAACGATCGCTTCGAGGCTTCTACTCTGTGCGCTCGAACATAGGAGACCCTGAGTATGTCAGGGTGGATTTGTGGACGTACAACATGTTTGTCGATTTGTCAGGTAGCCCAGCGTACTCATGTATTTGGTTCATGGACACGTTGTCTTCACGTGTTGGGCATCATTCGGCGAGCCTTCATTCCACTTGCTATTAGCGTTTGCACGGGTAATGGATGAGTTGCAGGAATTTCCGGCTTTTACATCTGGAGGGAGTTCTAATCAGACATGAAAGGACTTAAAAATTATTCTACAGAAAATACTTCACAAAATGATGTAACGTAGTCTACCCCCAAACGAGACACACCCCCAAACGAGACAGCGCCCCACCCCGACACGTCTTTTCAACAAAACACGAAAATGCCCCCCAACCACAAAGGCGATCAAGAAGCTAGAATCTCCCAAGCCATTGAAGCTATCCATAGCAATAATTCCCCAAGTATACGCGCCGCAGCCCGCGCCTACGACGTTCCTCATTCAACTTTAGCTAAGCGTCTTCGTGGACAGCCAACATATCAACAATCCCGAATGACAAATCGAAAGCTCCTCCCTACAGAAGAAGAAGCTCTTTTTCAATGGGTTATATCCATGGACGAACGGGGATTTCCACCCCGGATCTCTGCTGTTCGCAAAATGGCTGATATTCTTCTTTCAGCGCGCACTGGATCCCCCGTCAATGCGTCACTCACTGTGGGAGAAAATTGGGTCCGCAAATTTGTCAATCGCCATGAGCAGCTCCAATCGAAATACACACAAAAGTACAACTATCAACGGGCCTTATGTGAGGACCCCAAGGCCATGAGTGACTGATTTCAGCTTGTGGAGAACACACGAGCGAAATATGGCATCTCAGACGAAGATGTCTACAATTTTGACGAAACAGGATTTCAAATGGGGGTCATAGACACTGCCAAAGTGGTGACAGGGTCACAAAGAGCCGGGAAAGCATTAGTCACACAGCCAGGGAATCGAGAATGGGTGACAGCCGTGGAAGCTATCAACGCCAGTGACTGGGCCTTGCCCCCTATGATCATCTTCACAGGCAAGATGCATCAGGCCGTGTGGTATGAGACTATATCACCGCAGTGGACGATTGCTGTTAGTGAAAATGGGTGGACCACCGACAAGATTGGCCTGATTTGGCTTAAGACTGTGTTTAATGAACACACAAAGGCATGTACAGTTGGGCAGTATTGACTGCTAATCTTGGACGGCCATGGAAGCCACATGACCCCTGAATTCGATTGATTCTGCCTGGACAACGCGATTATAACCTTATGTATGCCACCGCATTCATCACATCTGCTGCAGCCATTGAATGTTGACTGCTTTTCACCGTTGAAACGCACATATGGACATCAGGTGAAAATCTGTATGCAGCTTGGACGTAATCATATTGACAAGCTCGACTTCTTGAAGACTTTTAAACCTGCCCGCACAGCAGCTTTAAGTTCATCAAACATTCGCAGTGGATTTGCTGCAGCTGAACTAGTGCCATATGATCCTGAGCGAGTCCTTTCACGTCTTCAGCTCAAGCTACGTACGCCCACTCCTCCTGCATCGGAGACGGCTATAGCAGCCTGTCAAACACCAAAGACATTCTACACCGTGGCTCAATTGACTCAGGAATATATTACGATCAAGGAGTTACTGAAACAGCGTTCAAAAAGCCCTCCAAGTCCGACGGATCAGGCACTAAAGCGGATGGTCAAGGGATATCAAATGACGATGCATAACGCGGCACTTATGGCTAGCGAAATGAAGGATTTACGGGTTATGAGTGCGCGTCAAAAGCGCAAGCGAGAAGCACCTCATTCATATATAGCTAGTGAGAGGGTTCTGACGGCGGAGGAAGGTCAGGAGCAGGTCAAAAGAGCTTGAATAGCTGATGAAGCTGTTCTAAACAAGGTCAGCGCGTGAGCTTTTGACCGCGCTCCATCAAGATGTAGTATGTGTAGCTCGCTGGAACATAATGCCCGGGTATGCCCGACACGTGTAATTTAGCTCCTAGTGTAAATAGCTTGATTCTATGAAAATTCGTTGATATTTCGTACTTGGGTTGCATTTCGGGGTGAGGCGCTGTCTCGTTTGGGGGTGTGTCTCGTTTGGGGGTAGACTACGTTATATGTAATACGTGATTACAAATACCACCCTTCACAAGAGGGAGATCATTGCCGGAACCGCTGCATGCATTGTAGTTTGTCAACCACGCTAAATCACATGATCTTGTTCGCCCACAAAACTCCGAGCGCGTCTTCTCTTCCTTTTCGCTTCCTCATCAAAAAGCCAACGGAACCAGCCACGACCACCGCTCAGCTCGTCCCCACAGCGATGTGTTGCCATGTGTCCTTCACAAGACGCAGTGGTTCTGGAGATCAGAAGCAAAAATGTCCCGGATAAATAGGAAGTCCGCCTCTCGTATTCGAGGGTCCTCTTTGGTGAGGGCGATGGGAGGGGGATGTCGATGATGGGAGACATTCATATCTTCGATAGACGTTCTTGTATGATAGTTGTGTTTCGTGTACTTGTACACTGGCGGTGATGTGTTGTCGTATTCGTGTTGAAGGCTTACTGTCGTGGATTTTGCTGGGTCCGTGATTTGGGCTTGTCTGTTCGAATGTGGAGTTTTTGATAAATTCACTCACAACGATCATGGATGATAGTCGCCGTATTCTTGTCACTTTCTATATGGCTCTTCATCTCTGAATTAAGTGTACGTATCTCATCGCTCTGGTCGAGGTCATTCTTCATCTCCTTGTGCGTTCATGGTCTGCGAGGAATGCATCTGTTACACCCCCGCTGGTCCACGAACCCTTGCATGAGGCTCTGGCTTACACTATTCTGCGTATTCTGTAATTTCCTACATCATTCCAAGCATGAGTCCATCAGTTTGTTTGTTGTATTAGATTACCCGACATTCCAATCAAGTACACAACACTCGATCCAGCCTTCACTTATAAAGATATCCTCCCTTTCCCACTTTCTACTGGCCTTCAGCTCTGCTCTTATACATTCGCTGTTGGTCTTGATCGGTTTCTTTCCAAACAAGACAACCATTGCCTCTGTTTCTTACTGTCACTCCTTTGGATTCAAACATCAATCTCGCCACGTCTTTGCCACCATTCACCCATACCTCATCATTCTAAAGCTCCTTCTCTCAACCACAACCTTCTGAATCACTCAGAATGAAGACCTCCGTCGCCGCTGTAGTCGGCCTAGTCGCCATCGGCACCTCCGCCCAGACATACAGCAGCGCATCCACATTGTCTCATGCAGCAACAACGTCAGCCCCAGTAATGGAGACCACCACTGAATACTTCAATGACTGCACCGAGTATCCCTCCGGCAGCAGCGAAATCACCGTCACAGACCAAACCACCAAAACCTACTGTCCGGAATGTACCGGCATGACCGGCGCCAGCGGTCTGGGGGCCACTCCTCCAACCTACACTACCACCTATGAAACCGTGTACTCCATATTCTGCCCAACGGGTCAGACAGCCACGACTTACACCGTTACCGAATCGTGCAGCAGTACCGGCGTCACCCGCCCGAGCAGCTACATCCCCCAAGACTTCACAGTCACCACATCCGTCTGCACCATGTGCCCGGGCCCCGGCCCCGTCACAGCGACTTTGACTGTGCCGAAGGCTAGCACGTCTGCAACCGCGCTGACCGCTACAGACACCAGCCCCTCTCAACCGGCGGGCGCATCCGTTGTGGCCTCTAGTGCTTCCGCTCTTCCAGCTGCACCGGCTCCTCCGTCAGCTGCTGCCGCTGCTTCGAGCTCGCCAATGTCCAAGTACGTGCCCGCTGCTACGGGCTCGTCGTCACCGGCTCCAGCGGCGCCGGTGGATACGTCGAACTCGACTGCGCCAATCACGCCGTTTGAGGGTGGTGCGACGAGCATGTCGATGGGAATTTCTACGCTGGTTGGGGTTATGGGGATGGTTGGCCTTGTTGCTTTCGCTCTATAATAGTGTGTGAAACGGGGAATACGGATGGGGAGGATGCAGAGGCGAATTTGCTGCTGGACAGGTAAGTGGCGGCCTTCAATGCCTTTACTTTACGATAAGTTCGCTGTTCTCCAAAGGATTGTCACGGGCGTTTCTATTTAGTCTTGGAAATCAAGTATTTTTCATTTGATAGATTACCGTTTTTGTATTTCGGCCCCTTTCTTCTCCTTCACGTCTGGGTTTGGACAGAGCTTGATGCTGGATATATTCGTATACATGGCCTTTGCCACTAATTCCTTACGCAAATCCTAAGAAAATCTTCTCTAGTGTGCATTATAACATGGACAAAGCGATGATCGCCACAATCAATACAAAGAGCACAATAGCCCACGTCCACTTCCTATCACCTGAGTACTTTGTCCTCGAGTCAACGCTATGGAAAGTCTTTGTCCTCCATTTTCATTGACTACAAGTACAATCCCCCGCTTACATTCCTCGATCTCCATACCATACCACACCACATACCACGTACGACGTACCCAACAACACCACCCCCTTTCCACACCAGAAAAACAACAGTTAATCACCGCGAGAATGCCACCCCCACCCCCAACCCCAAACAACAACAACAACAGCAACGACAAAATCACAAGCTCGGAAAGATGGAAAACCTACCTCTCCCTCGGCGCACACACGCACACGCACACGCACACCCCCTCCCCTCCAACCCCCCAACCCCGCCCCAAAATCCCAGCCCTCCGACCCCGCGCTCCTCAATCCCAAATCCAACACTCTCTCGCCCACCTTTTCCCCTCGTCTTCGCAAACCAACACCAACAGCGACACCATCCCCCATCCCCATCCCCAGCACCAGCACCAGCACCAGCACCAGCACCAGAAAGACCCAAGACCAAAATCCCTCCAACCCTACACCTCCCCTCCACCTCCACCTCCACCTCCACCTCCACCTCCAGGCGACGCGGAGCTTTTCTGGCTCTCCGTCAAGTCCCTCCTCGCCGTTCGAAAAGCCAGAAAGAGCGTCTTACGCACCACCGGTCACGACCCTCGGCCCACACGACCCCCAGATCCCAACCTCCTCGACCCCTCCGCCTGAACGACCCCAGAGCCCCACCTCCTCGCTCCCCATCACCACCACCACCACCACCCCCTCCAAACTCACGCCCCGTCACACATCGGCGTCGATACTGGACGGATACCGACAGCACCGCCGATCCGAAAAAGCAAAGGCGTCGATGAAAGCGTCCATACCGGCGCCCATACACGACGACATCATCGTCATCAGGACGGACGGCGGGAGGGATTACCGGTACCGACATGCTCTCCCAAATGCCAATTCCAATTCCGATTCTGATTCTCATTCCAAGTCCAAGTCCAATTTCAATTTCAATCCGTCTCTCCACGGGGATGGGAGTGGTGGTGAAGACGGTGGTGAGGGAAAGGGCGAGGGCAAAAGAGCTCGGGCGGTGCCGACGACGGTACCGCTGCGGGAGGTGGCTACGTTTGGGGTTCACGTCGTGCCGGCGCGGGCGATGAGGGGGAGTGTTGCTGTTG
>JAABUP010000616.1_pt1 | contig 76638 bp, 93 predicted proteins | sample 5559201 | NCBI WGS metagenome assembly JAABUP01 (sample SAMN10711887, study PRJNA513373) | rock metagenome | isolation source: Antarctica rocks | place: Antarctica | reverse complement strand
CATATGAAAACATTAATGTTCACAGCTGACGCACTCTAAGCTAAACTAAAGGGTATGTCCAGATTGTGCTGCCACCAGGGTGTTCCTTTGTTCAAAACATTCCCTCAAAAACCTAGCTATGACTTTGGGATCATGTAGAGTTCTTCTTGAAAGCAGGATTCTTCTTCTTGAGTGCAGGCAGCTTCTGCCATGACTCACAACTGTTCGAGCTTATTGCCGAAAATGTAGCACTTGCCGCGAGAACACTCGGTATGAAGAGTGCTTGCGTATGTGTACATGCTAACAGCAATCATATTGGGCTGACCCCTCAGGCTCTCAAGCTGTGCTGAGTCTGCATGCTTGCAGATCATGCAAAGAGCTATGTCGAGCGCTGCGATGGACAACCTCGATATAGGTGCGAATTCTAGTCTGTATTTCTGTCCATCTTTGCAGCGGTGCTGCCCTTCTAGAGCAGTAGCTGCGCAGGCGTACAGTATTTATTATGTTGTGCGTTGTGATACCTTACTGGAGCGCACATATTGTGCATTTTGTGCATTGTTATTCCTTGCTGAGCCTTTGTGTGCAACCATTCACAGGCGCGGAGTTCCAGAGCGAGTGGGCCACTCTGCCTAGGGATGTCCTTGCAAAGGTTCTTTCTGAAAGATACACCCTGTGCTGCTTGGCACGGCAAGTTTGTAAAGCCTGGCGTCAGCATGCCTTTGCTACTCCAACTGCTGTTGATGTAACTCTGGCATCCCCACAAGAGCTGTTCAGCCTGGAAGCTTGGATGCAGCATCTCAGCCCCAATTTAGCAGTCTCTGAGGACCTGGAAGAAGCATCTCTCAGGGAAGGCAGCTCAAGAGACCGGCCACCCAGACTGTTGTACCATTGCATGTCAGACGTGCTAGTTGAAGCTACAGCTTCTCAGGGGCAGACAAGGGCAGAGCAAGGTTCTGCACAGGCAAGCCAGACGAGCCCATCAGCAGAGTCGCCGGACCCCAGCCAAGCACCCCCCTCAAAGGCACAGCAAGCATCAGAGGTCAAGTGCTCCACACAACAGCTGGCCAGCCTCAAGCTGTCTGCCTGGGCACAGTGGAAGGTCTCCATCCAAGATGGCAAGTACATCTTCGAGCAGTCCCCCCAGTTGGCCGAAGACCTCTGGCAAGGCCTGCAGAGAGCACAGATACACAATCTCACCTTGGGAGAGTTCTTCAGCGATCATTTCTGCGACAGGCTGCCATGCATGAAGGCGTCTCAGGTCTTTCTGCCAGATAAGTCAAGCCTGCCAGGACTGGCCAACCTTCAAGCCCTTACGCTGCACCTGAACCTCTTTGGAGTACAGGCAATGTTCCTGTCCAGCAGCATCAATGGTGGCATGCACAGCCTGCATGAGCTGTCACAGCTTACCTCTCTTACCCTCAAGGCCAGCGAGGTTCTGCCAGAAGGCGGCAGGAAGAAGCACAGCGTGCCTGCTGAGCAGCTGCTGCACAGTCTCCCGGACAGCCTCAGAACCCTGGCCCTGCACAACTTTCGGGACAGGTGGAAGTGCTTTGGGGATCTGTCCTGCAGGCCCCAGCTTGTGAACCTGGATCTGACAGAGTCCTCCTGCATCTTTCCACCTGAAGCAGAGGCCTGGACCCAGCTGCGCGAGCTGCACCTGGGCGACTCTCTTGTCTGGTTGATGCACAGACAGCCATTTCAATTCAGTGCGTTGAATCAGCTGACCAAGCTGTGTCTGGTGGACTGCTTCTTTGGAGTGCATGCGCCAGGCCAGCATGGAAACACACATCACTATGTGTATCAGCAGATGCAAGCTCCGACTAGCATCGTTGACTTAGACATATGCACCAAGAACATCAAGGTAACTGGTCCTGGCATATGATGCTGTCTCTCGTGGCACATGATGTGCATTGTTGTGTGTGACCATACAGACATCATGCATTGCCCAGCAGGCTGGCAGCATTAATTTTGACACGACAGGGCATTGCATTACTGATGTCCTGCTGGGTACTGGCCACCTGCATCATGGTGATCTATCACAGCTGCTCATGATTCAATCTGGCCAAAGTACAGATGTTGCATGATGTCAGGACTCACTGCATTCCTGCATCTTGCATCTGTGAGATCCATCTCAATGCTGAGCTTCACAGGGCTAAGACACCCCACAAGGCTCCGGTTGCTACTTAAGCATTCTGCTATACATGATTCTGCACAGAGAGTTGTACACCTGTCATGATTTCCTCTTGTTTTCAGCATGCTCACGGACCTGATCACCAATCAAGAGTGCCTTGGGACGAACGCATCACCTCCTGATCTGTTTCACTGACCCTGGTGCTGCCCACTGCAGGGCTTCATCGTGAAGGAGCCCCTGCCTGCCCTCAAGTTCTTAGCTGTTTGCAACGCCACCGAGATCCTGGACGCCAAGTCATCCCTACAGAACATACGCGGCTTGACAGTGTACTATTTCACCCTGAACAAGGCGTATCACGGCGAATGGTGGAGCCACATCACTGCCTTGCAAACCAAGTGTGCCTGCAATGTACCCCTGGGGGTCGCTGGGGTGTACCCCGAGAGGCTGGAAAGGCTGTTCCTAACCACCGAGTGCCCGGAGCCTGTGAGTGTCAGCACAGCTCAGATGACTCATCAGCCCAAGGCTTACCCACACAAGGTTGGCGCTCATGACTTGTATGCTGCAGCTGTACATGACATAAGACAGCTGACTTTTGTGAGGAACAGGAAGGGTCGGAGGAAGGTGCCTGACGGCACAATCTAGATTGCACATGTGCACGAGTTGCATGAGAAATGCAAAGCTTTGGACAATCAGCAAGGCTCGCAGGTGTAAAGATGGTTATGTGTATCTCCCCTCGCCTCATGTAGGAGCTGCACATTCCCGTCTGTTGTGTACACTATAGCTTGTAGTGCTACACAGCAGGGAGGCAGCTTGGGATTATAGTTCAGCTTGGCTCAGTTTGGCTCACCATGGAGTTCCTTCTGATGTTTGACTTCCGTTTCTTCGCAATGTGGCTTCTATGTTGTGTTCCTAAGCTCCACATTAGCAGTGTGGCCCCTTGCATTTTCAGGGGCAATGTCTGCAGAGGCTACCAGCACTAAATGATAAAAGACCTCTGCCTGCATTGCACATCTATGGGCAAATGCCTGCATCACTGTCAACCCCAATTGTCGCATCCTACCTTTGTGGCAATAGCAACTCAGTCGCCGATTCTGATAAACTCCAACAGGCCAAGACCTGACACAAACTTCTTACAATGCATCCAGCAGATGAGAGCGCTCTGCCTAGGTTTTGACTCCCATTTGCATGATGGGCATGCAGGCTGTGCTGACTGCAAAAGAAGGTTAAAGACCTGTGGTTGTTTTCAGGCTTTCACAGCCTTCAGACGCTCAGTTTGCCATTGTCTGCACTCGGCATCTCCAGTCTGCAGTTGCATGTCTTACACCTGGCAACAATGAGCTGCTTCTGTGCCGTTAGTCTACACCTCATCCACTGCCTGCATGCCTGCATGCTGTGTCAAAGCCCAGTCAGCTTTTCAGTCAATCCGTCTGTTCCCCATTGCTGCTACTGACAAACTTGTGTTGATGTGCCAGGCTGTGCCTAAACCAGCAGCAGAGGAGCACAGTGCCACAGCAGCTGATCAACCCTGCGATGAGAGCCTTCCTTCTGCCAACAGGTCTGGCAAAGCCAAAAAGTTCCAGCGCAAGAAGGGCAAAGGGAGTGGTCCCTCTGGGAGTGGTTCTAGGCCCATGCTGCAGCCGCCTGTGCTTTGCAGTGTGCTGCCGTGTCTGCAAAAGCTGGAGCTTCACATCACAGGTGGATACATGACATCATGCTTGCATTACTATGCTTGCATTACTATGCTTGCATTACTATGCTTGCATTACTATGCTTGCATTACTGAGCTTGCGTTACTGTGCTTGCATTATTATGCTTGCATTTCTGTGTTTCAATTACTACGCTTGCATTAATGTGCTTGCGTAACGAGGCGTAATTTGACGTGCTTGCTGCAACCACACCTCGACTTTGAACCTCTTGAAAGGTTTTGTTGTGAAGGTCTGCTGCTCTGACACTTGCCTGCTGCCTAGTTCTCACCAAGTCAGTAGTGCTGCTGCAATTGTTTCCCATGCAACGCTGACTCAGTTTGTGTATTTCGCGTTTGCTGTATGACTCTGTTCTGCTTGCATGCATGTATGCAGGTGCATTGATGGACTGCAGCTCCATGTCGCCAACACCACTGCAAGTTTACTTATTGCAGGCTCTATCAGGAAACACATAGCATAGCTGGGTGACTGTTCACCCACTGCATGTGCTTTGCAGGCAGTGTAGACCAATCAAACCCTGTTGACTTTGATACAGCTGTGCAAAAGCTTTGTGAAACCAGGCTGTCCTGCCATACGTGAACCTGAGCTTCATACTATTCTATACATTCAGTGTGTTGATTTTCCGGTTACTGTCTGTTGAGTCCCAAGGACACAAAATGGAAATGTAACTGATTGGTTGATTGATTGACGTTTGTGCGCAGGCAGTCTGAAACAGCTCATTCTGACAGGCCTTCCCAAGCTACAGCACCTCAAAGTCTTTCAGACAGTGCCCCGGAGCCCCCCAAAGGTCGTGGTGCGCTGCAAAGCCCTGAAGCTGCCTCACAGCCTGCGCAGCTTCGATCTCACAGTCAGCGTCCCCACCCTCATCATACATGAGCAACTGACTGTGCTACACAGTCTGCCGAGACTGGACACTGTCGGACTGCATGGTCCTGTGATTGAGAGGATCCCTGACTTGCGCTCTACTGTTAGAAGGTACCCTTGCTGCTCACACCTGCTGGTATCATGAACATGGGGGAGGGTTTGGGAGAGGGCACAAGTGCAGGGCATCTTGCCCCTCCAGCAGGGCTTCTCCTGAACACAGGGGTTGCTGCTGTTGTTTGCATTGGGTCTGCTACATGATCAGTTGCTGAAGCACCCCCTTGGCTGCATGCTCCTTGCAGAAATCCATTTTTGTTTTCTGTGCAATCATCTTTGACCTGAGCGCTGCCTTGGATTTCAGCAAGGTGACACCTTGGTGCCGAGCTTTCCTCACATACTGTATTGCTTATCATCCTGCTTACTCTCGGATACTCACCTGACTTTCTGGCTGCTGATGCTGTACCTGATGCCTTACCTGATGCTATACCTGATGCTGTACCTGATGCTGTACTGTGCAATGTGTGACATGTAGACTGGACCTCAGCAACTCTTGGTCAGTGGACGGGCGAGCCTATGATCAGCTGTCGCGCATGACTCATCTGCAGGAGCTGGTGCTGTCACAACCCTTGCCAGCTGACGACATGCAAGTGAGCCACTTCTGCTCCCCACTCTTGCCTCCCCACTCTTGCCTCCCCACTTTTCCCTCCCCAACCTTCCCTCCCCAACCTTCCCTCCCCAACCTGATATGCAGCATCGCCAGTGGCTTGACCACATCCCTCCTTCATTCCTACTTGTGATACTTCTCATGCTGCTTGCTGCCTTTGGTGGTGACAATGTTCGGTGTCTCCTTGACATTCCATCTTCATTGTATGGAGGAGATCACAGTGACACATGGCACCAGGTCATGGCAGACAATGCAGAGATGATGCAGCTTACCAGTATACTGTGATGATCTGCAGCAAGGAAGGCGTTCTTGTTGTGTTACGTGTGCTTCTAGCCTGACAATTGTCAGCGTACCATTACGGCAGTCTGCATAGAGTGTGATTCATCAGGGACTCAACAGCGTGCATCTGACAGCTATTGTCTAGCTCAACTGTACAAGGGCTCCTCCCCTTTGCGTGTGCACGCATGAATGACATTGTGCTGACACCACTTGATGTTATGACAGGCTCAGCAGCTGCAGCGGCACCTGAAGGGGCATCATGTACAGCTACACTACAGTGACATCGATCCCTTCATCCCCTGCAGCTCTGGCTCATGTCTGCACCCCACACCTCACAGCTCAGTTGGGGTGTCTCAGGCTCAGGACTTAGATTTGCTGCATCGCCAGGAGGCCGTATTCGTGGATGATGACATGTATGGAGGAATGCAAGTGGCTCTTCTGGAGGATGCTGCCATGCATGCAGCACAAGTAGTGCATGAAGCAATCCCTGTGAATGCCTGGGATTAAAACATAGGGATCTTGCCAAACACAGGGATCTGGCATGGCTTGTACCATGGTGCTCCATAACCACTGACTTGGGATGACGTTGATCGTGACATTTGCAACAGCCATGTGGGGGATTTTGTACTGGTCTATGCTTGCCGAGCTTTGCAATAGCAATTGTAGCAATGCAAGCTGCTTTGCACAGCTATCAGCTTGGCCAAGCCTTGTGAGCTTTGCAGTGCTGTGCTAGCCTGCAATGGTGCAGAGGCATACAAAAGCACAAACTTACTGGCTTGGTGATATGGTTGTGCCTGAACCGGTCATTTATGTGCCTTGCAACTTGCGCCACTTGCATAGTTTTGACATGGTCCATTTAGCTGTACCATGCATATGTGTTTGCAACAACGGTCACAACTAGCCACCAGTGCTGGTTTTTTTGCTGATCCCTGACACGCTAGTGTTTGAGTACTGATGACGAATTGCTACTGTACTTTCCAGCTTAGAACCTGCTCAGTGACAAGGTCCTTGTAGTGCACATACTGATGCCATAGCAGATTTGCAGCCGTCTGGTATGAAGGCTTGTGTTGATGAATTGGTTTACCTCATGCCATGGCAAACTTGGTGTTCGATAGTGTGCACATCACACAGGGGCTACCAGACACAATGCTGCAGGTTTACACATGTCCAGCATACTTTGTACTTAACTTGATAGCACATTCTGCTTAGCGCGTTACAGCTTAAGATGAATGCAAGAGTCGCTCAACAAGAATGCACAACCGTGCTCTCAACTTCTGAGCACACCGTTTTGTTCAACAGCAACACAATGCAACGAGTCAGAATCCAGGACCGTTGCAGGCTGAAATGTTAGCCTGTCAAAGCTGCCTGTGCCTGTCTGCCAAGTGTACTGAAATGCGAGTCAAAGTTTGCAAACTCCATCATGGCATATGGCTACTTGCCACCTCGGATACGTCTGATGAATGCCTCAAACTGAGGGCTGCTGGTTGCCTTTGTGGAGGCCTTTGAGGCAGAGGCTTCACCCTTTGCAGCAGTGGCTTCACCCTTTGCTGCCTTCTTCTTGTTCTTGTCTTGAGGGGTCTCTACGCCCTGCTTGACTGCCTCAGGGACTGGCTTTGGGGCCTGCCCCAGCATGGTAATTGTGAACTCATGACGTAAGGTGAGTAGCATTGCCATTCAAGAGCTGGAGTGCAAATGCTTTATGACTCGCATGAAAGCAACATACAGCAACTGACACTGCAAGTCTACTAACCTTTGCATTCAGACGTTTTCAATGGGGCAACATACGGACAATAGACATTGTTTTCAAGATGAACTGGCCAATGATAATTTGATGTAGACCAGCAAACGTCCTACTACCAGGAAAGACAGCCACCATGTCGGGCAGCTTACTTTACAATGCGTTGCCAAAGACTACCCTCACAAGATATACAGACCTGGTCGCCAACCGGAACAGCATGGCAATGCTACAAAGTCACTATGGTCTGTGTAGTCTTGCAGATGCTTGTGAGACTTGATTGAGTCATGCTTGAGTTGTGCATACCTGCTTCTTGCCAGGGGTGGCATACTTCTGAATGGCTGGAGCAGCAGAGTCTTTCTTGCTGGCATTGGGCAAGCTCTGAAGATCCTTCACATCAACCTCATTAGGCCCCAGTCTTGTTCTGCGATTTATGCAAAGGTCTCAGACAAAGGTCTCATTCTAAACAAGGGTGGTTGACTGTGAAGCTTTGCCTCATGAGACACATCTGTTGACAGAACCATCTTGGCTTGATATGAAATCATGCAGGTGTCAACACGTGACACTCAACATGGACAGGGAGGAGTCTGCTGAGAGAACATGCACACAGGGAGCATGACTGTGACAGAACCACAGTGAGCTTCAACCAGATGCCTCTGGAAACAGAACAGATCAGCAAAGAACAGTACACCACTGCCAGTTTCAGAAGGCAGCGGTTGGCAGCATATATTGCTGGCCAGGGCAGACCAAGTCAGAGAAAGCTGGCATCTGTACAGCAGTTGCCAAATGACAATTGCCAGAAACAGCAATATTTTTTTTCTCTTGCTGGGGGAGGGGGGGGGGGTGGGAACAGCCCACCTGCTGGACTGCTCTGTGCCAGTGACATCTGCGATTGTGAAGACATCCCTCCCTGCAACATACATCCCATATTCAAAACGTGAACAGCTGCAGGGCTTCTTGCAGACTGTCACACTTGTGTCTGCATGCAGAGCTCTCTTGCATGCTTAGTAACTTCAAGCATGTGTCATATCTCAATATGGGTTCCCGCAAAAAATTTACACTATGATCCAAATGGCTGAGGTCACTTGACAAGCTACCATATGAACATCATTTGACAACATACGCTGCGCATTTCATGTAAAAGGCATGCTATCAGCGGGCTCAATCAGTCTGGGCATTTTGACTGCTAAACCTCATTGCCCAAGATGTGCAGTGCACTGGAAATCAAACTAGCGTACAACACAGTGTGCAGTGTATATCACAAAAGCCAGAGCTATGCTCTGCCATGTCCCTGGTCTGTGTTGACACTCATATCGACATGATGTCCTTATTTACAAGTGACATACAGCGAGCTTGCAGCAAACACCATGGAGGTGTTTTGCTGTTGAGTGGATGTCTTGCAATGCAAGAGGCAGCATGCAGTCTGGGAAAGTGACTCGTGCCTCACCCGGAAGTGCCCCAACGTCCTTGCCCACGGATTCAACACCTTGCTTCACAGCTTCAGGCACTGGCTTTGGGTCCTGCAGAAATACATTTCAGGCCGTTTGTAGAGGCTGTTACCAGTACGGCAACAATGCATCAAGCTGCACCGTACTGCTGCTGCTGAAATCTGAGCATATATTATAGCTAGATCATTCTGCAAGGGCACAATTGAGTCGGCATTACGGGTTTTGTTTGCCACCATCACCATCACAAGTGCTCATAGCATAATGCAGAGGCCCCAAACTTGTTGCCCAAGATCTTGAGGGCGGTGCCGCGCAAGCAGAGGATTGACATTGCGATCCTTTGATGAAGGAGCGAGTACAGTCTTAGCCCTGGCTGACCTGCTTCTTAGGAGGCTCAGCGTATTTCTGAATTGCTGGTGTAGCCGAATCCTTCTCGCTGGCATTTGGAAGGCTTGATAAGTCCTTGATATCAACCTCATTTGGCCCTAGTCCAGTCCTGCAGTATCCCAATGTCTTGGGATCAAGCTCTTGATATGCTGATGGGGACTGAAAGGGACTTGAGCGCAAGGTGGTATTTGAGATGTGCAAGATGTGACTACATCAGGCTTGAGCAAGCACACCTGCTAGACTGCTCAGTGCCAGTGACGTCCGCAAGTGTGAAGGCTTGCGTGGCTGCAATGGAAGCTCCTGCACGGCATCATCCAGATGACAATGTTGCGTGGCAGGCGCTGACCCCGCGATAACAGCGATTCGAACAATATGAGCGTCCTGCTATGTCCCAAGAGACAGCACCAAATGCATGTCGAACATGGCACCGACCTGGCAAAGCCAAGATCAAAGCTGCTGCTGAAGCGACTAGAGCAGATGCTCCGGCCTGGGCTGGACTGCGTTGATCCTGCAACATCAGGCGACAGATGGACGGCCTGATGGCAGTAGTGTCGCGTCAATCAAAGTCATGTGGAACGCAATCTTTCGTTTGCGCAAACACATGACGGATGACGGCTTCGCTGCCAGCTGCACAACTTGAAACGGAGGGCACCTGGGCGAGTGCATGCACACGCAGGCAGCTGCTTCTTGGAGCCGCTGCTCGGGCTGCTGTTGGTCTGAAGGTGGCTCGTGTCTGGACCGAAGTTGAGGTCAAAGCACCGTTCATGACTGCTGCAACCATCTTTTCTGATCAAACTGTAATTTCTCGCGCAGTTGCTACCTAGCGAATCACTGCAAAAAGATAAGCTCGCTGCTTCCGATTGGTTTTGGGGATTTGACAGTCAGTCAGTCAGTCAGGGATTTTACAGTCGTTGGGGCCAGCTAGCCCATTTGACTAAATTGCAGTCTTTCATCAGTAAACGAAACAGACAAAACGGTAACATAGGCAAACAAAATCATCATCAGAAAACTGTTGGGAAATTGTCACCGTGCTTGGGAAGTACATAAATTTGCAACAAATAAGAGTCTCTTAGCAGGACACTAGGTATCAGATACCACTGTTACGATCAACATGTAGACATGGAAGTCATCATTCCCAGATTTTTATATATAAGTATCATGCTGACTACTGACTCTGACAGACAACTTGTCTGAGATAAGTGAAACCTTGCAGGAGGTCTGCAGTCCATGGATATGGCCACATGCATATTCCATATCATAGTATTGACAGTCACATTCATGCAGCTGCTGGGATTCTGTCTGCTTTTCCCTTCACACATGTGTGGTTTTTGTTGTCGCTGTAGTACTGCAGAAGCGAGCTTCGAAAGTAAGGCTGGTACCCTTTGGTTTTGAGACTCTGGAAATCCAGGCTCAGACTTTTTCGCTCAGCTTGTTGTGATTTTGTGAGATCATCATCAAGCCTGGATCCTGCTTGCCTGAAGTCCTTGGAAAACTCCAGGAAGCTGTGCTTATATATCAGCGAGCTGAACACCAATCGTACCGGTCTAGGTTTGGTGCGGTCAGCAACAAACTTGCCTATGCGCTCTACAGTCCCTTCGGGCTCGCTAGACTCGCATTCGTCTTCTTCGCCGTGCAAGCGTTGACTCCCTTTTGGTGCACATCTCTCTAGGAGTCCTACACTTGGACAGGCCAAAGCGAATATACTTGCTGAGTTGACATCTGGAGCAGCTTCTTTCTGAACGGTAGCCACAGCTACTGCTCGCATTCGTCTTCTTCGCCGTGCAAGCGTTGACTCCCTTTTGGTGCACATCTACCTAGGAGTCCTACACTGGGACAGGCCAAAGCGAATATACTTGCTGAGTTGACATCTGGAGCAGCGTCTTTCTGAAACGGTAGCCACAGCTACTGCAAGCATTGTTTTGTGCCGAGTGCGGCTGCGCTTGTGAATTAACCCTTTGCAATATGGCGCTGCGGACTGCATTTATTGTCACCCTGGCCGCTTGCAGCCACTTCTGTCATGTCGAGGGTAACACCACCCCGGAAACACGTAGGTCTACAGAATGCATTGAATTGTCTGTGCCACTGTTACGATCCACCTCGTCGAGCTGGGCCCTCACTTGGCTTTGCACTGCAGTCGCCATGTTGCAGACATTTCGCGACGAGATGGTGAAAGTTGGTCCACACTGGGCCTACGCACTGGAAACTTGGACATGCCCCACGCCTGCTGCACTCAGCAACGGCAGTTGCGATCCTTGTGGTTGGGACGTATGGTGGGTGCAGCTTGATTTTCGTTTTGCGACTGTCATGCAGATGAACCAATGTGCTTTTAACACATGCACTGCGCTGCAGGTACGGAAATTGGCAACACGTAGGCTGCCGAGGAGGATCCACCGAAGGTGAGACACAACTTATGCAAGTTTGGCTTGTAAATCTCCTTGAGGAACCGAAAATGACCAGAGAATGGATGTGCATGAACAACATAAAGACACGTTTGACTGTAGCCCGCGCTGTGTGCTATGCTGCAGAAGGACTGCATCTGTCCACGCCCAGCACCTCTGTTCACCTGACTTGCTGTGCAAGGTATGCTGGCATAATTTATCTGCGCTACTGATGTTGGGCTGCATGCAGATTTGTACAGCTTGCATGTTGTAACCATTTGCAAGCCGACCAGATACTGCCAATCTCGCAGATGTGTTCTCCCAGCGCAGAACAACAATGCAATCAGCTGCCATGGCTTTTTGGATTTAAGAATAGCTGACAGAGGATCTTTGCTGTATTGTATCACTTCTTCCATGAAAGCTCCTGTTCAGCATTTATGTGCAGGTGTGTGTAGGCGTCTAAGTACCTCGCTTATCTGCAGATGATGCAACAGAGCCAGGCGACGGAATTCTCACTAATCTGCACGTGACAGACCTCAACATTGAAACTCCGGTGCCTAATCAGACCTGCATGTTTGGGCAGCTCAGGGAACTGGATTTAGATGGAGGCGCCATGACTGGCACCATTCCATTCTTCCTAACACAATGCTTCCCTTTTGTCAATGAGATAGACCTGTCCTACAATCAGGTGGGAGCACCTCACCAACCCAACAATTGTGTGAGTGTGACATACGCATGTGATTCAAGCACAGCTGACATTGCCTTGGGTCTCTGCAGAGGTCATTGTGTTTGTCAGTATTGTGGCTTGCTCATGTGCAAGCAAGAATGTTGTTGCTTAGTATTTGCGCAGATCACACACACAATGCACACCAAATTTGTAGGAGCAACTTGCTTCATGACCGTCTATGGCCTGATGTGTCACTCATGATGCACTGCAAGGTTCTTCTTAGACAAGGCCACTTTTTGTTGTATAGTGTATGTACCCTAATACATCTCTTGTCGCTCAAGCTCACAAATTGCCACAATCATGTGCTTGGGTTCACCAGTTCTCAATGCATCAGCCTGTCAGGAGGGAGCTGACTTGCGTCGCACGCACCTGATGCCTGTTGGCCAAGTCTGCATTTCAATCAATTTTATTATTTTGTCATTGTAATTGTTAACGTTATTGTAACATTGTTCTCATCATCAGCTTAACCAGTGCTTATGCTGACGCAAGCTGCGCCTTTACAGCTGACAGGAACGCTGCCCGCCTTCATGTCAACCATCACCAGCCTCGTGGAAATGGAGCTAGAGTCTAACAAGGTACATTGAGCTGCCGTGCTGAATGCTGCCCCCATGCAAATGAACTAATTCAGCATATGCTCTTCACTCACCTCCGTCCGAGTTGATCTTTGCAGCAATACCTGTTGGTCAAGGCCTGAGCTGCCTTCAGCACAAGTTGCTTGCTGTTGCGGTACAGCGTAGATGCTGTGCAAGGTTCAAGGTTCAGTGTGCCTGATGAGGACTGTGCTATTGTTACTGCTGTCTGTTTGTCAGGATCAGACAACATGGCATCGTAACTATAAATCAAGTCTGCTGTGATGCTCATCCCATACACTCCTGCTGACGACGCTTGCCTCTTTGCAGCTGACTGGAACCATACCAGCTGAGTTGAGCATCATGCCGAATATCACATCCTTGAGGTTTGAGAACAATATGTTCACAGGCACCATTCCCCCATCATTCAGGTACACATGCACACTTGCATTGTTCTTGTGTGGACTTGTGCCAGCTCAAAGCATTTGTCAGTGTCATGATGCACATTATGGGTTGAGCTACCTAACCACCATGCTGTTTTCCAGCAGCATTGTAAGTGCATAACATGCTGCCTGACAGTACCATTGGCATGCAAGCCTGTTCACATGACCATATGCGGTGCTTGCTCAACACAACCTGATTCTTGATGGCTTGGTGGGTGCTGCAGCAACCTCACCGACACGCTTTTCATCCTGTTTCTGTACAACAATAACTTTGAGGGTGACCTGAGCATGATGAGCGGCGCCAACCTGGGAGTAGTGTCAACAGCAGATAACCCGAAGCTGTGCGGCATGGTGCCTGCTGCAGTACGCTGGGCTCATGGCTACAACCCCCACAACACATCTTTGGGTTTGCCTTGCATGTAGTCAATGGCGCATGTTTCTTGTATGTGTCATGTGTGTACATGTCTAGATTAGGCCTGTCATAGGCATTTCTGGACAGGTAGGCTCATGTCATGACATTTGCTGTCCTGCTGTCAAATCCTGTGCAGCATGCTTCAAACGAGGAGTTACAGTGCAGGATCGGCTTATGTCTTTTTATCCAGTGTCATGTAGCTGCATCATCAAGCAGGTCTTCCAAATGGCCTTTTGGTGCCGGAGTTGCATGCCAGTTGCCTGAGACATAAAATAACATTTTTCACAATTGCCCATGTATGTAGCTCACTTTAGACTGTTGGCTTGATTGCATAACTTGTAAGTTTTTACAGCCATAAATTACACAGAGGTCTTCCCTCTCGCGTGAAGTGAAACTTCTTGTTTGTCCACGCATGCTGCAAGATCACAGACGGCATTGAGCTCTCAATGCCTTGAAGCTTCAGCTACAGCATACTAATCAGCTCTGCCTGGTGTGGACTGAAATCTGTAAGTGTGTTCTGGGCTTCAAACGTTGTATGTGTCCACACCGATATAGACTATCAATACTGTAGCCATATTGGCATGTCGTAATCCTGGTCATCAACTGTGCTTAGCAAGCCCTTACTTGTGACTTGCCACCTCTCATGTCAGGCAAGCAGCATAAGACATTGGGTGATCATGACTGCAAGATTCTGTTGATGGAAAGATCATTCATTTCTCAAGTCAGATGCTCGGGGCTATTCATTTAGCACCTTACAGTCTGGGGTGTGGAGCCAGTTGTGACTCATCAGACATCCTGGCTTGAAAGCACAGGTGTATGTGGTGTGCAACAAAACCAAGCTGGTGGGACTTCTGCTATTGACCATCTCACTTTTCGCCTTGAGACTGAATCTGGATGCTCGTGAGTCAGATTGAACATGTGGCAGCAAAGGCTTGTTAGTCATTTGCGCGGGGAGTTTCGTGGACCACCAGTGGTTCAACGGCTTCGGACAGACCAAGTGATACATAGACGCCGTGGCATAGAAACAGAGCTCCTGCTGTGTGTTGGTCATGGCGGTCAATGCGTCCGCAGTTGGTCTTATGGCCAATAGCCTTTCAGCCACATGGCAGTGTCGGAGTCAGCACATACCTTTGATTGCCCTCCGACACGTCGTTCGAAGGAGACTCGCGCCTAAGTACCAACGACAGAGCCTGCAGATAGCATGTACGGCTCGACCACGGCGCAAAGACGTGCAGCTAGCCACTCGCAAGGTGCCTTGCCGCTCCTTTGCTCTTGCAGCCTCTCTTTCTTGGATTGCTCAACTCGCTAACAAAGCAAAGGTGCAGGCGCAGGAGGACGATCCAACCCCTTTCTTTGAGCCACTTTTGAGGTCTTTTGTGCTAGGACTTGGCACAGGAGCTTTGTTTGAGGCCTCTCACGTGTCTTGGAAGGTTTGTGCTTCCTGTTGTTCGGTTCACTTTGTGGACGGATACCTTTGCTGGTCGGGACGCTTGCTGACGTCCTGCTCGTGCAATTTTAGCACGTTTGGTGGCGATCTGACGCCTATGATTGGTGCTGCAGTTCATTTCCCTATTGAGTGAGCTTGGCACTCACAGAGTGACAGATCTTGTCAGTCAGAATGTGGATCGCTTTGCACCATTGCTTGTTGGGGACCATGTGGTAGCAGTGTAAGTTCATATGCTGCCATATATCATTGGCAAAGCTGCCTTTCAAGTTGAGCTTCATACTGACTCTTTGTTGCTTGCTGCAGAGCCAGCATGATTCTATTTTACATCATAGAGGCTGTTGCCATATATACTGTCCTCAAGCAGCATCCTCACGATGCTGACGCTGCGGTACACCCTCTCCAGATCTCTTTTCCTGTTGCTTTGCCACAGTTGGTCTCTGGGGGTCAGGGTTTGCAGCTCCACCTGTTTGACATCAGACTGTCTTATTGTAGGAGAGCGCAGCCAGGAACACGATGACCATCCCCAAGAAGATGTTGCCACTGCGACTAGCTCTGTTCAAACAGATGCTGCTGTGGAACAAGACTTTCACCCCTGCCTCAATGTCCAGCACAGCGTCAGCTTTCACCAATTCTCCTGCTGCCAGCCCCAAACCCTGGGGTCCTTCTTTCAGCATTCCAAGCAGAGCAGGTTCATCAACAGCAACTGTTGACGTTGAGCTGCCGATGTCAATGCCTGAGGCTCCTGCCACACCCACCGATGAGGCATCTGACATTGCTACAAAAGTACAGAGCAACATTGTCCTTGCGCCACAGAGGGTAGACTCGCCAGTCACCAAGCCTAACAAGCCCGCTGGTGGGGTACCCCTTGCACAGCCTGTGGATGCCAAGGCTTTGGAGCAACAGCGCAGGCAGAAAGGACTCAAGCCAGGCAAGTTGCTCATGGGCTGCTTTGTGATAGTCACCTGTTGGGTCAAGAAACTTTCACAGCACTGGTGAGGCAGTCCTTCACTTAGCTCATGCGCATGGTTGTTATCATCTTGTCTCTGTTTTGGTAATGTAATGCTCATCTGCTCATTTCTCATGTTTGCGCTTTGCACTGCATAGCCTGAGGAGCATACTTGTCTTACAGGAGAGTGGGACCCAAACACTAGCCTGCTAGCACACAGGATGAAAGAGCTGCAGGGGCGTAGAGCATACCTGAAGAACTTTTGGTATGCAGCAGGTGAGTGCTTGCTGAGCTGTCAGTCATGTTTCCTCCATCAGCAACACCATCAGCATGTCTCAACACCATCCATCCATAGCTTACTGGAGAAGCACATCATCTTGTGCGTAGGTGTACCATATCTGCTGCTGTCCGACCAGTCTGTCTTGTTTTTGTTCTTGTTCAGTGTCTTTAGGTTCAGACTGGCTGCTGATAACTGTATGTGCGTCTGCAGCCGTGAGTGAGAAGGTCAAGGAGGGCAAAGCTCATGGTGTAGAGATGTGTGGTGAGAAGCTTGTGCTCTTCAGAGGCAAGGATGGCAAGGTCAGTTGCTAGCCTACTCCTCTGCTTCTGTTATCACAGAAGGATGCTATTCTAGCATTGCTGCGTGTGTGAAAGAGCTCATGCAGTGCCTTGATGTAGTGCCTTGATGTGTGCTTGCGCACACAGAGGCATCAGCTTTGCACAGTCGTCTGCATTGTCATAAGTGCGCATGAGTTGTGCAGTCAGCGAGTGTGCAAGTGCGGTGAGTGAGTGCGCTTGGGTGCGCACTTCGTTGGGTGCGCTTTGTGGGTTGACACCTTTTGACTCTTTAGTGTTGTTGCTGCCAGGTGCACTGTCTGAATGATGTGTGCCCCCACCGTGGAGCCCCCTTGAGTCAGGGCTGGGTCAGCGAAGTTCAAGGCCACGAGTGTGTGGTATGTCCCTACCATGGCTGGGCCTTTGATGAGGAGGGTGTGCTGAGGGATGTGCCAGCTGCTGAGAAAGCAGAGGCATGGCCTCGCAAGCAGCTAGTGGACTCGTATGCTGTTCAGGAGAAGGTATGCCATGACTCTCTCTGCAATGCTGTGGACTCATCTGTACGTAGTTGCTTTGCCAGTACAAATGTGTACCTCATGTGTCGTTCATGCCAGGGAAACCAGCTATAGTTTGCGTACGATGCCCACTTCCTTCTGGAACCAAATCCCTGATGGGGTGCGTCGCATGCTATTTTTGTGGTGTTTGCCAGCTCACAAAGCAGGCGCTGCAACTGGGCATTACATCATGCAGGGGGGCTTTGTGTGGTTGTTTTATGGCAGCAAGAATTTCCCTGCTGATGAGCGGCCGCCAATTCCATACGTGCCTGAGCTTGATGACCCCACCTGGAAGCCGGTCTATGGTATGTAAACTGCGTATAGCTTTTCTTCATTGTGGTGAGCTGCAGCTATGCAGCCGAATGTCAGCCAGGTTTGAATTTTGCATGTCAGTGTTTTTGCACAACCCCATTGGCACGGCAGCGCTCCTAAAATCTGCCTCTTGATTGAAGTGTTGACTCAAGCTGCGCACTGCAGGTGAGATCGAGTTTGCTTGCAACCACTGGAGCGTGTTTGAGAACGCCATTGACATGGCTCACATCCACTACTTGCACAGTGACAGCTTCGGCAACCAGGAGTCTCCACAGATTAGGGACATGACGTGCACTCACAATGCCTATGGTGTCAAGGCTGGCTTTGGGCTGCACAACAAGCCCGTCAACAAGTTCTGGGAGTTCTCCCAGGTCTGCATTCAGCATCCATGTGCAGTTGCTTAGCCGCTGCAAACAATGCCTAAACACAACTCACCTCGGCACACCATAAGCAGAACCTGGGTTTTGCCTACTTTTGTGCATGCAAGCTGTTTGACACATCAGACTGCATTGCTTGTACAACTATGTCCGCTGACGCATGGCAGAAAGGGTGCTAGAAAGACACCATTTCATCCATTGCAACATCCTTACAGCAGGGCAAACAGTAGTCTCACTTTGCACTGACATGCTTCGTGTTGCGTTCACAGGTGCCAATCGTGCACGTGACTGCCCAAGCCCTGCTGCCCAGCACCAGCGTCATCTCCTTTACTCTAGGGAACGGTCTCAGCTTCACCACCTTTGTCAACACAGTGCCCATCAATGGCAACCGCACCGTCAACCGCTTTGCCTTGGTGCGCAACCTGGCCATTGACAAGACAGGCATCTTCAACATGGGAGGCTGGGACCGCTTCGCCCGCCAGGCCATGGTCAAGTACGCTCCTGCTGGAATGATCTGTAGCCCAAGCAATGCCTCCAAAGTTGTGTCAATATGACATTGTCCCCTATCTAGCGTTGGGGGTGAATATCATCTTGTCTTTGAGTGTCCAATTTTCCAGCCACTCAGCGACAAGTATCACACCCTTTTCAATTTCCGAATCTCTTCAATGCGATCCTTCTTTGCCCAGAAGGATCGCATGATTGTCTACAAGTTTGTTTCAGACTGTTTAGACATGATAAACGCTTAGTACTGATGTTTTTGACCAGGTTATTGACAACCCTGGCACATCTGTACAACCTAGTTGGTTGGGTGAAGATGTAAAATCCTCCTCCTCCTCCTCCTCCTCTTCTGCACTGATGTAGAGCTGTCATAACCTTGGCATGATGGGCCATTGTCTAAATTGCACAAAGCCTTGCAGCTCTGCACATCATCTGTGTACAGGGACAGATATCTTTTAAGACTTTGTCATGCTGGAGCACAATAGTCAGCCTGCACACACCTGTCCAAAGAGTAACTGCTGTCAAGTGCCTCACATAATGTTCCCCTTCCCTTGCATGCTTGCGCCCAGTAGCTCTGACATTTCTTCTCATCAAGTTTTGCTGCCTGCAGGATATTGACAGAGGACAAGGCAATGGTTGAGCAGCTGAGACCAGAGATGCTGCCTCGTGAAATCTCAGTCAAGGCAGACCTGCCCCAGATCGCCTTCAGGAAGTTGCGTCAGGAGTACATCGACATGGGCTATGGCGTGTCCCCAGAAGCCACAGAGAACAGATACAGAGCCCCTGACCAATAGAGCTGGCAGGTGCTGGTGATGATCATTGCAGCGAAGTGTGCCCTCAGTATTGCACAGTGATGACCGTTACATCTGTCATGATGTTCACTGGGTTTGTATGTACAAGAATGTCAATGTGGAGTCTAAATGAGGCAGTAATGTAGTTGACACATGCCAGCAAGATCAGCAAAGCTTAGGCTGCAGCCAATGTTGGCTGTAGTATGTACACTGGCCAATGGGACAACAGACAACATGTGTACTGTAGTGTTTGATGATGATCAACAGGTTTTCCACTGAATCAGCTGCCATATTGTACCTTGGAAAGATGGCTTTGACTTTCACAGAAGTTTACCCCTTGATTGATGTTCAACGTATCTTGTTGATGAAGTGTGGCATTGACGATTTTGACGTCTGCCCAGATCGAGGATTGGTTATTTGATGTCGTAAACAGCTTGTAGCACTGTGTATTACCTTACTTGCTACCAGCTTGTACCAAAACTGGCCTGAAGTGGAGGTCAGTACATATTCAGATGCTTGCTATGGCGTGGTTGCACTCACTACCTGCTTATTGTTGGGTTTGGGGATGCAGTACAGCGAGACAGCAGCAGATTAATTGTGTGTATTGTTTTCAATGCCTGACTCAGATCATTCTATTTTCTCCCAAGACATCTTACAAGTGTTGTTTAGTGGTTTTTTACAATGCTAGGCACGTACGACATAAGGCACATGGTGGAAGCCATTGCTTGTTTACAAATAAACGAATAGTCCTCGAATGCTGCTGATTTCAGCTTGTTCTTGCTCGTAAGGTTGGCTTGATGCAATTTGCTCAATAAGCATAGGGTAGGCTTATGTGTTGCAACCATGTGTGGTAAGTTGTCCCTCAAGCATCAGGTTTGTACAAATGTTTAGCTTAGGGTTAGTGCTTGTGCATAGCTGTCACTACTGCAACTTGTTTCATGTCAAGTTCAGCAAGGGCTGTCAGTTGGTTGTAAGCGACGTGTCATGAGGACTGGCTTTGTATATGCTCTCAACTGCTCCAGCAGTTCTGAAGTGCGTCAGGCCGTGTGATGTTTCGATCGATATGCATTTCGAGGCCACAGACTATCTTTACAGTGTCTGTGAGTGCATGTACACACTTGCAATTTGTGCAATGCATCCTGGCAACTGGGTATTTCGACAGGGTCGGATTTGCGTTTGCTTTGATGCACTGCTTGGTTTGTGCAGCTGTAATGTGCTGCCGTGATTGTTACATTTCTGACACTGTGTTTGACTGTTTCTATATCGGATCTTAGACACACGTTCCCAACATTGCACTTGTTGATCATGGACACAAACTGATAAATCATCTGTATCAGCAGCAGATCTCCTCTCTGTATGTGAGCCTGCACAAACACACTGCTGTACTTCACAGAACAGCACGAGCTTTGTGGTGCTTGTACATCAGCAGCAGGTAACATCAGCCATGCATGTTCATATGATTGTCAGTGTTTGCTTGTGACACCACGCACGCTGATCGAGTGGTCTGCATGGGATGGTCAACTCACCCTGATTTGCCTTGAGTTGCTCTGGCCAGATTCAACTGAGGCACTACAGGGTCACACCTTTGTCCTGCCAATGTCAGAAGAGCAGCAGCATTCAGGGAGCCTCCAGAGCCTTGCACTGTCCTGCACAAACAAAGACACCATCATGAGGAAAATCTCTGACGTAGAAGTTGAAATCTGTTATGCTCTGCTTACATTGTATGACAGTCTTTGCACCAGATGGGGAAATGTTGATCTGGTTTTGCTCTGCCAGGCTGACAACTGGAGCTTGCAGTACACATCAAACCAAAAGGCACATCTGGCCCCATACCGAGACAAAATCGTTAAGCTGGCTCAGGCAATCAGTTGCAACAGCTGTTATCAACCTAAAGTTCATGCTGCAAATCACCAGGTGCAGCAAAGATGGCCCTACAACAATAGGGGCAGATTTGCCTCACAGAGCGCGTTTACATTAATGAAGAAGGTCTGTCAAGGCACAGTGCACTTTCGGTTGCTCTCAATGAACAACAGATGTTTCACCTTAGGGATTAGGCCCACATGTCACTAGCATGCAGCAGCATCAGTTTGCGCATCAGCACTTGACCATGTTGGGATGTATGCAGAATGCCACACACAGTGGTTGCCTTGACTCTGTTTCTGCGCTGCCTGCTAGACATGCACATGGTGACAGGTATCACCCACCTGACTTTGAGTGGTGGCTGCCGGGTGTCCTGCCACAGATGGCGTGCCATGCTAGGTAGTCCCACTTCTGCAGCTTGCTGCCCCCAACTTAACCTGGACAGACCCACATAGCTAAAGCCAGCCTGCAATGTATGTCTGCTACCTGCTTGCATGCATCCATCTCACAATCCCATGCTAGGTGGAACCAGAGGCGAGCAGTAAACCTCGCTATGGCATCTTTGCACAGTGTGGCACCTGTTTCTGAAAGTCAAAGCAGCGCACATGGTGCATGCCTATGCAGTGGTGCTTTGCACCTGCTGGCTGCGGCGTTTTGAAGTACTGCATACCTCTTAGGGCGAGGGGTTTGAAGGGCCAAACTGCTGCCTGGTGCTTTGCTGCGTCCATTTCTGCCGAACCCGCCCAAGCCACCCCAGATGTTTTCCTCCAGCTTGACTTTCCCGCCAAAGTTTGGTGACTCTCCCGCCGCAGTGCTGTTTGGCGCCATCTCTGACTCAACTGTGGGAAGCGCTGCAGTAGTGGGAATTGAAAACGCTGGCTGCGTGTATGCATGCAGCAGTCTGTGTTGCAACAGTGGCCCTTTTGCAGAATGTAAGCTAGTGCGATGCTGGAGTTGTTTGAGCTGCGTGCTATGCACGCTGTGCTTACTGAACATCCTCTGCACAGCTGAGTCAGCGGCGGCTGCTGTGGAAGCTGCAATGTCTGCTACCTTGCAGTCAGCAGTCAGCTTTCTGCTCGGCTGCACAGCATGCCGCACTGAGACTGCTACTGAGGTGCTTGCAGCCGCTTGTGCATCATCATCATGCTCATGCATGGCACCACGGACAGACTCTGCATCTGCAACAACCCCTGCGTTTCCCGCCTGTTCCTCCTCTTCCTGCTTCTTCTGCTGCTGTCTGAATGTGCGGAGCTCTGACAGCCGCCAGGAATCCAAATGTTGCTGGTGAGTCACAGTCCCAGCAGTCTTCCTTGGGGACAGCTTGTGCCTTGCAAAAACCCCAACAGGAAGCCCATCTTCCCCCATCTCTACTGTCACCTCTGGAGCCTCTTCTTCATACTTTGACACCCAGCGTTGTGCCTGTGATACAGTCGCTAGCAGTGGCACCTGCACTGCAAAGTTCACGTCAGGAGGGTTTGGGAGGAGGGCTGGCAACCTTATTAGGATTTCAGACAACCCATACCCTTGGGCCGTCCGCAAGGAATGCTGGCTGCCTGACATGCCTGCGCACTACTGAGTCAAGCAAGTCAAATCAGTTCTTGTATCTTGTATATTTTGTACAAGTCAAAACCCTGGACTGTCAATAATTGACTGGGACTAGAGCTGGTCACGTCAGGCTATAAGCAGCTTGCATGACCTCTACATGTCATCGCCCTTGTGGTTCAGATCGGAAAAACCTTCATCTGCTGTTTGATAGATCACAGTAAGTCCATCGGTCACATCTGAAGCGACCTGCTGCAACAGCAGATGTAAATCGCGACGTGACCTACAGCCCACATGGCCAGTTGGCTGCTGTACCTCAGGAAGGCTGCTTCTGTGAGTAGCACTGCTGGCTGCTGCCAGATGCGCTGCAGGTGAACCAGGCTTGGGTGACTGAAGGGTCACTGGGCTCTGGCGCTGAGCAAAGTGGATGCTGACCGGACCATGCTGACGCGCCCCTGCCTGCAGCTTATGACTGATCAGCTGCTTCACAGCTACCTCTCTTGGCGTCAGCACAGGAGGATCCTGCCATGTGGACTGAGGCTGACTCGACTCTGACTGATGCAAGCCCATGTGAAGGGCCGCTGTTTGTGCGGGAAAGCTGAGCTGGCGCAGACCTTGCTCACGCTGCTGCTTAGTCATTGGCTCTGGCCTATCAGCGAAGGGTGTTTGCTGACTGGACAGCTGACTGGAGTGTGACTGGCCTGATGACTCTGCAAGCACATGGCACAGGCACTTAAGCAACACTTCTTCCTGTTTGTTCCAGCTAGCATAGCTTCTGTTTGTTCCAGCTAGCATGCAGCTCTTTCAGCAGCAGGTGCCAGACATTCAGCCAATTTCATGGCACTAGGCTCACAGAGCTTTTCTCTGAGATTCAAACCTGTAACCTTGTGCCACTCTTGCTTTATCGGCTGCAGTTCTGGGCAATATCACAATGTTAGCTACTGGCTGTTGGCTCACCTGATGAGTCCTAAACGTAAGAAATGTAAATTGATTGATCAATAGATCAAATGTGATACTTTAGACGAGCAAGCGATGAGTGTCTGGTGATCATATTGCAAGATGGTCTGCAGGAAGAGCAGGGCTCACCTGCACCCAGTTGTGAAGCTCGGCCATCATTTGCCGCCCAGCTGATCCTCTGAGATGCAAGCGACCTTGCAGAGCCAGGAGGACTCCTGCCACCTGGCAAGCCACCTCCTGATTCTTTTTGTGCACTGCTGCTGCTGCTGCTGTTGCCACGTGGCAACCCCTGAATGGACGTCACTGTCGCCTTCCTGCCACCTGGCACTCTGTCTCCAGATTCTTCCTCACGTGGGCTACTAGGACCAACATCTGGGGCCGCTGGATTGGCTGATGCTGGTGGGCTGCTGCCAGTTGGCAGCCTTTCAGTGGTTTCCCCTGAGGCTGGTGGGTCATATGCGACTGCGTCTGCCACCGCCAGGCGCGTTTCAGGCGGCAAAGTCTTGGCTATGCTGCCTAGCCTGATTGTGAGGGAGGCAGGCTTCCTGCACATCATGTCGCGTATTGCTCATCCCAGCCAGTCGTGTCCTGTTTGCTTCTGTCCATGACTACACACACACACACACCAACTCGGTTGCTTAGACCTACTAAGATTTCAATCAAAGAGCTCAAAACTATATCCTCAGTGCATGCTCAGACACGCTCAGTGTAACATGTGTGACCCTGAATTCTACAAGTGAGGTGAGCAACATCTTGTATGCTGACCAAGACGACCATACAGGCTGAAAGCTGCCTGGAAAACTGAGGCTTGGGCTCAGAGTGACCTGTGACGTGTGACCTCTTCTGGTGTCATGCCCACTCCCCTGGGTGTCACGCAATGGCAAGGACATCAGTGTCATTGCAGAAAGAGCAACACCGCTGATGAGACAGGGTCAAGCTCACCTTGGAGACTGAGGCTTCTGTTTTGCATGAGCCTTGGCATCTTTGAGCCTTTGGATCTCCAAGTGCAGCTTCATGGCCAGCATTGACCGCCCATCTGTTTCATCGTTAGCATACCTACACCACAAATGGCAAGCAGAAGGAACTCAGCACTGCAGCACTTCCAACTACTTCACGAGGCAAACAGATCGCTGAACATTTTATGGACTCTGCCACTTGCCGTACAAAAGGTGTGTTTGTACAAAGTTGCAGTCAACAAAGAGTCTGCCAGTTGACATGCAATATAGCACCAGCAATGTGGCAGCTTTGTTGTTTGAGATCTCAAGGTGCAAGTCCCCAGTTATTAATAAGCGCCAGTGAGTTTCATCAGCGGCACACCTAAGACATACAGCCACAGTTACCATCATACTATGTTCAAAAACTGCCTGTGAGCAGCACTGAGATTCAACAATCAGCATGCATCTTTGCCTTGTGATGTGCAAAGCTAAGGATCACATCCAAGCATGTTTTGATCAGCATCTCAACCTGCAAGGAATGCCACCAACGCTTTATGAGGTACCATCACGGTGCTTTCAAGAGATGTGTGTGCAGTAAGATTGTCCCTATGCACCGTATCAGCTGAGAACACATATGAAGCCAGACACAGGTGTTGCAGTGCATTGTTGCCTTTGCAATATCCAGCTCAATTCCATCAAGGACCTTTTGCATTGATGAGCTCTACCTCTTCCGCACATGGTGCAGCTGCAACCCAGAATGTGTCATATAGGAAGCATGGAAAGAATCGCTGCCGGTTTGCTGTTGGTTATCTGAATCTTACTTCTTACAGCTTTGTCTCAGTTCGTCTTTCTTTCTCTCTTTCTACCAAGTCAGCATGGAAGTGATTGGCAGTGGCACAGACCTGTCGGCATGCCGGTTGAGGAGCTGCTGCCTGCTCTTGCCGCCCCCCATCACCTCTGCCATCATCTTCTTCCGCCGGAACGCCCTTGCAATCTGCACAGGCGTAAGCCACAAGCCTGACAGACTGCATGTGGAGTCAGGTAGAAAGCGCTGGTACCCTGCTCCAATTCTGTATGTGCGCTTCATTACAGCACTCACAGCACATGATGCGATGTATGAGTGTGCTCTCATGACACCATTGCGGTACTCGTCCTTGATGGTATGCACAAAGCATGAGGTCTGCTGATCAAGCTGCAATGTACATAGGCATGTGTATTGTACATCGATCTGGACAGTGGAGGCTGCATTGGAGTCCAACAGCATCTGCTGCGCAGACATGCACAGACTGCTACCATTAGATGTGCCTCACAATGCAAGCTGATGCACCCAGAAAGCACAGATGTGACAGATTGCAGCTGCAATGAGAGGAAATATGATGCAACAGGCAATATGATGGCGTACATGTAGGTAGCACAGCCATATGAAAGTGAAATCAGAGGTTGGGAGAAGCAAATCCAGAGTGTTGAATAAGGATATAGGCACCTCGTGAAAGGGCAGAGCAGAGGAATGAGGCTGCAGCCGGATGGTTGCTGACAGGTCAACAGCTGCTTCCACAGGCCGCGTGTGCTGAAGCAGAGAGCGTGCCATGACAGCTTCAAAGTCATCATAGCTGATATAACCCGTGCCTTTCCTGTCCACTGCTGCTATCAGCTCTCTGACATCACTGCTACATGTCTGCAGCACAGACACACATTGGCACTTGGATACAACGCCTTTGACGTTGCGCTTGTGCTGCGCATCTGTCTACTGCACACAGAGATACAAGGGGATGTGCCCCGTCTCCTGTACATCTGCAGATTGGTTGCTTGCGTGTAAAACCCACCACCACAGCCACGACATCAGGGGAGTCAATCTAGCCTGTTCCTACTTTGTTACACGCTGTGTGGCAAAACTGAGTCTAGCATGATTGGAATGGTTAGGTTGGCTGCATGAATGGGTTGGATGCAGGAAGTTCATGCAGTCTAGAAAGGCCTACATTCAGCCATGCCTCAATGGTGACAGCAACAGTGTGGTATGTGACCGTGTGGCGATGACTTGGCAAAGTGAGAAGAATATAGTGACAATACTCTCACCTCAATGTTTAGAAGCTGAAAAGCACTTGTCAGATTATCCACATTCAGCCTGCCAGTCTTTTCTGTGTCCAGCAGCGAGAAGCAGTCCTGGAAGTCTTGTTTTTGTTGCTTTGTCAAGAAGCCTGGATTAGCAGACGGCAAGTTGTGCATAGGAAGCTAAGAGTAAAAATACTATGCATCAGGGAGTTTTGGCCTTGTCTGCATACCAGGAGGAGCCAAATGGCCTCTGCGCTGCAGCCAAGAATTTGTAATAGTCTGTAAGACTGTAGTTGCTTGGTCTGACAGTGACTGCACACGGAGATGCGGAGTTAAGGTCGGAAAGCCGCTCAGCAGTGTTTGCTCAAGTTGGAAGAAAGGGTGCTGCTGTACACACCTGCTTCACTGCTGCACCATGTCGAACTAGATCTTCTGTCATGAGCGAAACACTCGCCGCAACCAAGCGGCCTTTTCAGATGACGCGCTGTCGTCTCAGTTGTGGCCCACAGAGCGATCGATGGCGGCCTTAGCGATGCATATCTTGCAGCACTTCACTTTCTGCAGCCTATAAGACAGCTCACTGGAGCTTGCAACGCAGGGCCTCCATTATCTCAGATTTCGTGGCAGCATCGCACGTACTCGTAGCACTTGACACCAGGGCTCAGCTCCAAGAGAGCGATCGGGCTCCGCGGCTGTTATATTGCGAGCGAGAATGGCTCGACATGATACGCATATGCACCTGAAGACACGTTTCAGACACCCGTATTGGTCTTCCGACATTGCGGAGGTGATATGAGTTTGACTTGCGAAGCAGAGTCTGAAGCAGGGTCGTTACACAGATCGTTCCGGAAGAACGGGGAAGGTAACTGGCGTTCATGGGTTGCCACAAGCACTTCGTTATAACAACCTTGCGCACGCTATCAGCAAGCTATATCGTTCCCGCTGTGTTTGCCTGCGTTGTGCTGATCTGTCGGGCACTTAGCCGGAGCCTGTCCACATTGCTGCTCTTCAAGCTTTTATTCTACTAAAGTAGCTTGCTCAGCACGTCATGCACACCTCACTAGCCTTCGGAACCGCTGTCCCTACAAAAAGTAATACCATATGCGGCAGACAGCAACATAAGCTTTCATGGGAGCAGGTATGCAACGATGATCCGCCTTACAGTCAGCCACGCTACAGCCCGTTCAGGAACTGCTTTGCTGTAGGCCAGAAGGGCATCACGCCTGCCTAAAATGATAGTAGATAGGGCTGATGTGACGTGTTCAGCCGCATTGGCTACTTCACAGGTGATCTCATTTATAGCAGTTGTATGTTCTTGTTCACCTTGACAAGTTTGGGTTGACGCTTGGATCACTTGTAAACCGCCTTGAGGTCAATGCATTGACACTCATGCCAAACCAGTGGTTGATGTCCATGCCTTCTTGCAGACGGATGTTTTCAACCCTGCAGTACATGACTCAGATGTCTCTGGGACAACCACCACAGCAAACACAAACACTGTCACTGACAGCCAGACTTTTGCCATTGCCATGGCAACAGTAGGAGATGACACAAAGGGCAAAGACATCATGCTATTGCACGTAGAGCCTCTCTCCTCCTGGACGAGCTATATGCTGCTCATTACAGTCAGCAGCAAGCCCCAGCTGAATGCAGTTTTAGCCAGAATGGAAAAGGAAGCAGAGGCTGTTTGGCACCGGCCTCGGGCGCATAAGAGTCCTGGCAGGTGAGTCCTGCTGCAGCTGCTTTGGCTGCTGGACGGCAGTGCATCTGATTTGCTTAGCAATTTCTTTCCTTTCTAAGAAAACCCTAGTGGCAGCTTCTTGAGCTGCCGTTAGTGGTGTATGAACATCTTTAGGCGATAGAGGCTGCTGCCTGCAAACTGTCCTTTCATGCTGGTGATAATTTGCCTGGCACAATTCCCATCTGCTGCGGGTGCAAATGCTCACATGGTCAGAATTGCCATCACTTAGCTTGAGATATCCACACCTCCTGCATGGCTCTGGGGTCTTGAACTTGAAGACACACACTGCGTGCAGTGGGGGCTGGGAAGTGCTTGACTTTGGAGACGTGGTAGTGCATGTCATGTCTGAAGAGATGCGCAGCTATTATGACATGGAAAGCTTCTACGGTGCAGCTGAAGAGGTAGGCTGCATTTGATTGCAAGTGGTTCTTTGGTGCAAAAAGCATGCATCCCAATGAACATTGTTGATGTTTCTGAGTTTTCTTTGCCTTGTTTTTGTCGACAGCTTGCATGCATGATGTGCACTATGCATCAAATAGCCCTGTAGTCATATGGCTTGTGTGACTTATGCGTGAATGAGCCATAAGGGAGGCTGTAGTAGGCGGCAATGCCTTTCCCTTTGCAGTAATGGTGTTGTGTGTCATGCGTTTTTGTGTGCTTGCAGATTGACCTGCCGTTCACAACCGAGGCGGTGCCAGACAACAGCCTTCAGTGGACTCAGAGGCTTTCATAGTCTTTAACAATCTGTGCACACTGCACATAAGTGAATAAGTATATTGCCTCCACAGCAGGTCATACGCTGCCTTGAAAGCAGAAGTACAATTCTAACAGCAGACCTTTGCAGCCACTTGCACATTACTGATTGCGCAGCTAACTTGGTGGGTCTCTGATTTTGTTTACACATGTGTAGTGGTAAGTTGATACAGTGCTTCATCAGCTAGCCCACGTACGTTGTGTGAGTGAGACAGTAGAAAACGCAATCATCAGCTGATCAGCGCACCTGTTCAGGCACAACGCCTAATTGGTGCGATTTGCCTCGGCATTGTGTCCTACAGGGCACACTAGAAGCTTCTCACTGATAGCATGAGTGTGACAGAGCTAAGCTCTGAGCGCCTCGCAAAGCAGTAATGGGAATTTACAGCACGACCATCTTGTATCATGGGCGAATGTTAAGTCCTTGCGGCTTTCAGCGCCTGAAGAATCTGCCTGACAAAGCATACATTACTAGAGTATGTCAGGATCGGTGGATTTTGCACGCTCCGGGAAAGTGTCTGACGCTGGCAAGCATGGATCCAATGATAGAAGACAGTGAAAAGGAAGTGGGTTTTGTATGTCAGACCGAGGTGGACAAGCTTCTATTCCGTCACCAGAAACTTAAAGCAGAGTGGGACTCAGCAACGACTGCTCAACTTGACGAACTGAGCTCTCTTGTGAGGGCAGCAGCTGGTGACGAGACAGCGGAGCCCAGCAACTACATGTGCGAACTCCAATGGAGTACTTTAGACGGAAACACTGATAACACAACCCTCCAATACAACCTGCAAGTCAAATGAGTGTTATAAAGTGCCACAGTCGCTTTGCTGATGTAACCACCTGACACGACATGCTGACACTTCTAGACACACGGACACAAGGTCTGCAATAAGATTATGCTCCTTATCAGTTTTCAGCCAGCAGGCAGGCTCTGGGCAGACAGAGCCTGAATAACCAGAGCCTCAGCCAAGAGCAGATACAGCAGCTCATATTCGTGCATCCTGCACACATCTATAGCTTGTAGCATCACAGGTGTGTTATGCGATGGTGACTGGTGAGGAGCACACTCCAATGTGCTGGATGTTGTGGCATCTAAATGCGAGCTGTGAGCTGTTGCTTTCAATAACATGGTCTTTAGCTAAAACATGCTTTCAGCTGCTTGAAGACTGTGACGGTGTGCACATACGCTCAATCAATGTACTCATCAGAGACTTTTTGCACATGTTTTGTACAGTCTGTGAAAAGATAGCATACTCATTTCAGAGGCTTTTTGCATAGTTTGCAGTTGCAAAGTCTGTAATGCTGAGTTTGCTCAAGCCATCTGCGAACCTTTAAATATATGAGAGACAGCATAATGGTGACCAGTGTCTGGGTGCACAGCAAAAGTTGCTTGCTCAATGCCTCACACATCAGTAATGCTACATTTAGCTACTGGTCCCAAACAGACAGAGAGCGAAGAGTACAAAACCAACAAGTGCTTGTGGCGGGTTTCCTCATACATCCACAGATCCTAGATGGCTGTCTCTGTTGTGCGGCTCTTGCCACTATTGGTTGTCAGTCCCCTCAAGGCCCTTGGGAACCACAGCATAGTAGTTCAGTTTGGGGTGGGATGTGTAGTAGTGCATCTTGATGTGTGACATATTCACAGACTCTTTGATCCCTGCACACAAGCACCAATGGTTGCCACAGCATGGCACCAAATGTGTTTCACAGCGTCTTGATGTGATTGACATCGTGATTCTATGCAGAAGCAGCATATCTGAAGCAAAAGGGCGTGGTCCTGCCACAAGCGTGAAGTCAAGGTTGATGAGCATCCATTGTGACCGGTGAAAGTATAGGGCAGCATAGCATACACGTCAGGCCACATCGGCGCAACAGCACTGGCGTCAAAAGTGATGTTAGAAGCATGTATATGTAGGCGCACAATGCAATGCTTGAAACAGCAAATTTGTCATGTTTGCATGCACTATTGCACATGTGAGAAGCGTTTGTTGGCTCAGATGGGCTTATCAAGCAATCCCCATTACCAGGCATTTGGTAGATCTCTGCTGTGTAGTTCCTGAGGTTTGAGTACTCCCTGATCAGGCGCTTGTTGCATTTGAAATACACAGCATACACCTGCAGCATGTCTCAAAGCTCACCCTTGTATGCTATGCCAGATGCATGACTGCAATGAGCACTTGCATGTTCTTGCTTGCCTAAGGTACCCAGCCTGCAAGCGGTCTGCGCAAAAACAACATCGATTGTCCCAACACCTGGCAAACCATCTGTTACATGTGAGGCAGCACTGCAAGAATGTGTGCCTGGCGTTTGTGCTGCGATGTCCGGCGCAATGCCGTACAAATGAGTCGGAATCATCATCAAGCGATGGCACATACTCACCAAAGCGCTTCCAATAGTACAGCACCCAACATCCTTTTATGCATTACTTACTGAAACTACAACAGGCAAAATAAAAGAGTTGCAATAACCGCATAACCAACATGTTCAGACCTATAAGGAAACATGGCTGCCCACTGGCGGGTCAACGCCATTGGACAACGCTACAAGGCAAATCTGTAGCATAGTAATTTCAGGCACAAACTGAGGCAGCACATACCTCATCAAAGCGTATTAGGGTAACAAACAAGCGTAGGTCTGCTTCTGTGAAACGCTTGCCAGCAATGAAGCGTTGCTTGCTCAAGATGCTCTCTGCCTTGTCCAAAGACGCAAACACCTCGCTGCACACGTACCACAATCAGCTTCGATGTATCTTGCCTTGGTCCTGTGATATGGCATAGCAATTTACATGTTTCTTGGCACCATTGAAAAGCAGCCATGGGAAGCGAGCCAACAGAACACAGCTGTGCGTGACATCAGCACACGACAAGGCCACTGGGAACAACTCCATGTGCTGTGCACGGCGTCAACATTCTGAGCAACTCTCAACAACTCAGCTGAGTGAAGGCAGCTCAGCTAAGCAGAAGTGGGAGATAATACAGCCCAGCAGGCAGTATTTCACTGGCTGGTGATTGGCAACTTAGGGACAGACGCTTGAGAGCCACTGCTGTCAAGTGACTCGGACATGTTGAAGCTGAAAAAAAGAACTCTCAACCTTCTTCAAACAATTTGATTGAAAAGTAATGTTATTTCACTGGGGCCGATCATAAAATGAAAAATGATTGGCCCCACCAATTTTAAAAAAATGATTATAAGCTCTGACTCGGACATTGAATTGACCTCAATGGAAATTGAGAGGGGATTGAGGCGGGAAGCAGGCAGGGCAAGCATCCAGCTTGCAGTCCTCCTCAAGCAGCATGCAGACCATGCAGTCATCATGCAGGTCCTCCTCGATCCCCTCATGCTGCAGAGGACACTCTCCAGCACAGAGCTCGTCATGTACAAATCAAAGGGGTACCAGCTTACCCAAACGCAGTCTCGTAGGCTTTCTGGGTGGTTGCAAAACCACTCCGGTAAACTCCATTGTTGATGGTTGGGTACACCCAGCTGTTCACCTCATCAATCGCTGCTCTTAGATCTTCAGGATACAGATCCAGATCAGGGTTCTTGGCAATGTTGTTGAATTCACTGCAGAGATGCAGAGCAGCATTCAGCCACATTGCAGCCACATCAGCAGTGCCAAACATAAAAGGTCCCAAGTGCGCAAGACATCAGATGGGAGTACAATCCCAAAGAATGTGACTACCTGACTTGAGTGCAGGATCCAAGTCAGAATGCTGCACAGGTCCTCGAGATCAAGAACAACTTCTTTGCATGCCCAACAAGGTGACTGTTAGCAGCTTTGCTGCAGCTGTGATGCATCAAAGGCAGTCAACGCATGACTTGCGGCAGAACCCACACTACAGCAGGTCAGGCTGTATCCCCCAGTGATGTGCAAAACAAGCTGACAAGGGCCTCCAACTGTACCTGTTGAACATCCTCATGATCTCACTGCTCTCATTATTGACAATGGTTTTCTCCTTCTTGTCCCATAGAATCGGCACTGTGTACTTGCCTGCATTGTGCGAGCGGTATCAAGACACACAACAGCGTTACAAGAGCATGTCACCCATGAGGGTAGCGGTGTACATGAACAGTTGTTCATGCAGTCCAGTCAGGCAAGGTCTGCTATCATTGCGCAGTTGTCTGCGCTACCCAGGTGATGTTCAAACAACAAGCAAGAGGACGTGACTCTTGTTATCACTCTTGTCCAGTAGTAATGCACAAATCACCATGCTGGCAGCAGGAGACCAATGCAGGACAGCATCTACCAAAAGTTAGCATGCAAGCAATTGATGGGAAAGAATGCTGCCACTATTGCCTCACAGTTTTGAGTTCGAGTTGACAACAAGGGAGAACAAGCTACAGAGCCATCGTCAAGCAACAGCCCAAGCTGGTTGCCGTACATGAGCACAATGGGCGTAGCATTCTGATGCCGACACAAGCCAAATTGGGCGCAGGCAGTCACTGTCAGACAGACCAGCTGACTTATGCAAGCTGACATCAGCAAATTGAGTCATCACGCGGTGATGAGCCGGCGCAATGATGATAGTTGTGAGCATTGGCCAGTGCGATGTGCTGTGGCCCAGTGTTTGGGGTTGGTACACACAGATTACCTGCATTGTCATCGACCTTCTCATACAAATCCCTCACAAAATTGGCACCGTTTACAGTGTCAGGTATGCAGTCAGTGGTGGGGAACTCTCCATAACCTGTGACACCATTAGCATCAGCTGTGTGTTTGCCATGTCTTGATATGAGGACAAGGTGCCATGCTTCATCTGGGATGCACAATGGGATGATGCATGATGCCTTGCTTCAGGAACAGATGAGCACGGCATGGTCTGTGGTCCAACAGCTATTTATGCTACTTATTGCAGGCTGAAACTGATTATGCTAACTTTTTATTGCAGGCTGAAATTACCTATGCTGTTTATGTTTTATGGCAGGCTAATCCTCTATATACATGGTGAGACAGCAAAGAAGCGCTACTGCCTCTGAGAAGCGCATGCCATGGAGTAACATGACTAATTTTCACCTGTAGAGGATTGCAGGGGAGCATCTCCTGGGCTCGCAAATGCCCAACCACAATGCTCATCATCTGTATCTGGCTTTGTTCTTTGCCAGGTGGAATGTGTGACAGACAGTCCAATGGCATCTTGCAGACCCTATAATGGCATTCTGTCTCAATGACACATTCTTTACTGTCTTTCAGAATACATGAGCAGCAGGTAAGTAGCCCAAACAAGTACCTTCAGGTTTCTGACCGCTAGGCATCTGCTTGCCCATGGACAGGCATAGGCGATATAAAGGTGGTATCTTCCAGCTGCAAAATTATGCAAGTTTGGTATGTGCATGTCCATGCAGACAATCTTGAGAAGTCAGGCGAATGCAGCAGACTTTGCAAGGAAAGGCAGCAAGTTTGACCGTGAATACCTTCAGGTTCAAATCGTGTGCCCTTCTTTATGTGATTTCGATATGTGGAGTCGGTGCGCTTGAACTCGCCAGTTCCTGACATCTCGTCTAGAGCGCTACGCGCTTTGGCTTGCCCGCTGTGAAAAGCTTGTGAAGGATCGTCTACTTTTCCCATGGCGTTACACGATGGTCCAAAGTGGCGGTGAGGGACTACGGCGCGACTGCTTGTCTGACTAATGCTACTGCTTCCAAGGAATGGCTTAGGAAGCGTCCGCACAAACGGCGGTGGTGAAGCGAGGGCAGAGGTGATGCGATAACTTCCTGCGATTTGTGAGCAACTGCACCGCAACATGTGCATGCAAAAGTACCGCACTACCTTCCTGATCAGTTGCCCTTCTCACGACAATGGCAGCATACCTTGCCTTGTCGATGTCGTCATGACTGAAACGGGAATCTGACGATTCTGCTCATGAGGTAAGCAATTGGCACCAGGCCCAAGTGAACAGCCTCACATATATATATATATATATATTTGCCTAACTGACTACTGACCTTAGGGTGTTCACTTCAAGTATTGAACTGCCTGGCCTGGCTGGCTTGAGGTTAATATGCATTTGTCACTATGAGACAGAAGTAGCAACGTCTTCGAGCATTTTGATCTATCAGGTGGGGCCCTGTACTGATGCTTCTCCCTTACATCCTGGAGAACATACAAGGTCACAGTGATGCTGATTTTTATTGCACAGATGGTGCATGCTCATCAGAACGAACAGGTTTGAAAGGGCCATCATTTCAACTCTACAAGCAACTCTTCCAGCAAAGTGTGACCTGCAGCTGACACCTGAGACACTAGGCATCAAAACGTGCTTGAAGCAGGGAGCCATGCTTTAGCCAGCTGCTGCTAGTCTTGGACTGGCACAACAGTGGACTCAGGCACGTCGGTACATTCACGCACGTAGGCAGCAGCAATACACAACCAAGGGATCATTTATTAGTAGCAGCGGACATGACTAAAGCATCAAGAGGCTATCTTCATGTCACACCCTCCGCGTTCATGGACCGGTTGTTGCAGTGTTCCTCTGACACACAGCCTGTGTGTCAGCTGCATCTGTGTGCATGGCATTTGGGCAAAAGGAAGCTTATGCCTCTGGTGTGCTTTCAGGTCATGACTGCAGGAAGGTGTTTGATCTAATCATGTAGAGTCAGAACTCGATGTGATATTTTGGTGCATTCTGTGGGGCTTGCTTGAAGTCAGCTGCATCAGCTACCCTCCATAGGCATGCTGGGATATCTGATTTCACTTCTGTTTTGCAGACTCCTTGCATTACGAGACCATCTGAAGTTCTACTACATTGCATACAGCCTTTTGGTCGCCGAGCATGAAAATTCCACAAGCTTTACTATGTCATTCAACTGAATAGAGCGGACATACCTTCCAAACTCAAGCACAGCAGGCTCAGATATCTGAGGACTTGCTTCAGTTCGTGAAGATGCTACGTCAGTATCTTGCTGTTCATGGTTAGACCTACTGACATCCCTGCAGTTCACACATACTTTGCCTGAGACTTCCAGTACGTGGCATGGAGGCTGACACCTTGACCATTGAGTCACGCTCGAACGACTTACGTAGTAGGAGTTGACCTCTTTTTGCGCCAGAACATCAAACCTGTGCTTAGGCAGTAGGTCTGCTGCCGGGCGCAGGCTGTGTCGGTGCCGTGCCGCTCTTGTTTGACATGTATCTGAGCGTTGCAACTGTTCATCTTCTGACGCATGCAACAGGCTCAGCACGGCGTGCTACACTGATAGACAGACCGTCGTTTATGTTGCATTGCCCCTGGACACGCCTGCATGTTGTACTCGTGGCGAATGCTGCTGCTCCTAGCTTTTGTCGAGAGTAGGCTCGATCTGACACATGGCATACTCCGCCTGTCAAGCTGTGTGACCTACGCCTTGCAGACTGCACAAAGCAGCTAAAGGGTAGATGTGCACATACCAAAGCTAGCAGCGTGATGAGCGGTTGAAGCTGCCAGCTTGATGCACGCGATAAAGCTTCTAACCTTGCAGAGGGTGCCCATATTGCGGCAACTTCTGCTTGAAGAGGCACTTTTGAGGGCAGACAGCAGCAATTGGTGCATCGTCAACAGTGGCACATCTGTACCTGCCATTGTGATGGGGATCTCAGGGTGAGCAGCTAACTCTGTTGCACTTTGCCTCTGTTGTAAGGTGCTTCTGATCTGCAATGATTCCTCACAGGAAACCTCAGGATTTGATCAATGTACCTGCAGCTCAGGCCGAGGGCATCCAGATCATTAAACGATTCAGTGGAGGCGGCACAGTGGTGACGGATGAAAATACAATCTTTGCCACCGTTATTCTTCAGACAGCAGTGCTCCCACCAGACGTGGAATGCTACCCTAGACCTCTCATGAGATGGTCTGAAAGTCTGTACAGCCCTGTCTTCTCACCTTATGGCCATTTCAATCTGCAAGAAAATGGTACGCACCTATGCTTTTGGTTTGAACTTGTATGCAATATGTGAGCAAAAAGCAGCGGCTTGCTGAGTAAGCTCATGACCTCTATGAGCATTGCCCCACCAGCCTGATGGCTTGCCTTGGGAATCTGTTCTTCAAGCTGTTGTTTGTGCTTGACCTGATGCACAAGCAGCAGCACAGCTCATCAGACATCTGTGCCATCAGTCATTGAGACACACATGCAGACTACTGCTTTGATGATGTGAAGTTTGGCGGCAACGCGCAAGCCATTACTAAGCAGCGGTTCCTGCATCACACCTCACTCCTCTGGGACTACCACGACAGCCGCATGAAACTGCTCAAGCATCCTGCCAAAATACCTGACTACAGAGCGGTGAGAATGGAATCAGCTCTGCCTTGCATGCGTGCCTTCATGGCAAGCTGACATCACAATGCTGAGCAGCCTTTGCCTCCTGCACTTGTCATCAGTCGCAGCAATCAATTTAGGGCAACTCAGGGCAACCTGCCCAAGCTGTGACATTGACTGTTGCTCGATGAAGTTTTGCTGGTGATGATGATTTCTGGAATAGCTTTGCTTATGGAGCTTGTGAAGCTTTGCTCATGATGGTAACTTCTATACTAAGCTGCGGTGGTCATAGTCTTCAGCTCACGACTGTGTTTGCACATGCAAGGCCGCCTGAAGACAAGGTTTGCCATGATCATGATCATGATTTGCTACATTGCTCTCACCTTTGCCTGATTGACCTTCCCCAAGCATGTGCTGTTGTCATGCAGGATAGAGATCACCTTCACTTTGTGTGCAAGCTGAAGGACTATGTCCCAGACCAACAGAAGCTGCTGAGCAGCATACCAGCTGCGCTTGAACAAGCTGGCATGACTGTGCAGGAAGCAAGCATTGAAGAAGCTGAAGAGGCTCTAAAGAGAGACTACTTCAAGAACACAAAGCTTGTTGATCTAGCCACTGGCATGCAGCTGACTGCAGATGTGCATCCTTCCAGTGGCAACATTGCTCCAGGCAAACAGCGAGCCTTACATCCTTTTGGGCCTCAGCAGTAGAATAATTCATTGATTTGAAGCTGTGCCAGCCTTTGCTCTTGCATTAGCAAGGTAGTGGCAGCTGTTTATGTTTATGAATATTTTCCAAGGCCATGCTGCTCGGTCAGGCATTGTGCCTTTTGACCCTTCTCCCAACATGAGTTTTTGCTGCTCTTGAGACAATTCTGAGCTGCCTGTAACATTTGTCCTTGCCAGTATGTGCATATGCTGTTGTCATCACTGTCATCTGCATGCCATTTGTCAGTGTACATCTGTACCCGGCTGTTGCAGTGTGGTCACAGCCTGTTTATTCACAAAGTAAATACTTGAGTCGTTGTTAGTAAACCGCGTTGTCACAAGTCAACTGAAACTGTCTTACACACTGAACAATGCTTTGTTTTGGCACACGATCCTGCTGTTGTTCTAGTCGTAGTCAGGTGTCACAGGATTCAAGCAGTGCGCAAAGGCCACGTAATTGATCATGTCGCCAGGTGGGTACTCATCATCCAAAAACTTCTCAATCAACACACCAATATCAGCCGGACTTAGAGACGTGAACCCCATCTTGACGCCCAGCCCTTGCTTGAATTGTGACACTGTCACGTGGTTGACCATGTGACAGCTGTTCTTGTCATGAGCAGCATCGTCAAAGAATGGCTTCACCTGCAAAACCATCAGGCAATATGGCGATGCAAGTTCAGGAAGCATGAGCTTGCACAAGTCGATGTCCAGACTGCTGCCTTTTGCATATATGCTTGTGGTGCATGGTTTGCCATTATGTAGTGTGTCTTGACAGCAAAGCTTGATGCTACCTGAAGGGCAAGAGGGTAATCAGGAGTGGCAAATTGCAAGCCAGCTCTGATTGTCTACTTCTGTCGCTTTGGTGTCTATAAACTATGCACCTCCCGCGCTGCCAGCACACCATATGAATGGCCAGATCTCAAGGTGGCACAAAACTTCATACCCATACAGGAACATCAAGTTGCACTGCAGAAGGCTGCCCGGTTCATGCGTCAAAGCACAGCGGCAGATGTAGATGGAGCATACCATGATGCCCTTGATCTGGCACTCTTCCCTGAGTTTGCTCATGATGCTCTCCAGCTGAGCCTCCCTCTCTTCAGGCAGCTGCTTGCTGCTGAAGTCGTACCTGGTCTTGTCCAGCAGCTCAGATGGCTCTGCCGGCACCTCCTTCAGAGGGTCCTTCTCCAACTCATTCTCTGTGAAGACTGCAGCACATCAGAACCGATCACTCAGCCAGGCCTGGATTTGCAAGGACAGTAATGCACCTGCTGCACAATATTCATCTGCAGCACGTATTGACTTATTCAGCAGGGACGTACTATGTCAGTATCAGTGCGACCGTACACTGTCAGCAAAGACTGCAATGCATGCCCAGCGTTGACGTCAGTGGACTTTGTGAAGCAGCCAAAGAAGGAATCGGCGTGGTCATGTGGAGTCGGGTGCACCTTGCGCCTTGTACTGAGCCAGGCATTGAGCTGGAGTCTTTTTTGGCCAGGTCCAATGACAAACAATATGCTAAAGCAAATGCAGACAGCAGTATCCTGTGATGCATATGTACAACATGGAGGATGGCAATCGTGCCATGCAAGACCTTGTGCATAGGCTGCGACTGGGAGTCACCAGTGACAGCACAATTACAAAATAAAGGTGTGTTGGTGCTGGGCAGGCTCAAAGACCTGCACTGCTTGCCGTTGTTGTAGAATCAAAGTTTTGATCAGGCAGTGACAATGCTCAAAGCCAAACGGAGCACACAGCGCAATGTGCACAGTCCTGTACCTGTGTTGATGTCCTCACAGAAGCGTCTGTAGTCCACCTTTGACAGTCTGTCGGTCTCAGGGGTCTTGTAGGCATCTGCAAGCCTACAGCACAAGGAGAGCATATCACACACGCTTTGCCGCAGATTTGCAACGACAGCCTGAGGCGAGGTGTGCTTACGCCTGCAGCTGAGATGCTGTCAAGTGTTTGTCCAACCCAGCCATGCTCAAGCCCGACAGGAACTGATTTTCGAAGATGAAGCCACTTCTCAGCTGCGCGAACGATTCAGCTTCTCAGAGGCTAAATGAAGACAGGGTAACATACATGCTTTCTGCTTGCAAAGGTTTCCTGAGAATGGTGGTTGCAGAGAGTTTGCTACCTTGTCGAAGTCTACAAAGAACTCCTTGAGCCTTATTCTGTTCTTGTACACCACCTTCTTGATCTGCAAGCAGCTGCCCAGGTGACCTCTTGCGCCATGTAGGCCCGTAGTTCGATTGGCTTCCTTGGTAACACTGCATTGCAAACGTACCTTGACCTCTGCCACCTCATAGATACTTGGGAGGTATGCAGGAGCTCCCATGGCGCCGGCTTGTCGGCTCTTTGAGCTTTCGGACGAGGCAACTGGACGCAACCAAGCTTTGTGCGCGATAGCCGGGAATCTAAAACACGGTGGCACACACGTACATTCGCACGTTTGCATGACAACGCACCGTCCTGTCTTAGCACAGCTTCTCCAGGTCACCAATAGCCTAGCTGCGTGCACTTGCCTTTATTCAGAAGCAAACATGCAAAGATCGCTCTCGGCAGACAGCTCTGAAGGCTTGCTGCCGCACAAACAAGATGCAGGCCCTAGCACCAGCCAGGTAAGCTTGCCTCGAATTAGGTCAGGCTGGAAAATGTCGTACGGGTGACTGTGCCTGCCATATATAAACATACCCCCTTTTTTGACGAGTTCGTGACATGCGTGTAGACGTACAGAGACCCAGAGTCTTTGGAAGACGTCCCTCTTATACCTGGGCTCAACAAGCTCGACAACATGCTGCGCTGGGGTTTCATCAAGAAGGTTTATGGCATCATATCAGCACAGATGATTCTAACTGTCATCGTAGCCAGTGTGATAATCTTCAATGAACCAGTACAAAATTTCGTCACCAGCTCTGCACCTTTTCAGATCAGTGTCTTTGCTTTCAGTTTTCTGGGTGAGCAGCACTTTCTGAGCTGAGCCACAATCTGGTAGTGCTGTGCAAATCCAATGTTGTCAAATGTTTAAGTGTTGCTTGTTCATAGGTCTCATTCCCCTGTACTTTTACCAGCGCAAGCACCCAGTCAACCTAATACTTCTGGGAGTGTGGGTAAGTTTGTCACCTAGCTGAAAGATTGTGCACTTAGTACTTCCTTTACATCAAGCCGTTTACTCTATAACAATTCACCTAACACACATGTGTCATTTGCAGACAGCATTGCTATCTGTGAGCGTTGGCACAACCTGCACATTCTATCAGCCATTAGTTGTCTTGGAGGCCCTAGCCTTGACAGCAGCTATTGTTGTGGCTCTGACAGTCTACACCTTCAATGCAGCAAGAAAAGGAGCCAACTTCAGGTAGGCTGCCACCGGCTATGGTGAATTTCCCTTGTCTAGGTGTTTTGGAACTGTACTGGCTTGTATAGATTCTTTCTTGCATGTCCTGTGCTTTGCACAGTCCATGCTATGTAAACCATCAGTTATAACAGACATTTGTGCATGTTAGCTGCTGTTGAACCAAATTCAAGCAGCTGTAATTTCTCACAGTCTCCTGAGCTGCATGATTGAGTATTTGACACTTGCTGCTGAGCGTGATGGTGTTTGCATAGTTGTCTGCCATTGCATGCTTCTACCGACACATACTCTGTAGTGCAGTCTGCAAGCCGTTTTCGCATAGCAATTTTGATACATTTCTTTCGTGCTCTCCTCTGCATGCCTCGCATGCTTGACATGTCCAGTGAACTTGTCCGCTAGGTAAAGAATAAGACATTGCTTGAAGCCAGTAGATCATGTCTGTATGTATTTACAAGATTCTTGCAGCCTCACCAGCACATCTGTCTGGACAAACACAATGATAATGAGTACTTCATGTTGAATTGCAGCTTTTTGGGGCCCATGCTGTTTGGGTGCCTGATGGCATTGCTGGTGTGGACCATCTTCCAGATATTCTTACCACCAGGCCCAGTTCAGAACACCATCTTCTCCCTGCTGGGCTCCATCCTCTTCAGTGCTTACATTGTCTATGATACGGACAACCTCATCCAGCGTAAGCTTTCCTGGTTGCTGTCCTGTCTGACAGCTTGGCTTCTGCTGCTCTCCCTGCATGCTATCTGTATGCCAGCAATATGTGCCTGCTGGGAGGCTCATTTGTGTGTCAGTGTAGCAATGCAGTTTGAGACCCATGCCAAAGCCTCTGCTGTCACCTAACAAGAGCCTCAAATGTTTCAGCATGCCTGCTTGTGACATGTGTCTTGCCCAGTCGCTCAGTACAGCATAGATGTTTGAATGTCTGTCTGATACCCGTCAACTGTAAATTCGTGCTTGATGCATGTGCGTGCTTAGCAGTCGGTGCGATTTGCAAATATGTTTGTGCTATATCAACTTACTGTGCCTGTCTTGATTTGCTGCAGGATTTGACCTGGATCAGTACATCTGGGCCTCTGTGACTTTGTATTTGGACATTATCAATTTGTTCCTGAAGATTTTGCAGCTTCTGAATGGTCGGCGCGACTAGATTGCCTGATACTTTATGCCAGATCTGTAGACAACACTCAACGTTTGTGTGCATGACGGCTTTGTACAGTTGAGAGGGTTCCCTGTTGAGTATTTGTTATGTTGCTCCTGTGCTTACTAGTACTTTGCTATTGTTGTCACTTTGCTAGGCAGGTTTATCTAAGAAGAGGTCATTTGTTGACAACAAAGCTGTGCGTCATGGATGATGTCTTTGTTGGTAATTAAGACGTTTTTACTAGGCTCAACATGTGTAAGGTACCAAGACAAGTCTATTAGTCTATCAGCAGATCAGTGCGTTCTTGGGAACGTGTATTTGAGGTCCAGGCTACCGAAGCAAAGCTCCTCATACCACTAAGAAAAAAGCTTCTCACCAGACTAAAACTTGCTGAACCCTAGGATGAGTTGTGTGAGGCTAGATTTCTGCCGCCGTGACATATGTGCATCTGTGACGTTGACCGTCTGCATCCACGGCTTGGTCGCCTGAGGTCGCTGCACCATACAAAGGGCGCTGTTCGGCAGCGATGCCGATGTGGTAAGTTGACTTGTTTTCTCGAGCGTGGATCAGAAAGCACGGGCGAAGCACAGCTGCAGGCTCAATTGGCTAGGCAGACATTTCTGAGACGCATGCCGACGGCTGACTCCCGACTAAGAGTAAGAGCAAGCTGCTTGAACAGAGTTCATTGATGCCATGTTCAAAAAATCGATTTACTAATCCGACAGAAGTTGGCTCGTACGGCAAGACATCATCGAGGCCGTGTGATTATAGGATCGAGTGTCTGTGACTGTTTCAACAAAGCTTTACGCCACCGCAAATGGACCCAAAGCTTGCGCCCAGCTCTACTCCTCCACAAGCAGCCGGCACCAGCAAGACAGATGACTCCAACGCTGTACCTCTGCGCTGGACAACTGTCGTCAAAGCCCGCCTGGTCCTCTTTGGCCAAGCAATTAGGCCCCACTGGTTTCAGTTCATGCTCTTAGCAATCCTTTCAGGCAATATTGGGGCAGTCTACGCCGTCACAGACTTCTGCCAAGCTTACATGGCAGGCACCAAACCCTACAACATCTACTACGTCAGCTCATATGCTGTCAGCACTTCTTTTCTGGTCAGCTTTGGAGCAGTCAAGGCAGTCTGCGACCTAATTGTTGGCATGCTGGCTGATCGCATGGGAAGAAGATGTATGCATGCTGTGGGGTGGGCGTTTGGCATCCTCTTGCCGGTCATGATCATAGCAGGAAAGAATTGGCCGACGATGGTGGCTGCTGATGTCTTTCTGGGTGTTCAACAAGGACTGAGTTGGACCAGCGCCGTGTTCATGCTCATTGACTATGCCACTCGCAGAAATGCTGGTGTTGGTGTCGGAGTTAGTGAGCCTCCTTTCAGCTTACACCACACATGCTGGCCTCATGTGCATATGTTGCTTCATGCATGAGTTAACAGCCTCTGCTTCCTTAACTGCGCTGACAGAGGCCTTGCAGCTGCAAAGGCTGCTTGTACATTGTCACTCTGGCCAACTGTCACGGCACCATCTGTCTTTGCCCGCTTGCATGTCTCCTGCTCTGCATGAAGACATGCTATGCTTCATGCCACCTGCATACTGCAAAGGCCAATGCTGTCAACTTGCAAATCTGGTTTATCATATTGTAATGTAGTATATGGCAGAGCTGTCAAGTGGCATCACTGCACTTCATGTTTGTGTTGCTCCAACACTGTGCAGCAGTCAGGCTTGCTGACATGCACACTGGATATCAGGGGGTTATCTGCTATGTGCCTGTTCATTCGTGCAGGTGAAACCATGGGTTACAGCATGCAGGCTCTGTTTGCGGTTATCGCTGGTTACATGATAAATGAGACAACCAAGAATTATCAGAAGTCACCCTTCTATCTTGTGCTTGGACTGATGGCAATGGGACTACTCATCAGTCTGCTTTTACTCAAGGACACAACTGCTCTGGCAGCAGCCGAGACTCTGCAGTATGAGCAAGCTGATCGTGACAAAGCAGCAGTACAAGCGGAAGCTGAAGCTGCAGCTGCTGCAGAGAGCGGCGACCCAATGACTAAGCCAGATGTCTTGCAGCTTGTGAAACCAGATTCCCCAGTGCAGACTTTCTTCCGGACATCTTTCAGGAATCCCAGCACAATTGTGATTTGCATTGCTGGGTGCATGACAAACACCATGACAGGCTTAGCATGGGGTTTGTTTCTGAAATGGATGGCAGCAGGCGAAACAGGGCAGTGGAAGGCGTTTAGTAAGCATGATGCTGCACAGGTGCTTTTAGCTTACTCCCTCATCAAGGGCCTATGCCAATTCATGACAGGTCTGACAAGTGATATGATAGGGCGAAAGGGTATTATTGTAGCTGGCTTGTGGACTTGCTGTGGTGCGTTGACAGTACTGGCCATTGCAGGAACTTACATAACGTCGCATTCAGCTGTGTACAGCACCTTCTTGGCAGGTGCAGTACTACTAGGGTTTGGAACTGGACTCATGTACCCTAATCTCTTGGCCGCAATTAGTGATCACACTCCACCCAGAGGCCGCCCTGCTGCCTTGGGTACGTACAGATTTTGGCGGGACTTAGGTTACGCAGTTGGTGGACTTGCTGGAGGAGGCTTACGTAATGCAACAGGAAGCTTTGCTGAAACGATGGGGATTGTGGCAGCCTGTGTCTTTGTTGTGGGCTTGTTGGTGTTGCTTGTATACAGGGAAAGAATGGTTCCTCTGAAGATGTACTGATCATCAATCCTTTGACTACAGCCCAGAATGCTTTCAGGTGGCCAACTAGATTGAATATTAGGAAGGCTTTACTTCCAGTCCCAATATGCATATGCATATATATATATATATATCTATCTATGTGTGTTTAGCATGATTATACCTTATCACACGGCTGTTGCTAATGTGGGCGTATGCGGTAGACTGCACTTTTATACTGCTGAGTATTTCTTCTACCAATGTTTTTGAAGCTTCTTGAGCGTGGTTTGCTTATTGCATGATCAGTGTAAAGCTGTCTCAAGCTAGGGAACTAACAGTCCCTTGCTACTTGGCTGCAGCTGGGCAAAAAACATTCAAAGATTGGTGTTTCGTAGGCACAGCCTATATAAGTTCAGACATGGTCACATGCACATCTGGCACTGCAGCCCACATCGAAAACTATACTATTACGATGTCATTGCCAATATTACTGCACAACACACCGGATGTGTTTCCAGCTGTAGGATGTAAGTTTGGACACTGCATACTATTATGGTATCTACCGTTGTAATACTAATATTTCCACAAACTCAACTCGCTTGCCTGATGTTGCTATGAAGTACTGATCATGATTGCAATCTTCTTTCTGCCAATTACGGTGCACTTGCTTTCACTGTTCGCAACAGTGTCACGTGTAACGCAACAATACAACAATTGGCAGTTCAAAAAATGGAGGCTTCAGAGTGTGTTCCAATGACAAGACACAGAGGAGAATCAGAGCCTAAAACGACCCTGCAGGTACAGAAGAATAAACCTGCTGAAGTCTTTAGGTAGTTGATGCAGACAACAACCTGCATCTGAACACAACTTTGGCCAACAAGCCTGAATGGAACTGTCAATGGCATTCAAATTGCATGCCATGTCACTCTCACTACCATTTGGCAACTACTGCTACTCACATGCAAGACCAGTCAGGTGTCTCATCCAATAATGTCAGCAGAATCAATTTTGCAGGTGGTGATGCCATGCTCTTGCACACTCTCTACCTAAGACAATACTGTACACATGTGCCTGCACCTCCTCGGCATGTTATAAGGTCATGTAGCACCTTGCCTTTCCTGACTTGTCTTGTAGTGTGTTCCACAAGCCTGACCTACGCCTTACGTGTTGGGTATGCTGTGATCTACGGTAGCTATCCCTCTATCCAAACTTGCTATTGTATGCCAATGAGCTTGGCATATTGCACCCACTGTGCGCCACCCCAGAACGTGTTGCCAAAGCGTATGATGAAGATCAGCCCAGACTTCAGCACAGGATTCCTGACATAGGCGTCCTGTAACAGCATGACGTGTAACTTAGCACATCTTCCTTGCATATGAGATGGCGAGAAACGCTGCACTGCATCACTGTGCACAAAGTTGCAGCTGTCATCATCGTGCATGACAAATCTGCACTGGAAGCACATGTTTGACGTTTCAGTATGAACAGCATGTGATAAGTCCCAGCAACAGCAGCTTGAGCAGCGCTGGCTCACTGTCAAGGCACAGCCAAATCAAGATGGTGTAGAATACAAAGTATCATAAATTGTCCAATGCCAGGCAGCCTTTCAGTTTTCAGGCATTGTTCAGGCATGTTGAGTACTGTTAACAGGAGCACAAGAGCACTTCAGTCTTTGAGACAGAAGCGCATGCATTCAATAACACAGGCTGTCTTCACAAAGTGAGTCACCCAAATCAGCCACCGCAAGTGTACGTTTCCAGTGCTTGTATGTCAAGCAGTTCATGGATCAACAGTGTAGAACAGTTCAGGTGCCTTGTTATGAATTAGCAGCATCTTTTAAGAGCAGTTCCCAATCACAGGTGGTTTTGCAGATCTATGTCATCTCAGGGCAGTGACATGGGTTGTTTGCTCTCCTGGTGCTGCACAGTAGCTTGTCCAGCACAGCACAGCAGAGCTCAGCGCAGCGCAGCACGGCAAAATATACACAGCGCAGCGCAGCGGAGCACAATGTGTACAGCACAATGTGAGTTGTCAGAAAAGGGCAGTTGCTTACCAGCGCTCGCTCCTCAAAGCCATTGACAAGCTGGTACCTCAGGTTGGTGCTGCTGGCTACAAAGCCACCCCAAGCTATGCTGTTGTCCAGTACTGGAGCAAGCTCCTTGTCAGCTTCCTCACCTTCTGCCTTGACATGCGTTGACTGAGCTCTTGATCTATCAACCTGAATCCAAGAAAACCAAATGTCATGTTTGAGATGTGGTCATGGCCGCTGTGTGTCCTGAGGCCTGGTGGCAAGTCTTGGTAGCCACTTCAGAAGAGTTGAGTGCTGATATACATGTCGTCTGACTAGTGTTGCTGTGAACAGCTTTCTCGCCCTCTGCCTTGTAAACCCATTGAACACTGTGGAGCTGGCAAACCCCTTCTGCCTCTTCAAAGTTACATTCATGAAAGCAAGAGCCAAAAAATTATCCCACATCCGGACGTCTCTGGTACTGATGAAGTATCTCTGGGGAACCCCAGCCATCATCTGTATCAGAGATCAGCCATCATCCATGGTAACTGGCAATGTGCCCAGTTAATTTCCCTTGACCTCATATGACTGGGCCCAGTCATTATGGATCAGAGGCCAACATGCCCACTTGGCCTCAACACATTCCCCTTGCTTCCTTGGCACTATTGGCCTTTCGTCAATTCTTGATACTGGCAAGCCCGCCCAGTATCCCCCTCTCAGCATACGTCTATGCTGTACTGGGTGTACCCCCCACCCAGACCGGTACTATGATGCCTGATCTGTTGCATTTTTATACACGGGCATGTAATTCAGACTGCGACTATGGGTCAAAGGTCGTGACAGTCAACGCCACTGTTTATGCGGCGCCACAGGCTCTTCGTCACGATGAAAGGTCGTCGGTCTGGAAGAAACGCGCAGAGAAGGAGTACGAAGCCGATCGACACGGAGGAGTGGTGCTTCAAAGCTCACCTGTCCCACCAGTGTCTTGAACTGGCAGATCTGAGAGGTTTCGCAAAGAGTGAGAACTGCTATGTTGCGCGGTGTACGAAACGCACCACAGCCATTGTGGTGCCGAGCATTCCGTACAGTACAACCGTGCCCAAAGAAAATACAGAGCTGAGGCTTACCATGTACTTCGTCAGGCTGTGACCGACCATGCTGGCAACAAAGCTGACACCAAAAAACTGGGCCCCTCTGTAGGCTACAACTGCAGCCCTCTGTGCTGGCTTATACTTGCCAACCTGCACCAGCGCACAAGATTGCAGGCTGACATGGTCATTGAAAGAGCTGGTTAGTTTATCACAAAAGGTCAAAGGCATACATGCTGAATCAACATGACACACGCTGTATTTGCTGCACACTTTTGGTGTGATGAATTCATGCAGCAAAGTACAATGCAATTGCAGTTTGCAACATTGTGGAACGCAGGCAGACACTTCCTGCAGCACAACGCCGTGTGTTCCTGCGGTGAAGTGCAACAACACATTGATGACAGAAGAAGCTGCAATGCTGCAGCATGCTGCCCTGACTACTACAGCGACTGATGCTGTATCAGTTGGCTGGCGGTGTAAGCAGGGTCATCTCCAGGAATGACTGGCGGTACTGACCCAAAGCATTACTGTGAATGGTAGCAGATGTTGCTGTCATAGTCAGAATAAAGTCTGTGATAAAGTGGGTGATGGCACCAGAATGACTCACAGCATCACTGTCAGTGGCGACAGATGTTGCTGTCATACACAACGAAGTTGATCTGTGATGCCAAGGGTTATGGCAACAACAGATATGACTGGGTAAAGCATGGGGTAGGTATGACTGAATTGGGGGTACCTGTAGGGCATGACCTGGCAAGGCATTGATGTAGCGTGCCAAGCCTGACTTGGCTCTAGGGGTGAAGGACCTGGTTGGTGACAGTAGCCACACAACGGCAAAGTCTCCGATCACTTCTAGTGCCATGTCTGATAGCACAAAGTCAAACTCCTGCAGACAACAGGATAAACGTGTGGCTTCAGAGCACAGCAGGGCAGGTTGTGAAGGCAGCGCAGGGCATAACTGCAGTCAACATTGCATTTCTGTTATGATAAAGCTCCTAAAAGGAAGCACATTCAGCTAAGTTTGTCTGCCCTGCCATACTTCCATTGCAAGATCAGCAGCAACCAAATCGACAGAGATGTGGATCAAGCATGATGCAACGACACCACATCCAGTCAGGGATTGGCAGAAGAAGCCCTGCCATACCAGACGTCACAATGACCGATGACAAGCAGGCCATATGTTGCTGACCTCTGAGCCCCAGATGGAACATTCTGTATGCTAGCAAGCATGCTTATGCTCAAAATGGGCAAGCGAATTTGCAAAAGCGCGCATGTATAACCGCACACCTTCCAGAACTTGTCTTTTCTGCTGCTCTTCTCTGCTGACCACTTGGCTGCTACTCCAATGGCCTCTTCAATGGCCAGCACCATTAGGAACCTTGGATTGCCCAGCATGCGGCTCCTGAAGGCCGGCAGAAGCTTGCACAGACTGCCTACTAGGGGTGTGGACACCAGCTTCAGCCATAGACGCACGTCTGATGTGAACAGGGCTCCCCTTGCTAAAGCAGCCTGCAGAGTTGTGAACAAGGCAACATGTTGCAAGCCTTTCCCACAACAGGAGACAGCAGCCAAGAGCTGCGCCAGATATTGCAAAAAGAGTTGTGTCAGCTGTAGTGGGGTCTGGGATGGATGCTTGAGGCTGGAGCCAGAGTCTGCAGCAATCAGGCTCACAGCCTGTCTGGCCAGCAACGTTGCACAGAAAGCGGCCGTAGCCATGACTCTCTGCTGGACACATGCATTCGTGGGCATCATGCAGATGTGACTTGAAGCATAACTGATCACAGCCTTGTGACAAACACACCAGCAGCTTGCAGGCAACAAGTCGGGTAATGCAGGCAGGCAAGCAGAAATATGCTCTACAATAGCTCAGGCTGCACTGGTTGTGATTGCATGCTTGGACTGAAAATGACAAATTGGCATCATGGGTGGCAGCAACAAACCTGCATGTCTGCTGGGAGCTCGCTTGAGCTGCTACCGGCCTGCAATCAGCATCATCTGTATTGTGATCGTGTCTGGCATTCAGTGTCAAAGCCTGGGTGCCAGGCTGCCTTGCCTTGGCTAGGATGCTGTCTATGTCCTTCGCAGAGTTGTTGTCAGAATCGTCATTATCCCCTTCACCAACTGCTTTGGTGTTGTGAACGATAGGAGGCTCATCGCCGCCCGAGCTGTCCAGTGCAGGAGAAGCTGCCGAGAGGCGGAAGCGATCCTGCTCTGCTAAAAAGGTTCTTTCCTGGTGATGCCCCGTGACCAAAGAGCGTGGCTGAGCATGCAATGGCGAACTGTGGCGATTGTTGCTCCTTAAGTTCATCGGTCGAGTCGACGCAGCGCATGTTTGACGTGCATGTCTGTGTTTGCAGCAACTCCCGATCGCAGGCTGACGGCGTACACTTCCGGAGCCTCGCATCATGTAGATTTACCGTCTTGATGATCTGTCGCGCGATCGTCGGTGGTCCGCCTGCCGTGATGCAGTTGCAGATGATGAAACTCGATTTGCGCATGCCGACGCCAAGCGCGCAACACCGCACGTGCTAGAACGAGCGTCATGGGATGCTAGCTATTCTGCAAAAGCATAGCATCGCCTGCAAAGCATAGTATCGGCTTCCAAGCCTGGCACGCACACTGTAGTTCGAGGAACATTCTGACTAGTAGCGCCCAGTGTGAAGGGTTATGCAGACAGGGCAACCTGTTGCCAGCATCAGCGAAGCAGATCGCTCCGTATAGAGACTTGAACCCCAGCAGCGTCACGTAGTGACTTGTCCACGGTAATATCACGTTTCTACCGATGCTTGGTCTAATGATTTTCAAGCCTCCCAGCATATCACTGCTGTGTTGATGGAGCCTTGCACGCTCACTTTTTGCTGAAGTCGAACTTTACCACAGACTACCGCTCCTGCAGCAGCAAAGTCATCTCGCCGTTCATGGACGATCATCGCGTGTGCAACCAAGATGGCAACGCATTTGCGGATGATATGCTGCGGCTATTTGGCCGGGGTTCTGGTCAATACAGTCTTCCTACGGTTAGGTTCCGGCCGCTACGTCAACGGTCGTGTGCTGCATACTCTTGATGCGACTGTACGTCACGTGTGAATGTGGCTGCAGGAGTCTCCTGCCCTTCCGCATTACCAGACGCTCAGCCATCAGCCTTCTTTAGGTAAGCTTGAGCACTTTGTTTTGTCTGACTTGGTGAAATGCGCGGCTTTGACCTGGGAGTAACCCCGTGCTTTGCACAGGCCGGTTACAGCAACAGACAGCATTGAATCATACAAACTGGCCTGCAAAGCGAGCATCTGGAGGCTTCACAGGACCGCCTGTTGAGACAGGAGCCACTCTACCATACAGGGACACCCCTCGCCCTGTCAATTTTGGGCCAACAGGCCTTCCACCAGTCAGCCTCTCACGCAGTGTCACCAGTGGAGCTAGGCAACTTCAAGCAGGCCTACAGCCGTCAAAGCCATTGCTGTCCATCAACCTTCAACCCACTATTCCCTTGCTCAGCTCAGCAGACTCCCAACCTCAGTGTTTCTCCACATCTCGCTCAGAATCGGCACATCAGGTGCTGCAAGCAGCTACACAGTCTGCTATACCGCACCTGGTGCCGGGTGGACTTTCTCACCTGCCACAACCCCACCTGCCTCATGGTACTCATCAGAATGCGCCTCCTCTTCCAGGCATGTCTGCAGGCGCCGGAGCTTTTGAGCTGCCAATGCCTTGTGCCCAAGCTCAAGCAGGCTTGACTGGTTCTCCAGGAAGCTTCCCGCCTCAGATCCTCACAGCTTCTTTGCCCTTTCAAAACTGTGTGCTCCAGGGCTCAGATCATGCAGGCGCAGCGGCATGTGCAAATGAAGCAGCTCTTCTGTCACAGCCACTGGACAGCTTGAACTCTACAGCAAGCAAGATTCGTTCCAAACTGGTAGCTGATGGTGACATGGACGCTGCTGACTCAAACGCTGTTGCGCACGATCCAGCTGCCTTCCTCAAGGATGATCCTATCAGCTGTGAAAGTCCTGTCAAAGCTGATCAGCATCATGACCTTCATGCAAGGCAGCCGCAGGATCAGCATCAGCAGCAGCAGCCAGTTGAAAGGCATTTGGCAGAGGTCAACGCCTTCAGGGAGAATAGGAAAACCTCCCGCAGCAACCAGTCAAGCATGCCAGACCAGGAAAGGCAGCAGCAGCAGCAGCAGCATGAGGTTGGGCATTCTGGTTCAGAGGAGTATCATTACGCCTGGGATGATAACAAGGCTGGAAAAGATGTGCCAGATGGTGGCAGTGATAGCGTGGGCACTTTCAAGGATGGCAAACGCAGCAGGTGAGCCTCAGTCTTGCTATGGACTTGTATGTCGTTGCTTGGAAGTAATGACATTGTCAGCTCAGTCTGTCAATATGAAAATTTATCTGACAGGCATCAGCAGGGGGGTGTGCAGCTTTGCTGCATCACAGTTAATAATCTATTGGACACCTATCTTGCATAGGTTTGCTTGCGACCGTACCATGTCTTGATGCTCCCATGCTGAACAGTAGCACAAAGTCATATCACCGGTGACAAGCAAGATGCAAATGAAAAGCCACGTATCAAAAAGGGATTGTCTTTTAGGTGTGGGCTGCTGCATATTTGCATAGCTTGAGGCTGTACCTGGCTGCCATTTGTGTTGGTACCAGCATTGGCCATGCCTGAAAGTGCCAGCTCCCATATGATATAGTGCATGGTCAAATTTCATTCTGAAGTTGTCCACCATGTGGACCTTTCTCCAGGCTTTCCAGTTTCTGCGATGCGCTGCACAACAGTCGATGCTTGTGGTTGTGTACCACAAGTCACACAATGCAAATTGGACAGGCACTGCTCACAAAGTGTACAATGCCTTTATGCCCATGAGTTGATAAGACAATTAAGGTCTCTATGCGTGCTCAATGCATGCATTGGTGTGACTGGGTCCTGTCCATGCTGTGACCAAAGGTGACGTATTCCCAATGCATGCTTTGGTATGACTAGGTCCTGTTTATGCTGTGACTGCAGCTGTCATGTGGCCACATCCATGGTTGACAGCGTCTCAACAATATAACCATTTCATCTCTGTGTTGTGACAGAAGATGTCATGTGGCAATGTCATATGGCACCTTGGCCTGCAGCAGCTGGTGAACTGCAGGGGGGACAGGTCAGAAATGCAAGGGTCAGCAACAGATGGCGGCCCTGATCCTAGTGCAAAGAAAATCAAGGTCCACATGGACGCTGATGGGAAAGATGCCTCAGATGGTCGTAAGCTGACAGAAGCAGAGAGGCGCAGGATCCGCAGGTCATTTCAGGCCATATGTGCATCTGTGCATCCTGCCTGCTTTCCAATTGTGCAAATGTGCATTTGTGCATCCTGCCTGCTTTCCATTTGTGCAACTGTGCATTTGTGCATCCTGCCTGGTGTGCATCTGTGCATTGGTGCGCACCTGGCCAATGCACAGATGCACAGATGCATCCCCAAGAGTTGTTATACAGCTGTGTGGTACTTCGTAGAGTGTGGTGTGATTTGTTACTGATATATGTCAATGACCCAAGCCTTACAGTCAAGACACACACTGCACAATGGGCAGCATGAGTGCAAAGGCTGCACCCATGTGCTCTTTTCAAGCGGCCAGAAAACCGAGCTGCAGGGATTCAGGCAGCAAAAATTGCATGCAACACTGCACAAAGTTGGTTTTGCAGTGTCCAGTCAGCACACACTCAACCGCACGGTATTGTAAGCTTTGCTATGCACCTGACGTGGTCTGATGGCTTGTGGTCGCTGTTGGATGTACAAATGTGTGCATGACAGTTCTTGGTGTGGGATGTGGAGGGTGACCAATCGGGAGTCCGCCAAGCGCATCAGGGACAACAGGGAGGAGCAGATGACTCTCATGAGTGAACAGGTACACTATGCCTGTCTTCCGTCTACGCTTCTTGTACCCAAACCATGATGAGTAGCAGCATCGACAAGCTCACAGTTGACAATGCAGCTGTGCAGATGTCGCTGCTTCTGTCTGATGTGATGCAGCTGGGGTGCTGGAATTGTTCGGGACACCTGGCCTTGCCTATGTGTGCTTTGTGCCTGCTCCTGTGCTCATCGCATCCAGTACAGCTGTACTGGACCTCAACTAGGTGTCCTGCCTCATTGCCTCTGCTTATGTGCACATGTCAGCTGAGCCAAGCAGCTTGCAAGTGGGCGGCAGGACAATGTGCGCAAATGTGCCCTGCCTCCTAGCTGCAGTGCTGCATTGGAACCCATCACAGACACTCAAACTTGGGCAGCAGGCAGACAGATGGACAGACAGACAGAGTGACTGAGCACTGCCCATGTAGCGGCTATAAAGCTGCTAGCATGCAGATCACCCTGTAATGTTGCTCATACTGTAATGCTGCTGGTCAACAATCAATGAAGCCAGTGGTGCACTAGGCTGGGCTGATGAGCCACTTGCGTGAGTGTGGAAGGCTGCTGCACACAGCTGATGCATATACCTCAAAGATTGTACCACTCTTCACAGCCACACATACAATCATAACGAATATCTACAGCATAACACCATTGATGCATTATTATGCTGGTTGCCAGGTGACTAACTTGCAGGCATGCAAGGCAAGGCTCAGGAACCAAATGCACCTTGTGGGGCACTGCTGTGCATGCCTCCTGCAGCAGCTGCAGAGACACTACACCGCCAGCTGGCATGCAGACACGACACTGCTATGCTGCTGATCAACAGGTCACCAAGTTGGAGGCCCACAAGGCAGGGCTGATGAGTCACATGCACAATGTGGAGGACTGCTGCGCACAGCTCATGGAGCAGCTGAAGGCTCTCAAGGAGAAGTGGTGTGCCACCTGTGTGGAGAATGTCAAGCTGTACAAGAAGATATTTGAGCTGCGCAAGGCGCTCAACCCAGGTGAGGACACGGTCTATCATGCAGATGTGACTGATCCAGCACATTGCTGTGGGCATCATACAGTCAATGTGCAACAGCATCAGCAGTGTGCGTGCCACAGCGTAAATCAAGTACAGGCTGTATTACCCTGCAGCTTGTATGTTGGGCAAGGGTCTGCAGGAAAGAAACGGAAAGAACAGACTACTCCTCTTGTGCAGTGGTGTTGTACATGGGGGACAAATGTGTGAAACATCGCCATGACCGGCAAGGGTCAGTATGCAGAAACATGTGCACTGTGCAGCATGTCGTCTGTCTCTCAGGGATGCAGCATGCCATGCTGTATCTGTCTCTGCAAGCCACATGACACTCTTTTCAGCTGCAGTGCTGACTGATCTGTGTCGCTTAGCTTGGGCATAGCTCGGTACATTGTATGCATTGCGAGTATACACAATGACCAGATATTGTAACAGTCATGCCTGCAGGGTTCAGACAGTCCTGTAGCCTGGCAGCCATGCATGCTTGTGTCACCCTGTTGCTGTTTGACACACCCCCTGCTGTATACTCACAAACTTTAAATGGAAGCCGGGTATTTGAGCTGTAGATGTTAGAATCCTCAGACGACTGTTGCCAGCTTTTGTAGGAGTGCTAATTGTACCATCACAACTGCACTGCATGACTGTACCACATGACTATGAGAGTGCAAAGGATGAATTCAAAGTGACACTCATGCAATCCATACGAGCCAAACTGCTACGAGTCAGACTGCAAAGATATCACAAGTGACTGTGCCATGTGACCACAGCATGTGAGTGGGCCATGTGACCCTGCAGGGGCTGAGTCCTCCCATCTGGCTGGCCAACTTGCCCTGGATGACAAAGTGCACATGCCAGCAGGCATGCCTGCTCCTGCTGAGTCTGCTGCTGCTGCTCCTGAGTCAGAGCCAGTCAGTAAGGTGGAGGAGCCTGGCTTGAGGTGAGCCATGTCTCCTTTATAGACAGACCCAATGCATGGACCCAAAGATGACGTTGCCATATGATGTCATGGATGCTGAGGATCACTTACTTGTATTTTCTTTGTTCTTTATCCTTGACAATACTAAGTTTGGGTGGTGTTGTCAGTTCTTTGAGAAAAGATGTGATGATCAGGTTAGCTAGCAGTTTGTGGGCAAACACACGATGCCTTTGCCGCGCCGCTGAGGCGTGCTGCACATGATTGCAAGGCGCATGATGTAGTAAACAGCAAATTGTTGCTGCTGTTTACATGTGGGCATACGATGGCTGGCATGCCAAAAAAGAGAGAAAAAGATTGCAGTTTTGGCAAGCTGTTGTTATGCCACAGGACTGACTCACCTTGCAATGCTGGTGGAGAGGTAGTCTAACAGACAACCATTCTTCAACTAGATAGTTTTGCTGCAGGGATGTATTAGCACTCGCCAGTATTCCTCCAGCAGAGAGGCTGACCATGACAAGACCACAATCCAGCCAAGCCACAGAAATTTTGATTCCTGAGAAGTAATGGATCATGCTGCTGGTGCTGAAAAAGACAGGCATTGAAAGATTGTAGTGCTGATATATGATGATCCTGGTAACTGATAGCAGACTGGGCAACTCCATTGCAAGTGGGGACCAGGCGCTGCGTTCAACATCAGATATCTGCAATAGTGGCGGCGGCGCTCATTACACTTTCATCAGCCCCCAACATACAGCTGCTGCTGCTGCCTATATTCTGATTTTGGTTAGATCATGTGCTATGCTTGTTTCCGTTGCATATGGCACTCATTCATGCACAGGTTCATTTCATTCCTTGGTCTGGTCATTTAGCGTTTTGAAGGCACATGCATAGGTCATTGTCTGGCAGGGGTTATGTTAAGTGGCATGGTAGCTCTTTCGACGTTCTGACTTCATAATTGTGCATTGCCTTTCAGAAGTTCTGCCAGGTCATGACTTCACATAGAGCAAACTGTTTTTGGCTAGGTTGTCGAAGCATATGGTGTGTGCAAGGTTTGCACACATGTCATAGTTGCACTGAAAGTATTGTGCAATGCGGCGCTGATAATGATAGACCCCGTTTGAACTGAGGACTGCACCACTTGAGTGTTTGTTAGCGATGAACCGTTTCGGCAAACCTTAGGTCTAATATGGTCAAAAAATGGAATTTGTGTTGGGTAATCAACCATTTAATGTACATGTAATTCATCCAGGCTATGTAGTTACTGTAACAGGGTACAATGAGCTAAGGGGCATCTAATGCGCAATGTGGGATTACACTCTACAACAGTTACTTATTGCCAGCACAGCCAACATAACAGGAGCCGTTGCAAAGCGGCTTGGCGCTGATATTCCTAACAGTTGCAAACATCTTGCCAATAACTTATTAGTAATGCCGTTGCCTTTATGTGTGCTGGAGCGAGGCTCATCTGCTGGGCTTCCAACAGGGGTTTTCACATTGTTTGCCCATTATAAGCCCATCACCATACAAGCGATAGCTGTATGATGGCAAGTGTTTCCAGCTTCACGCATGTTTTGCATGCAGAAATACCATACCATCCCAAGTTGGAAGTATCTCAGGACACAGGCTGTTCAAGTTTGCAGTAGTCACACAAACCATGCCCACTACATTGCCTGTTGCTAGTGTAGCAGCCATCTAATGACTAAAGACTAGAGTGCTGTGCAAACCTGACAATTGATCAAAGAGTAATCATTGTGTACAATACTCCAAAGATTGATCTTTGCTGCAGACACTCAATTTTCGACAGTCATGCAGAAGCGTGCAACTTGCTTGAGATGCCTTTTAGCTGCAGCAGTGAAAAGCTCGATTTAGCTGATAGATTCTGTGCTTGCACATACTGATGATTGATCAAACGCACTTGCAATGTTTCATCACGGTCTGTGCTACACCCAGTAGACAACTCAGCAGCACAGATCAGTGTTGCATAACTTGACAGGCAGCAGTACATACATTATGTTGTGCAAACGTTAGCACTGAAGTGCAAGCACTGCTGCATCTGGGCTATGGCACTGACGGACACATGCTGTTGTCATTTAATCTAGGTCTCAGCAGATGCACTGTTCCAAGAGAACCACAGGCGATACTAGTCTTCAATAGGAAGTTGCTGCTTCTTTGTATTGGCCACGCTCAGCTGTTGCTCCTGCTGCTGTTCCAAGGCACCAAGGCTGTTTCTGCTGGCCACATCAGACTCTACCCCATCAGTTTTGTCAGCACCAACTGAAGCTGACTGTCTAGTCGCATCTGCAGTATCTGCACCAGCTGTTGATTCTGGCACCGTTCTCTCTGCCGTACCAAGGCTGGTGCTTTCAGCTTTCCGAGCATCGCTCCATGTGAACCACAAACGATAGTAGTCGTCAACAGGCGCCTGCTGCTTCACTGCATGAGCTGCTTGGCTATCTGCACCTGCAGTGTCGGCAACAGCCGCACCGTTACTCCCTGCATCTGCCTGAGAAGATGCACCACCCTCCAATGCAGCAGGTGCACTGCTGCTTGTGCTATTGACGGCACAATCTGAACCATGAGACCCCTTCTGAGCACCCTCCTGACCCTTGCCAGCAGGTTGAGCTGAGCTGCTGCCTGACCTGTTGACTATGCTGTGCATCATCTGCACTAAGGGGCCATGCTGAGTGGTGTCAGCTGTTGTGAGCTGAGTGGGAGCTGGTGACTGATGTAGTGATGCGGGCAGGCTACACAGGCTGCGAGTCAGGTCTGAAAGGCTGTTGGTATTGTCTAGTGGGTCGAGAGCCTGGTTGGCCATGCTGCCTGCAAGCCACAAGCCTTGCATTAGCTTAGAGGGACTACTAGTGCAAGACTGGAGACTATGTGGGAGACAAGATGGGAGACAAGATTGGAACCAGGGTGGGGAGACAAAATGGAAGACAAGGCTGGAGATAAAGTTGGAACCTGCTAGGCAGGACTGCAGACAAGATTGGAGACAAGACTGGAGACAAGATGTGAGAAAAGATGGGAGACAAGATTGAAGCCCGCTAGGCAGTGTTTGTACCATTAAGGTGCTGGTTTGCACAGACAAACAATATCATGTCACATGCACCCTCTGCAGTGCCATTGCATGCTTGCAATTGCTTGTCACCAAAACGCATCTGTGATCTGAGGCATTTGCGCTCAGACTGAGCTGTGCATGAGCACAAATCAGCCCAGATGGAAAACCCTTTTCCACAGCTCATTCTGCAGCCTTTTTTGGCATGATTTGTTTGTTGCAAAATACCAGGACAGTCTTTGGTAAATCACAGGGCACCGTCATCTCTGAAAATTTCTCACTACTTGGAGCAGCACCAGCCGCCTTGGATGGTGTATGGCCAACAAAAGGCTCTGGAAGGGCTCGAGAGCACGCTCACCTGATCCAAGCAGGCCTTCTTGCTCATTGTCGTCCATGCCAGAAGGGCTCATGGGACTGCACCCCCTGTCCTGCATCTGGTGGTACCTCAGCCTGAAAACAATAACAATAATAAAAACTGACACTAACAAAAACAAATATTAAAAAGAATAATGATGATAATAACAACAATGTTTATGCATTTCGGCTCATGATGAGCAAGCCTGGTCACTCCCAACCTCAGCCTGCATAAGCAGTCGGAACGGTTGCTATTGAGCATGTTAACCGTTGTTGATTATTCAATTTATTTGAGGTTTAAGTGCTGGGTGATTATACTGACTCCCAAATATGCAAGTAGACATCACTTCCAACAGACAGAGAGTATGTTGTTCATCATACACCATGTTGCCCTGTGCATTTTACCCACAGTGTTCCCATACACACATGGCCATGGTGTGCTAAGTGGCAACATCTAGCCTCAACGCTTTGATACAGCCGGCTTTTTTGTGTGCGACTACATGGTATGTGTACGTCGTCTCGAAATCTTTCACGATTGTTGCGTGCAGACCTTCTGACAGTCCATTGCCCTGCTTGTTTGTACGAGCGTTTGTGTGATGGAGGCCTTCAGACTGCCCTGCAGCTGCAAGGCTGTAAACAAGGCTGTAAAGGCAGCAGCTGAAGGCTGATTGCAGTCTTTGCTGGTCATGTCTTCCAGCTTGCCTTTCAAGTTGCCATGCAGTTCAAAGCTGAGTCTGTGCCATGATGCATGTGTGTACCTGTCGCCTTGGTTCAGAGTCAGGTCCGAGCGTATAAAAGCATGTCAAACTGAGATTGTATGGCAATGAGCATGGGATGATCATTGGCACATGTGTACAGAATGACTCATGTGCCACATGACCTGATTTTTTACCTGCGATAAGCTCAGAGCCATACATCCACATGTACCACAAGCTTGTCTGCGTTTCAAGTCTAGAACTTGCCAAGTCGTTCTTACAGTCATGAGCATGAGTGTAACGCATGGTTACGGGGGTTACCTGCGTTCCAGCTTAGGGCCATGTGCAGACAAGCCCCAAGGGCTCTTCTGGGCATCACTGTTCTTGAACTTGCCAGAATTTCTCAGGCTCTGCTGCCACTCCCTCTTTGCCTTCCTCTTCTGCTCATCACCCGTGACTGTTCCCAAGCTGCCCTGGCTGGTTTCGCCCTGAAGCTGCCCTGCACTGGTTTCTGACGACAGAGCTGGTGAAAGGGGACCGCTCTCCTTTGGCTCTGAAGGGGAGCCTGATGGCTTCTGCCCTTCAGGGGTGCCTTCCGAAAGCCCATTATGATTGGCCCCTTCCAGTGAAGCTTGGATGTCTGTGAACTGCAGCAAGTCAACACAGTGAGTTGCGTCCAGGAAAATGAGAATTCCTGTTGGCAACAGGTAATTTTTTTCAACATGTTACAAAACAATAGTAAAATAGTAGACGTTTATGACTTTAAAAAGAAAAACCCCGTGCAAACAAGCTGTGTTTGCTCCAAGCTTGTGCTTGCCCAAGCTTGTGCTTGCCCCAAGCTTGTGCTTGGGTAAATTTGCGCGTGAAAGATGCATTTGCAACTGTGGTTAATGAAGCAGACGAGGCAGATGAGGCCAATTTTAGTTGACACAAATAGCATCTAGGTCTGATGCCACAGATAGGGAGTTTTACAACCTCTTGATTGGCTGTAGGTGACAAGGCACAGTCATTTCTGCACGAAGACAGGCTGAGATCCCCTCGCTGAAACACCACAGGCTTAGCTTGTAATGCAGGTACTTTAGTTGGTGAGCAATGTTGTAGACACCCTGTTCGCATGCAAAGTGAAGTTGCACAATGAGGTCAGCAGTGCAGTCAACATGACGGTCAGCTGACGTCAGGCAAGCAGTTGGAATTCATGCAGCATGGTAAGCAGTGGGAATATGAGCAGCATAGTAAGCAGTGAGGTAAGCAGCAGGGAAGGACGCGGTGAGAATAGGACCTTAGGAACGCAGAATGTCGCTATTTGCAAAGGAACGTCCTTTTCATGTTGTGCACCTAAACTCAGAAATGCCTGGGGACTCAGTCAGGGATTTTACAGTCGTTGGGGCCAGCTAGCCCATTTGACTAAATTGCAGTTAGTGACTAGTGAGGATGTGTCTTGGCGATGTCACAAGGCAGTTTCTGTGAGGGAAGCAGAGCTCAGGTAGGCAGTGGGGTAAAACAGCTTTTACCCAAAACTTCTTGGAGGCGACCTCTTCTTCCCAGATCCTCTTCTTCTCAGCTGCCTCCTCAGCTTCCTTGGCAACTGCCTGCTGCTGCATGCGAACAAAGGCAGGTGTGTGCTGCTCCTCCTGCTGCTTAGTCGCCTTGTACATCTGCACCCCACAGCACTGCTCTTGCCATTGCATGCCATTGCATGCCTTGGCATGTATAATGGAGGGAGACCTCCAGGGGAAGGGGAAGAGCAAAGCAAGGGGAGCCAGTGACAAAGAAAGGCAGGAGGGAAGGGCACAGTGTGTCACTTTAGTCAAGTGCCTGATGCACATTCTGCTGCTCTGACAGCCTTGGAAAAAGTGCAACTGATCAGCATCACAGTCACTGTCATAGGTGGTAAATACATGTGATTGTCAACATAGGCCCTGATATCTGCTCATGCATCTCAGCAGACAACTTGGCCGGTGGCTATGCGTGACAATGCCTGAGCCTTATGTGACTACATGAGCAGGCAGCAGCCAATCGGCAGATGCGTCAGTGACTCATCATGTTGGCATACTATGTGCAATGACTCCCTGACAATTTGTAGTGATTGACAAACTGTAAACAAGCACATGATAGCGTCGGAAAAAGTGTCGTGTGCTGACATGTCACACGCATGTGATTGTCTTTGTCATGTTGTCGCCAAGCAGTCAAGCCCTAGCTTACAGCATGAAGCATGACAACAGCATTGAAGTGCCTCTACCTTGTTGGTTTCCTGCATGAACTCCTGCCTCTTGCGTACTTCTTCTGCCCGCTGTGCTGCAGCAGCCTCCACTGCTACCCTCCTGGCGGCAGCCTTGGCCTGCTTTGCTGCCTCCTGTTGCTCTGCTTCTGCCTCCTGTGTAATGCAAGATCCACCTCCATAACTTGGTGGTTGACTTTCAGTGGCAAACTCGAAAGCTGAAATTGCTCTGCTTCTGCCTTTAGCGCGATGCCAGTCATGCAGAGGCGCGCTTGTTCGCAGCTTAGTGATATGTTTTTGGCGTCCCAGAAACTTAAGTAGTTGCTCTGCAGTAGCTCTGCAGCCCTGTGGCCGGACAAAAGAGTAAAGATTGCATTACCAAGCAGAGTTCACGTTTGGTGATGCATGCCCATGGCGAAGGCAATGTTGCAAGTCCACCATGATAGCTTATGCAAATGTCGATAGACCAGTCAGGACTGCCCATCGAAATGTGGTGCCCTTTGTGCTTGGTGAGACAGCAGAATCAGAGGCATGGGAGGCTGCTGGAAGAAGCAAGGCTGCAGCCAGGCATCTCACCTCACACAGAACAACCCCACTGAAGCAGCTGCACATCCCATCAGACTGTGGCTGATTGAGAACTGAACAATTGCGCAGTGTGCAGCAGAAGACCGCCCAAACAGCACCCATCATACAGGATTATACACATGTGACAGGGGAAGACACATAATGAATTAATGAATGGATGGATGGATGGATGGATGGATGGATGGATGGATGGATGGATGGATGGATGGATGGATGGATGGATGGATGGATGGATGGATGGATGGATGGATGGACGAACGAACAAATGAATTAACGAACAAATACAGAAGAAACGCACTGCAACATATGCGAAAGAGGTGCTGCTGTCCGAGATTGCATTCTGTGCTTGCTCAGTGGTGATGGGTGGCAACGCAGCTTGTGCAAAGCAAACGAAGTCATGCTGCAGTCATGCTGCAACCCTTTCCTGCCTGAACATACAAGCAGCATCTTGCACAGTGCCAGCTCATCAACCCAGCCTTCAACAGAAGGTCCAGTGATCCTGCTGAAATAGCAGACAACAGCAGCTGCAAGCCGCATGCATGATTCGGTAGTAAGGAGGGGTTGAAACCTGCTTTGCCCTTTCTGCTTGTGCCCTCTGCTGTGCAAGGGCCTCCTTTTCCAATGTTAGCTGGCGAACCCTGTCCAAGTCATCCTGGCGAGGACAGCTGACCTCCACCTGCATGACACACCCACATGCAAGAATGCTCTCATAACCATTGATATTTTCATGTCATTGCATTGGTTTCACTGCGCTTCCTTGCATTTCATCACAACACAGAAAGCAGAACTGCAACTGGCCTCTTTGGGTTGAACAGCTGCAATCAACTGTCCAGAATGTCTTGTGTAATATATGTGCTACGCAACGTGTAGATTATGGCAGCGATGACTGTTTGCTGCCAGCTGCAAATAGTGGAATGGACTACGTAACAAGATGCAGCTCCACCAACGGCAAACTGCGACACATGAAAGGCATATGTGGAAATTACGCATGACAAGCAGCATCCCAAACGATGCAAGAGACATGTCTGCAGCGTCAGGACCACGCCTTGGCCTTGCTGATCAACAAGCCACATATTTGCAATACGTTTGATGCAGCTGCCGCACAGGCGTAGCCAACCTCCTTGCGAACAGGGACAGCTTTACTGGGATCTTTGAACGCCAAGCCCCACCCCTTCTCCTGTTGCTTTGCTTGCTCAGGATCCACTACAGAAGCTTGCCGCCTCAGTCCTGGAATAGCATCAGGACTGACGCTGCTAACAGTCGGCAGATCCTTCCGCACTCGCTGCTTCCTCTGTGCTGGTTGTGATGATATCAGCTGCTTGCGACCCTCAGGCTGGTGAGCAGCAGCCCCAGCAGCACTACTGGGGCTGGTCAGTTGGGCTGCTGTAGAGCCACTCGTGATACTTTTGCGAGCTGTAGTGATTGTCAGGCCGCGCACTTTGCTGGGTGTATCCGCATCGGACTTGAGCGCTGCCGTCAGTACACATGTTGAGCACGCTGTTAAGTGCTGAACAACACTGAGACCAGCAAAGCAGCCAAAAGAGGTCAGCGGGTCTGGGGCTGACCTGGTGCTTCAAAGTCTGCAGGCTCTTGAATAACGGTTTCTTCTTGACCCACCTTGTCGCTTAACGCGCTGAGGTCAAACTGTATTCCAGAATCTGCGTCTGACAAGAAACCTTGGTCCACGATAGCACGGATGATTTCGCCGTCTGGCTGCTGCACAAGGGAGCTCTGCCGGAAAGGCTGCATTCTGACAGCCGAGGACAAAGCAGCGACAGCCCCGGCTGTCGCGATCCCGATGTTCATGTCTTTTGCTTACAAACACACACTTGGCTTTGCAATACGCTACGGTACCAGAATTTGTGTAAGATGTGAGGCCTTTCTGAAAACGCCCTCTGAAAGTATCCACCCAAAAAATCACAAATCAATCTTGCACGATTTCCGGCACTCACCTGCCACTCGCTTGATACTGTTGAGTTGTGCTAGGCACTTAGATTGATTCAGTCAAGTCATTCATGAAGTGGTTAATCATAGTTGGGTCATGTGTCTCTATTATGACTAGTTTCGTATACCAGCGTCCCGCCGTCAGCTACTCAGGCTAATGTACAGAGTCCAGCGGACTGATAACAGAGCGATAGCAGCAACAACAGAGTGTGAAACAGTCTTGTAATGATTCTGTCTGGTTACACAAGACCGCCGTGACGTCCTTGCTTCAATAGATACCTGTACTGTTCAAGATTGGTGTGCAAATCTTGCTATATACCGGCATCTTGCTACTGGCGCAAACCAAGTGCCTCCTGTGGGGTAGGTACTGCACAACCAGCAGCATCCCTGATAAATTTTCCACTCAAGTGCTGGGATGATTACCAGCCATTGCCAGGTTGGTTTTCCTTGGACAATAACGCAAGTCAGCCAAAAGATACTCATGTAAGCAAGCGCACTTCCAGTAATGATGTAGCCGGGTGCACCCACTTGAAGCTTGACCCATGCCTGCTGATATCGAATGACAAGCTGTGCGTGCATGGCCTGGAAAGCACGATCTGCTTTCAGATCTGCTTTGCTGAAGGGAGCAGTTTCGGGAATTGGTCATCGGATTCATACCACTAAGGAAAAGTCAGAATTTGCTTAAGCAGCGGAAGCTGAGATAGATCCTTCTGACAAAACTCCCAGGGCAGCTTGGTCATGCCATTGTCCTGCAATGACATTTTACTAATTACTGGGTCCCTTGCATCCACGTATGGTGAAAGCGGGAAACCGAAAAAACTTAATTGGGAACCGCGAAGCTGAGAGGCAAGCCAATATTGGAAATTGTACGACGCACGTGACTGGCATAAGTCATGCTAGTTGCCATCGACGGTACCGCTCGCCTGGTTACCGCCTGCCGAACGTATCGCTTTGCGCCTGTGACACTGCTTCATCGATGCGGCAATCTCGCCAAGATGCGCGCAAGTCCCGAACTGATTTGCACCGAGGGCTTTCCGTGTTACATGTGAAGCTCACCACCGTGTTGATCTCGCTGAACAAAAGCTACTGCTCAGAACATAATCCTAAGAAGTCTCTTGGAATACTCCAAGCTCAGCGCAGCCCTTCACCAGACGCAAAGGTTGGGAAGACAGTCAAACATGGCTGCCTGACCTAGATCATTTTCGGTCGTTGTTTGAGGCTCGTCCCCGGAGCATCTGTAGCAATACTATCTCTACAAATGATAGGTGAGTGTTGATTACAACAGCGAAGATCAGCCCAATGCGAACAGCGCAAACAGCGGTCACGTCACCTACCTGTGCTGCTTGTAATGTAGGAGCTTTTGCAGTTTTCAGGCTTATTCAATAGCGGGTTGGAGACCGGATAAGTTGAAACGAGCGCTCTGCGTTGCAGTCTGCAGAAGTATCGCTGTGCTTGCCATCTTCCACTGTGACACCCCTCAGCATTAAAGATTTCGGGTGTCCGTGAGGCAGCCCTGCTGTTCGTCCTAGCGCCTCAATTCGGCCAAAGCGTAGCCACGGCATGGTCAGTCTTGATGGCACCTTTTGTGACCGCCCGGTATGCAATGAAGCAGCGTTCAAAGTCAAAATGCCACCTCAGCTTCTGCATCAGCTGTTTTGTTGCTGAAGGTAATTTTTCGACTATGCAGGTTCAGCAAACTCAGTTTTCAAGTTGCCTGTGATCTGCAATCCCTTCATTCTTGCTCTGCGCCGTTACTGATGCCCATCTCAGGGCAAAGCTGCAAGCAGGCCGGCAGAAGGATCCAAACCCTATCCTGCCCGCAGCGGAGTCTTGATTACCAGGTACAACCTCTCAAGCAACGACCCTCGAGTGCTGTACACAAGCACAGCCAATGCTCTCCTGTCAAACCCCTCAGCTCTTATACCTCTAGCACCGCATGTGTATCTCTTCATGTGCCTTGGTCTGCACATAGGGCACTGCTGACAATGACTGTGACAACATGCATGGACATGTTGGTTCAGGAATCTTCGCCTTGTTTCTCTACCCAAAGTCAACCAGCACCAACTACAAAGGCTGCAAGCATCCACTTCGAGGAAGATACTGTTGAAGACAAGCTCATCTCCTTCATTCAGGTAGACCAGGCACGCCCCATGCTGTGATCACCAATGTTGCAGGACTGCATCCCAGCAAGTCAAAGCACGCTTGCTGAGTGCTGCTGAACGCTTTTCCTGCTGCAGCAGGCTTTTGAAAAGGACAAGCAGGCTTTGGACAAGGACAAGCCCTCACCCAAGAAGGCAGGGCGTCCTGTGGAGTACCAGGGCGATATTAACAGCCCTGCTCTGTCCACATCTGAGCGCTGTCGCCTCAAAAGGAGGATTGTGAACCGAGAAGCTGCTCGGCGGCTGCGTGAGCGGCGTCAGGAAACTCTCGACAGCGCTCAAGACAAGGTGAGTCATCTTGCAGCGCCGGCGTGAACTGCATTATGCTGTGCTGTGATGTACTATGCTGCCTCGGCTCCCAACATACATCATGCCTGCTTGTTCTGCCCGGCTCAGGACCTTTGCTTGCATCATCCCAGGGCTTTCTCCGCCTCTCCCTGCTCTTATATAGTCCTAAATATAGCCCTAAATATAGCCCTAAATGATCTTCAGAAACAGAGGACAAGAGGACAAGAACTGGACTTTGTCATACAGTAGTCTGACCTTGGTGTGTGCTATGCTTGGCAGGTGGGCGAGCTGAAGCAGCGCAACAGGAAGCTCAAGCTGGAGTTGCAGGAGAGAAGGGCGCAGCGCAAGGAGCTTCAAGGCAAGGTGCAACTCGCTGACAGCCAATGGAGCCAGGCTGCTGCTGATTACGAGCAGCTGCAGGCCTCAGTACACACCATGCGATGCTCTCTGGAGGTACGCCCATGTGCACTGGATCCTTCGGAGAATTTGCAGTGTTTGTGTTAGTATGTGTATATGATGATGTATGCACATATGCTGAAAAGCATGCATACTTGAAGTGTACATGCACTGGATTGCATAGCTTGATACACAGCAGATGATCGTTTCGCACCAATTGTTAGAGGGAGCAGCCAAGACTGCTTTGTCACGGTTCCCAGTCAGTGTCCCATCAATTAGTGGAGATCTGCTGTATGTCAATAGCTCAACTTCTCACGTGCACATCAGTCAAGTGTACAGATAAGGGATTGGCAGGGAGTCTGAAGTGGTCGTGGCAAATGCGAATCCTTAGACATTGCTGTGTAATGCAGGCGAGGTTGCAGATGATGGAGAAGCAGAGGACCCCCGACCAACCCCTCTTCCCTGGCCAACCCCCCTGTGTGTCCCCAACAAGACCCTGTCCCGGGGGCAGCCCTGCAGAGTCTGCCCTCTCACATGAGGTGCTGCAGCCGTTATACCTATCAACCTTTGCTCCTTCTCTCACTGCAAGGTGAGCTTCTGCTCAATCGTTCATTTGCTCTGTTCACAATTTATGTTTCATGCGACCCAGGCATGATCCTGCGCTGTGCTGCGCTGTGCTGTGCTATGCATGTTGCAGAGTCGATGTGATGCATACGCTGCGGTGGTAGTACACCATATCACTTAGCGCGTCATGATATGCAAGAAGTGGCGTGACCACTGTGGGCTTGATGCCATATCTCTTTGTGTTGGGCAGGCATACCTGCGTGCATACGGCATGCGTACAGCATTGTGTGTCTGATGCCAGATATGAGGTACATTGCAATGAATGGCAATGCACCTTTTCATGCATACCTGACTGAGGCATACTCAAAGAAAACCACAGAGTCCGAGTCTTGATGTATTTGGAGACTGCTCAGAATGTTGTGCAGACGTACAAAGATCTGCCAGGATCACATAATTTCAGCTGTTGAGTATGCTGAAAGTGTACCATGTCTGGTATGTATTGCTCACACGGAGATTGGCACACTCTTTAATCAGACGCTGCAGTGCTTTGCACTTGAAGGTGCTAATGCTCGTGCCGCGGTGCTGGATTCGCACACACTCACAGATGGTGGATCGCCTCGTTTTGTCTTGCATGTGCATCACAATAATAGCTACCTTGTAGCACAGCTGTTCCAACAGGCTGTTCCTAGTGACACCAAGCATCACTCTCAGATTCTGAGTTTCTCAATCTGGCCTCTCGGAGGATGCTCCTCTTTCTGGAGGACTGCGGCAGGGTGCCTGACAGCCAGACAGACAGACAGACAGACAGCGCCATATGACATAACACACCTGCACCTGTGCAAAGTATTCAACAAGCAGTTTTTAATTTACATTTCATGTCTTTAGGACTGATCAGGGGGGTCAACGTTCGTGGCCGCAACCTGCATGTGGTAGTGGAAGTGCAGGTGGATCAGCACAGCAGTCCCAGCTGGATAACCTGACTGCCTTCTGTGCAATCAGGCAGGAAATCATGCTACACGACTGTACAGCTGATGGGACTGGTTTCTGCACAAGGCTATCTGTTCTGGTTGTGAGTGTTTCTGGAACTCTGAGGCTCAAATATTTGCATTCGTGGCACTTGTTGTCTGTACTGAGCACTGTCGGTCTCGAGCACCACCTACCAACCCAAAAACTGTGACCTGCTGCCGTTCTGAGACAGTGCGACAAGACAGTCAGGCTCAGCCACTTATTCAGCCATTGTTCAGCCACTTGTTCAGCCATACATTGCTTTCCAAAGCCAGGTTATAGTGTCTGGAGAGACAACACAAGTACCTGACGCCACTGGGGTTTTCATTGCCAGGTGGACGCAGCAAACATCTGTTTCTGACAGTGCGCTACGGCACGCACATACTCACGTACAAAACCGGTCCCTCACGGCTAGTTTCAGCGTACTGATCAGAGGCACACGTTCTTTTGTGTTAGAAGTGCTTGCCGCTGTTCTTTGTTGCAGTCAACAGACTGTCTGCTTGGCATTCTGAAACAGGTCTGATAGGCGTTCTGCTGATGTTCTCAGTAATAGACACTGACATGACACAGTGCCCATATCTGGGCAGCAACAAATAATTCTGCTTGCTTTCTGACTAAGCTCAGCATCAAGGTTCTGTCCCTGCCCCTTCACAGAGTTTCCCACGAGAGAGCGCTCTGACACATCAACTAACGGCCTTCCTTTCTGCCCTTTTGACCCATCACCTGATGTTCTGTAGGGAACAATTCCTTTCATTTTCCCTTTTGCACTTTGGCTTGGAGCCACCACCTGATTTTCTGCCAGAGAGTTTCCCTTTCATTCTGCCTTCTGAATCATCAACTCACTGGGCAGCCTGTGCCTGCAGGGAGTCCTTGCCCTCTCAGTGGACAAGTACCCTGGCAGGGCAGCAGCCCCAGGGCATTTTGGAGTCTACTCTGTCATCAGCTTCAGGCCTGGGCAGCATCAGCACGGCTTCATGCAAGACAGGTTCGGCTGGAGGGACTGCTACAGTCAGGGATTTACTCATCAACCAGAGCTGCCGAGAAGCTGCCTCAGGTGAGCTTCCTTCCATAATTATCATGGATTGAGTATCTTACAAGATATTGCCGCAATTAGCAGGATACTACAAATAAAGGATAAATTATATAACATGAAACTCACCACATGGAATGAGTCATGCATTTTAAGCATGTGCTGCCTCATCCTGAGCTGCACAGAAGCTGCCTCAGGTAAGCTCATGGTTACACACATCATCCTGCTTTTACTTGGTGAGCTCACTTGCGTCAAATCAGCATTCATGAGATCATGTCAGATTACCTCATGTCAGATTACCTCATGTCGGTGTTACCTGTGCTAATGGTATGTGACAAGTCTCCCATCAGTATTGCCATTGGTTCAAGTCATGCAAGCTTTGCCTTGTGTTCAATTGATACAGTGCATCATGCTGCTCTGACTACACAATGACGTGTTCATTCAAATGATCTTATGCAACACCGATTCTCGGTCTTGTATGCTGCAGCTGCTACTGCACTGAAAGGTCTCATGTGAGAGACAAAGTTGACAGATTGTCTGCCTGCAGACATGTGCATTGTGAGGTTAGAGAAGCGACTTTCCGAGTTCTCGAATCATATACGACGAGTACAATCATGATTTTGACTTGCGCATCATTTGTCTATGTATCCTGTTAGGGGCATTTCTGTTTTGCAGGCTGCTTCGTCTAGGCAAACATGACCCATGCAGAACAATCTGGTCATTTTCAACAGCTTCTGTTTGCTTTCAGGTTGCGGTGACCCCAACTTGACAGCTTGCTTCTCGCCTGCTTCATCAGCTAGGCAAGCAGCACAGCTGCAAAGCAAAGCAGGGCAGCACACCCAGCTCAGCCCCATGCACCACCCCCCTTTTGCCCACACTACCCACCCCCTCTTTTGGCACCATCCTCTAGACAGTTTTGGTTCCTTCTAGCTGCATCCCACAGATGCACAGACGCATGACAAGCGCATCCAGGCTTCAGACAGATGCACATCAGGACAGACGGATGAAGTTTACTTTTTCTCGAGCAGGGGGCAGTTCTCACGTCAGCAAGCAGCAGTTCAGGCAGGACAGCTTCAGGTCCGCAAACCGAAGCACAGCACAGCGTGGCGCAGCGTACTGACGCGCAGCATAGCGCAGCATCATACAGGTTGCACAAGCACATCAGGGCCATGTTAAAAGTATCATTTGTTGTGATGCCTGTGTATGCAGTACACAACTCGTACTTGGCCAATCATACGCCAACCTCCTGCAGATTAGTCATTGCCTACAGCCACTTCTCGCTTTAAGTACGGCCTACAGCCAATTCTCACACACCGCGAAGCTCGTGCCACCGTCAAGGCACCTTTGAGAGCAATCGCCTACAGCCAATTCTCACACACCACCAAGCTCGTGCCATCACCAAGGCACCTTTGAGAGCAACTTCTGGAGCAACTTCAGAAGTACCTTCTGGAATAAGTTCATCAGCGTCGAATAAGTTGATGCGCATGTGGACCCCATTGATCACTGAATCATGTCCCCTTTGATGCTGATGGGTTGGTGAACCATGGTTCCCAAGCAGCTGGGACAGTGATTGTGCTTCTGCACATGCCTCACAACAACTTCAGACTCCAAGTTGCAGAACATCTGAAGCTACTGCAAGATTCTGGAATAACTGCTGCAGCACTACTGGCATCTCCACAGGCAATCAGTGCTGTCTGAGCTATTGCAAAGTGAGCTTTGCTGCCACCCCTGTGTTTGCAGCAGTGTTGGCCCATCACTTTGTGCGTATCTCACAGGAATCTGCTTGACCCTGGGACACGGTTTATCACTGCTAGTGTGCCCATGCTTCTGCATCGACTGCTAAGCTTTGCAAGCTGTTGAGATGATATCTGCACCTCCTTGAACTTGTGTGAATTCCTGCGTTACCGTTTTGATGGGTTTCAATTCTGCCTTTCGAGTGCTTTCCAAGTTCTGCAGCAGTCAAAAGTATTTTCTGTACTGACAGACACTTCTCGAAATCTTTGTTGTGTGTACCAGTCATGCAAAGGTTTGGACTTTGTGTCCACAATGTTTTGAGTGACTGAACCTTCCTTTCCTTGCACTGCATAACATGATGTATCTTAGCAAAGCAATGTTGCAGAAAACTGTGCCTCCAGAGGACATGCCTGTTCGGTTGAAATGTTGCAATGATGAAGGATATCTGTTGAGATCGGTGAAATCTAGAATTTCAAGCTGCTAGGTCGAATTCAGAATCAGTTATATGCAACAGCGCCTACCTGTATTGCACGTCCCATGCCAGTCAAGCTCTTCAATTTTGAGAATGTCAGTTCAGCTTGTCCGTATTCCTGTCAGCAGGTTACTTGTGCCTTGGTTCTGATGGGCACATTGCTTCAGTGGGTCCTGCGGTGTTAGCAGACGTCTGTATAGAATCGTGTTTGGTTGTTCCATGGATCTGCGCATCAGGTGCAACCACCTACTCGTGGAGATTATGTTAGGGCAGAATAGTGGAGTACTTGATTATTAATTTCGGGTGCTAGTAGCTATTATGCGCACTGGCTTCTTCCCTGAACCTTAATTGCTTCGTAGTGTAGAATCAATTAAGCTGCTTGTGTTCACATTAAAGTACTGCATGTGAGCAGCAGATGTGCTTGACAAAGCCAAAAGTAATTATTGTGGTGCGAAGCATCTGCATAACAGCTTATGCCCATACTGGTTGGCCGAAGGACAGAGTCTGAATCGGCATTGACTCACAGACACAACGAAATCAGGTACGAGGTGGCATTTGTCTACATCTGATTAATGGAAACATTACATGCAGTAAACGTGCTCAGACGCCTGTGGCCTGGACAGACATCACCATACAAGGTGGTCCTCTGCTTAATCATCTGTCTAGCAGAACAAGCACTTTCATTCGAGCATTCAGCCATGAGACTCAAGGAATGCGAGTCGACAATCGAAGTTTGCGCACAGCAATCACTCTGCCCAGACCTCCAGTGACAGTGTGTTTGCTCTGCTGTTTCTGATCTTGATGGTCATCACTGCTACTATACAAGGATGTGCCAACATTTTGCAGCTGATAAGACATATACACACAAGCTGACAGGCAATGTGCTCTGTCTCCAATCGCGTTCACAACACAATCTAGTTGATTGTAAAGTCATTGATGTGGTGCAGCCGCCCACTTGAAGGTCTTGCACTGGCCTTCTTCATCAGCCGCAGGCAGCCGTGAGCACATGTAGAAATATCGACCTACACACAGTCAATGTCCAGTTGCCCACTGTTACTGTAGGGTACCTGAGTGTCAGCTTCAGATGCACACACAGAAAGCATTAGATCAAGGAGAGCATTGGTTCCGTGTGACACAAAGCTTTATGTGCTGTCAGTCAATGCAGTCTCTACCTTGTCAGCCGAGGTGCAAGCTTCAACCTGTTGCACACCTTGCATGTTAGCACCATTCAATGCAATGTATGCTCTGACAGGAAAGAGGCGCTGCTTGGGCCTGCAACCCTTTTTCGCTAGAACCAAATTCGTGTGATTGCAACAAGTATTGTGGCTAGCCAGTGTCAGTCTGACTGAGCACCAAAGCAAGGATCTCCAGAGGGCTGATACACAGGGGCCACTCAAAAGACTGAACATGCAGCACAGTGTGCGTGTCATGAAAGCCATGAATGCTTTTAGGCAGCCATGCAAACTTGGCAGCTGCCCACCTTTATTAGGGCCACTCTTGTTGACCTGCTTTTTGATAAAGGGCTCCTGATGTCCCTTGCACAACGGTGGCCCATGAGTAGCATGTCCTGTCATATGCCAGGTTCCACCTCCGGCTCTTGCCTGTTCACGGCAGTGTCACCTCCTACTGTCCTTGTTGCCTCTGCAAATAGGCTGGTTGCATGACCATGACCGGAAATGGCAGTTGACTCAGGCCAGCTGTTTGACCTGCTTGTGACTTCTAAAGCACAAGTGCATGCCAGCAATGCATGCCTGCTGCTACCTCCTGAAGTATAGCTTCATGCCAGCAATATGCGCAACACCGAAGAGACATGACGTGTCCAGAGTTGTCAGCATGGCTAACATGACTGCAGCCACAGTTTGGCAACACAGGCAACAGTCGAAGAAGATGTATATCACAGGTCATGTTCACTCATATCACAAGAGGACCATTGCCAAGTCATGATGGCCACCCACCTGATGTGGCACCCTGCAGATGTGCGACGCTGCTAGCCATTGGCAAGCAGCATGCCAAACATTGTGCTGCTGAAGTTGTGCAGTTCAGTGGGTTCGGTCTGTACTGTGTGCACAGACCATGCAAGATACCCAGGGCACTAAATGTCATATCTGTGTGCTGTGTGTGCGTCTGTAAGGCAGGGGTCACCCTAGCAGTTCTGCACAGGGTCTCACCATCATTGCAGCTGACAGCCCTGTCTGTGCTGCAGGCGCGATTGTCAGGAAATCTGTCATGCTGCTCTGGCCATGATGTTTGATGGCCGACTTGCCACCTGTTGCTTCCGGCTTGGCCGCAGCCTGGGGCTGCTCAAGAACAGCCCTGCCAGGTATCGGCTTCTGCTGTGCCCTGTCTTGCTGTTCAAGCTCCTCCAAGGAGACTCTGGGAGGCGTGTCCTCCTCTTCCCTTCTAAGCCGCTTACGCCCCCTGCTGCTGGTGGTGGCTGCTGTCATGGAGTGTGTCAACCAGTTAGAGATGGTGTTGGCCTTACCTGCATGATACAGGTCATATGGCCCTTTAATTCTGATCAGTTAAACGCTGTATTCTGGGCAATATACCATATGGCCGTTTTATTCTGATCTGACAAGGGTTGCTGAATCATCATGCTTTGCAATGGGGTCCCAAAACGGGCGTGGCAAGGCTGATTGGTGCAAGGCCAGTGCGGCAGGGCAGGTCAGGAGAGAACACTGGAGTGGGACTGAGCAAGAAAGGTCGTGACAGACAGTTTCAAGCAAAGAACCAAAACCCAAAGCTTGGCAATGCAGCACAGACAGAGCAAATGGGTCACGTCAGCAGTGGCAGTAGAACACGTGCAGGAGCTGGGAGTGGCCAGATCAAGCGTCTCTGGATGGACTGCTGATGTACAAGCTTCTAGCTCAGAAATGCAGTGATTGCATGCAAAATGACGTTCTGCTAGTGCTGAACTACAATGTACAGTGCATGTGCAGCATGCATGCATCACCGGCAACAGACCTGCAAAGGTGTGGCTGGTGCTCAGGGCTGGTGGCAAGAAGCCCTGGGGCAGGTGCGGGATGGGCACATCCAAATCAGCCCAGACCGGGCAGTGGTCTGACCCCATGCACTCAGTCCACAAGTCAGATGCAGTGAACCGGTCCACAAAGGGTGTATCCTGCAAAGTCCAAAAGTTTTGGGCTGGCGTGCAGGTACTGTCTCTTGCTGACATCACAGCAGCTCAACTGACCCATGACATGGCCTCATTGTGGGCCATCAAATGCAACTGTCTTGTTAGCTGCGCACAGAACAGCAGCAACAGCTGCACTGCACCAGATTCGGTCCACAGCGGTGGCAGATAACACAAGCAAATTCAAGAAAACTCATCTTCAAACATATTTGCAGAAATTTGGTAAAAGCCTGTGACGACAGAGATGCACTCTTTGTGCACTCTTAGCTGCAATTGGCAGGCATGGTAGTCAACACTGCCTGAACAGCAGTGCAGTGCAAAGAGCCATGGCCAGGTATCTGCATAAGAGCTTGTATGTAACAAAGAGTGCTATACAGGAAACTTGACACTGTCAACTGACCTGATGTACTTGCTGTGTGTCTGCATGGGTTCCAGCTGATGCTGCAGGGCTGCTAGCAGCCGCTCCATCGTCTGCTGCAGGGCTGTCTGCATCAGCCCCTGGCACAGCTGCAGGGCTGTTGTAAACGGTGGCATGGCCAGCTGCAGGGCTGTGCAGGTCAGCCTTGTCAGGGCCTGCTGCAAGGATGAAGTCCACTCTAGAACCATAATTGCTGGTGCGGGCACCAGTCTTCTGATTCCATACCGTGTAGGCCTTCTCCCTGCAAGGCAGTGAAGCCTTTCTTTTGAGCAGCACATTAGTCAGCGCCTTTTTTTGTTTTTGTGTTCGTTTTCCTTTTTCTGTTTGAGCACAGACAATGCTTTTGCCACGCTTTTGATCCATCCACCCTTCAAGGTTGAGGAGTGTATCAGGTTGGCTCTTTTTTTTACTCATAAGGGGTTGACAAAGCAGTGACTGAATGTACTAGCCAGATAGACAACTCAAGTTGCCGCATCAGATCACC
>JAABUP010000615.1_pt1 | contig 76658 bp, 112 predicted proteins | sample 5559201 | NCBI WGS metagenome assembly JAABUP01 (sample SAMN10711887, study PRJNA513373) | rock metagenome | isolation source: Antarctica rocks | place: Antarctica | reverse complement strand
CTGCGAACAGACGCTTTCAAAGTGGTTTGTCGCACTGTGAGAACCTAAATGTAACATTGATTGAGTACTTTAGATACATGTGTTTAGGTCGTTGCGCTACATGGACTCCGGGTGTCCGGAAAATACTGTGGTTTTGACTTTTGTTTTTCACTTTTGGTTTTTGTATCCTTTGCTTGATTAATAACGCCGTTCGTTGCTCTTTTTGGTCAGTCACCTGTCTCATGCACTCTTCCATGCTAGGTGTGACAGATCCCCTTGGTTTTATATAAAACCATAAACATATTTCTGGCTTCTTCTTGGCTTTGTATGCTAGGGTTTCTTTATTTGTAATGCCATTGGTCGCTCAGTGAGTCAGCTAGTTAGTGATGGGTCATGAGTCTCATGCACCCTTTCTTGCTAGGTCCAACAGGTCCAGATTTGTCCCTGATTCGACTCCGTGTGTCCGGAAATTGTGGTTGTTTTGACTTTTGGTTTTTTGTTTTGTTTTTGTTTTGACTCCCTGGCTTTGCATCCTGAAGGCTTTGCTTGGTTGGTTGGTAACGCCATCAGTCAATCACCTGTCTCATGCACTCTTCCATGCTAGGTGTGACAGCTCCTTTTGGTTTTACTTTTGGCTTTGTTTCCTAGGATGTGCTTTGTTGGTGCTGTGCCGACGACAAAGTTGGTCCAAAATATTATGTTCTAAATATATGTCGGTGGAAGTAAAATACTTCTTGCGGCGATACGCGTGTTTTTCTGGGTGCGTTGGATACATCTGGCAGATTTGTGTGGATACTCCAGTCCATACCCCCTCCCCCCAGAATATTGGAAAAGACCTTTTTTTATAAAATCCCTTAAAAAAACCCTAGAAATGATTTCCCATTTTTTTAAATGAAGGTCAGCAGGCACAGGAACAAACTTACTGCACTTTATTACAGGTCGGTCGGCTTGGCACACCACAATTTTCTGCTGTGACCTTCAACAACACTGCAGCATGCGCATGCACTCATATTGTCAACAGCAAGCTCCAAGGTGGCAGTCACTCATCGGCTCAGGACCGAATTTGGACTGGCTGGGGTCAATCAAACCAGGACTGTGTCACAGGCTCAACTGGCTTTGCGGAGCTGACATCGCGCGAATCACTCACAAGCATATCAAGGGCACGTACTCGCAGCGTCCCAAGCGCTCTGCAGTAGGCTATAGATCAATTTGCGCTCAAACTTGCAAATTTATCGCCATTATCAAGTATGGTCAAGAGGAATTGAATTACTATATTGAAGCTTGATTAGGGTCGCACCAAAAAGCAATTGAATATTAAGGACCAACTTCATTGTCGGTACGGTAATGCCATCGGTCGCTCAATCAGTCCATCAATCAGTCGTGAGTCTCATGCACCCTTTCATGCTGGGGCCAAAAGCTCCTGTCCAGATTTGCTTGCTTGCAACTTACAGGGGCATAGACCAAAGTGTGGCAGGAATACAGCACACTACAGGCGGGTCGACGGCAGCCTACACACGGTGGGAGAAGTTCAAGCTGGCCGGCCTCAACCAGTATGCGGCAAAGAGGAACAACTCCATGCTGCGCAATGCTGTCAGCAGACAGTCAGGTGCTGCTCACACTCACATTTACACTGTTGTGCAATGTTGTTGTCACCGATGCTGCTGCTCCTGAATCGCTGCATTCTTGGGTAGCCTGGATGGTAACTAACTATCAGGGCTTTTGGATGAGGGCTCTTGCCTTTGATTTATTCTCTTCCTTGCCTTCCGTTGAGCCTCACTCTTGCTCATTTCTTTGTGCTTCTTGTCCTTGTTGACACTCTTTGACATTTAGTCTTGAATAGCTACGCTCACTGCCTCAAACTGGAGTTATCTTATGCATCGACTGTTCTCAGTGCATATGCCTTTCACACAATTGGCAGCGACCAAATCCTGTCAGCGTCAAATCACAAGCAGATGGCACCAATTGAGACAGTGTTGTGTGAATGCAGCGTATCACCACTTTGGCATGATCTCGCCCTTCAAGGTGGCACGTGACCTGGCCCGCAACAGCAGCAATGGCAGCAAGAAGTTCTTTGATGAGTTCATGACTTGGCGTGAGCTCAGCTACGCCTTCTGCTTTCAGCACTGGCCAGATTTAGAATCCGTGCAGGTCAGCCTGCAATGCCCCCATCCATTATTGCTAGCACTGCTTATCTGTGCATCTTCAACATGCTTAGCGAACATGTTTGCACTTGTGCGGTTGCAGCTGCTTACCATTGTTCAGATGCCAGGCTGCCTGCACCTTTGACATTGCTTCTCTGAGCACAGCCGCTATACGAGTATGTGTGTTGTGCAGCTGAGCCAGGCTGCTGCTTGTTTCATCCATTGCAAGTGTCCAGCCGTCAGACTCTGCACCATCAAGCATCTATACAGGCACAGCCACCATCCTCCTGTGACCTCAAAACTGTGGGTGTGTGTCTATGCAGGCACTGCCAGAGTGGTCGCGCAGCACATTGGAGGCGCACAGGAGTGACCCTCGGCCGCACCTCATGACAGATGAGCAGCTAGACAAGGGGCAGACTGGGGATGCCATCTGGGATGCTGCTCAATATCAGCTGGCCCTCACAGGTGCACCTCGCCTTCAATCAACAGGATGATGAGTCTGTGTTCATCACACAAGATAGGGTGCATGGCACTGAATCTCACAGGGTAATCTGAACAAAGCTGTTATGGTTATCAGATAGCAATCAGGCTGTGTTCAAGATGGTTTATAGGAAAGCATCCTGGGGTTAGCTGGGGTTAGCTGCCTTGCATTGTTCCAAAGGTGGATCTGTTGCACATGCATGTGCAGTACTGTGCTGGGTGAAATGGACAGGAACACAAACTATGCAAGAAGCCTGAGAGACTCAGTGGATGTGTATCATGCAGGGGAGCTTCACAACAACATCCGGATGACCTGGGGCAAGGCCATTCTGCCCTGGAGTCCGGACCCAGATACAGCCATCAAGAGAACAGTATTCCTGAATCACAAATACGCCCTGGATGGCTGTGATCCATGCTCCTACTCAGGAGTCCTGTGGTGTTACGGCCAATTTGACAAGCCTATGGGCCAAGAGAAGACTCCAATTTATGGCAAACTGAGAAAGCGTGACACCAGTGTTGTGGGGAACAAGCTGGATGTTGCAACCTATAGGACTTTGGCAATTGAGGCTGACAGTGCTGAAATTGCAGGGAAGCCTGCTCAGAAAGCCATCAGTGACTTCTTTGCCCCTCGCCATTGAGCTTGCTAAAGTTCATGTTTTGCTGCGTGGCAGGTAGCGAGCCTGCATTCTGACAGTAGCTTTAGTAAAGTCAAATACTGAAACCGTGCGCTTTTCAGAATTTGACATGACATGAATGTACATTATGCCATTCAGTTGGTGTGAACATGTTGATTCCGTGAATACTATCCACCAAAGTTGCAGCCAAGTTCAGTCAGTGCATGCAATCTGCTGCCGCCCTTCGCTGTTCATGAATGCATTCTGAACCTAGGTGATTTTAAACTGCGCACAGGCTTGCAGATGAAGTGAAATGCTCACGTCGTAAGCATGCAGCATGTATTTTTGCTAAGTAACAAAGTGCAAAGGCGTGGTGCACATGTTACATGATGAACAAGGATTTATTGCAAACAAAGTCCTGGAGTCTGATCAGACACGGGACAAAAATTACTAAAGGAGCCGTGAACATCCTGCATAGTGTACAGGCAGTCTGATTTCAGAGAGGCGGGCTGTACAGCAGATAAATAAGTAAAAACAGCAATTATGGCAAGCAACAACACATGCAGCTGCCAGTACTGTAAGCTGTTAAAGTACACAAAGGTCACTGCCAGGCATACAAAGTAGAAGCTGTCCCACATGATACAAGCTCTAAACCATCTAAAGTTGATGTTTTTGCTACAATAATAGTCATCTGAGATGATGGCACATATAGTCAGGGCAAAGAAATTTTGCCAAATTCTTCTTGCAAGACATCGCAAGGGTGGAACTTGCATTGATGGACTGTTGAAAGGATACAGGTACATGTCAGGTACATGTAAGAATGCTGTCTAATCTTGTCGTGTTATGGCCGTATCAGGCAGTGCAGCCGTGCACACTGCCTGCCGCATACGCAGGGAGCGACTGTAAGACTGCATGCGCACTCTGTCAGAGATGGCTAGCCGTACTGGAGGCTGCAAAGAAAGTCCCTCAGCCACACTGTGCAGAAAGGCAAGCACACGCACCGCCTGCGACCACACCGAGGGTCTCTAATCACTCACTCACATGCATTGTGTACAGTCAGCGCATCATCACAAAGCTCAGGGACTGCAGAACATCATTGACGAAGTTGAGAGTACGATGTAGTGAACAGCAGCCTGAACACAAACAGACTGTCATGATGCAGGGTACCACATACTGACTTCACTGGAAGCAACTAGCATCACCTTAGCATGTGAGGATAACCACATGCCGACTGCCCACAGACACAGGCAAACCAGACATGAGGCTGATGCTCAGTGTGTCAGAAAGCACACCTGTGAGTATGGCAGTATGCATGCGCCCAGCTCGCCAATGACCTCCTGCATAGCAGCTGTACGAGCAAAGTCTAGGGCGGCCTCGTACACCACCTGCCAAACATACGGCACAAGCGTCCCCTCCTCTTCCCGTTGCAATGTCTTGACGCCCTCCTCTACCTTGCTTGCCATGTCAACAAGCATCTGACGCATCTCCTTCTTGGAGATCAGACGCTCAGGCTGCAATGCTTCCTGTGTGTGCTCACTGTTGCTTGTCTTTGCCACTGGCTGCTGTTGCTTTTGTGTCAGTTGGCTAGTGCCAGGTGTTGTCTCATGCTGCTGTTGAGCATACAACACAGGCTGGCTTTGGCCTTGCTGTCCAACGGCTGCGTCATCCCTCTGAAGAGCCACAATCAGCAGCTGAAGGGCAAGCAGGCGCACTGAAAGGCCTTTCTGCACCTGCCCTTTGCCGTCGAACTCCACTGCCAGACCCTCCAGAAGGGCAGCCATGCTAAACAAGGCCTGCTGGCCACTCATGTCAGGTTCAGCTTCTGGCACCACTGCACTTCTTGCCACAGGCGATGGGTGACACAGTGTGACCTCCTTCAGATCCCCTTCAGCTATCTGCCCACTCGGACTTTGCCTGGTCTGCTTGTCTACGAAGCTGGTGGACACAGGATGCTGCAGTGCAGCAGCTGCAAGCTGCTGGTGAGCCTGCCGATCTTCATGGAGCTGTTGGAGCTGCTGTTGTACAGGTAGAGAGGGACTGGGGGCAAGGCGCTCCTGGTCCCGCTGCTGCTGGTGCTGGGGAGAGGGGGCCTGACGCTGAGGGCTGGTCAACGGCTCTGAGCGTAGCCTGGTGAGTATGGTGTTGTACACAGCTGATGGCCGCCGTGAGCTGCAGATACATGCGCTCAAATATGAGACTTAGCTTTGACTATCCTTGTATCCATATTTGACTATCCTTGTGGCCATGTTTGACTACCCTTGTGACAATGCAAGCACAGATGAATTCATATACAAGACAGTCAGAGCAAACAAATTGTGTTGCAGCACAAAAGCAGTGGCGCCTGCTTTGCAACACAGCGAAAGGCGACAAGCATGCTTTGGTACAAGCAGGCATGCTGACTGGCGTTGCTTTGTGTGCTGCAGCTGCATAGAGACACACTATGAGGGAAGAGTTGCCTACATTGGCTGGTGGCCTGAGCTGGAAGGGGATGGAACATTGACGATGACAAAGCCATCATCCTCCATGGAGCTGCCCATACTGTTCACCCCCTTTGCAGCCTGCACATATCCCACACAATGTTGATGGACACCCTTGTCATGTATACGACAGCAGACTCAGACAGACCTGCTCAGCCAGTTTTGTTTGTGCTAGTGGTGGCCGCCTGACCAGTGCAAGTTGTTTGCAAAATAATCTCATGACACACCCTTTGCTAATCTAGACTGACATGCATGACAGATAAGCAAACAGAACAAGGTTCAGCAGGGCTGACTGATATCACTGACCACTGGCATGATTGACACATGGTTTTGATGGAATGCTGACCTGCAAGGGGTGGTTCACCACAGGCCGTCCCTGCACCTGCGTGGTGGACAGGAAGGAGGCAGTCGGCAGAGGGGCAGCTGCAATGGGAGGCGTGTTGGGGAAAGAAGGGGGCTTGGCAGCTGAAAGGGGCCCTGAAGGGCGAGGAGAGGTGCCTAGCGGAGGCCGCTGCTTGCGTGTTTCATGCACCAGCTGCCTGGCTGCAACACAAACAACCAGAACGCATCAGTCGCTGATGTACTTGCCGGTGGCTCACACAACTACTGTACTGTTGACACGACGCTTACCACAGGTAAGCATACATTCCATTGATAATGCTGAGGCAACCCAGAGGCTAAGGGTGTGTGTGTAATGCAGACAGCAGAACATTGAATCATCTGGGCCGCCATGCCCTCAAGTGTGTTGCATGATCTGACCAACAAGTATGCATTCAGGCAGGAAAGGCAGCTACCAGCAAGTGCGCTAGCGGGTGATCTGTGGCCATAGCGAGGTCTGTTGGTGTGCATCTCTGGTGCAGCAAAAGCTGCACCGTGTGAGGGCTGCTGCTCTGGCAGTGGCTGCTGAAAAGCTGGAGCCACAGCATCATCATCCAGCACAAAGGGGAGACTGTCCTCTGGACCATTGGCCGCCTGGCCTGCTATCCGCTGCACAGGTCTGCTCAACCCTGCTGTGCAACAAGAACTGATGCAACATGAGCAACACCGTGACAGAGCTTGGTACTGTGCAATCACACTCCCATGCTTGGTCTTGCCACAATGGGTGTGAACACAAGGAAAATTATAGCTAGTCTGAGCATTCTGACTTGAAGACACAGGACAGGCTGAGCAGAGATGACATGACAGGCCATATGTATACTTAAGAATGCAGTGAGTCACGTGAAGAAGACACGTGGAAAGAACAATATCAACCCCACCTGACTCGGTGCCCTGTGGATCTGCGGCAAGTGCTTCACCAGAGATGGTTGCTGACAATGGTGTCGTTGCCGCTAGAAATGGGTGATTGAAGAACTCCTCAAACGAAATACGCTGGACTGGGTTGCGCTCCAACAAGCTGTAGATCAATTCTATGCAGGCAGGGCTGAGATGCTTGGCAATGGTGGCCGGAATTCTGGCTTCATGGCGCTCTATGTTTTGCAGCAGTACTATGTGATTGCTGCCATTGTAAGGAGGCCGACCCACAACAAGCTCGTATAGAATGGTGCCCACACTCCACAGATCTGCTTTGGCGTCATACTGCTGAGACTTCAGGATCTCAGGCGCCATGTACAGGGGCGACCCACACAGAGTGTTCGCCAGTTCTTGCTGCTGAAGATGACGTGCAAAGCCAAAGTCTGCTATCTTGAGCACAGCCTGAGGGGTGTTGTCTGATAGTAAGAGGTTCTGAGGCTTCAAGTCTCTCTGCAGGGACACAGGAATTGCGGTCTATCACTGGAAACATGATTGTACAAAGCAGACAGAAGGTTTGCATTATGCAGAAATAGACCGGTTGTGCTACTAAGCTGCTACAATCCTGCATGAAATTGTTTGCACGCTTGTGCACACAGGTGTTGCAAGCCTGTCACTAGCAGCATTTGTTTTTCCTCACCTTGGCAGCAGCACAGCATTGGCTTATCAACTGCACAAGGTTGTCAGACTAGACACTCACATGCACCATTTGCCTTGACCAAAGCTCCTTCAGACCTGCCCCAAGCTGTCTCATGACAGCACAAGCTGTGACTTCTGGAACCCTTTTGCAGCGGCGAATATATCCTGCTAAGTCGCCGCCAGCACAGTACTCCATGACCAGATACAAGTAACTAGACTCCTGTGTCAGAAGAAGGTGACATTGACACTTTCCATCCCATTATGCAGGCTGGGGTGACAGTTTTCTGCTGTCACCCCAGAATACTCCAGACCAAGTATGGCTAAGATAGGGCCAGTTAGAATCACAGTCAGGCTTACCTCGACGACATCCTCAAGGTGTACAATGTTCTTATGCCGTATCTGCTTCAGGATTGAGACCTCGCTCTCCAAGCTTTGCTTCAGCTTCTTGTTCAGCCTATCAGTAGAGATTTCCTTGATAGCGACCACCTTTCCGGTCTCTTTGTGCATGGCCTTCCATACAATAGCGAATGAGCCTGAGCCTGCCTTCTGCTGCAAATCCCAGCTTGCTACGCTTCTCAAGTTGGAGTCACTCATTTTTGCTTCGATAATGTCAGTCTCGCCGCTCGTCGGTCAACAGCAACAGCCGGACAGAAGGCTGTCAGAAGTAGTGGCAACACAGAGAGCTCGCGAACGGAATATGTTGCTCTCCGGCTGCGCTTACTCTTTACATGGTGCGAGCGCGGGAGTCTACGTGGTTTGCGTTGTCCTCATCATCATCCAACTTACCACTGCTGATCCTGTCTGTCATTCTTCTTTCTGTCGAGGAGACATGCAATTATCACCCCTGCACTATTTCCTGTGGCGATGTAACTGCAGAGCCACATCAGCTGAAGCCTCTGCTGTCGCGCAGTCTCGTATCAACATGACGACTGCGTCTTCGATCATTGCGGCGCGTCGCTGCGCTGGCTGCAGTGCTTGAATCGCGTCAGCGTTTCAGCTTCTGAGCTCTTGATGCAGTGATACAGCCGCTCACCAGCCCGGCCAAGTTGCGAGCCGTGTGCCCGACCTGCGTTCAGACGACACGTCATGCAGTCTCGTTTGGCGTATTGGCAACCCTAAATGACTGCTTCGTTGTATGGCTGAAACGCTCAGTCGTTTATGCATGCGCTCAAGCAGCGGGTAACGGCTCTATGACACCCTCCCTGCGGACGTGCTGGGCAGTCCAGCTGGTAGTGCATCTATTGTTGCTGCCACCATTTACACTCGGGGCTCTGCAGCGCGCAGCGCCTATGGTACGCTGTGATATTGTGCAACTGGCCAACAAAGAGTGCGAGAAGTGCCGCTTACAAGCCAGTTGACCTATCCTGATTTGCTTTCATCGTCAGGGTACCTGGCTTGGAAGTACTTGGCAGTCCACAGTCATCATAGATGCCGGCAGCACCGGTTCACGCATCCACATCTACCAGTACAAGGTGTCAAGAGCAGGACTGGCAGTTGTTCAGCAACCAGTCACCAGCCTGAAAGTCACACCTGGTCTGTCAGAGTATGCTCGGCAGCCTGAGAACGTTGGGCAGTCACTTGGGCCCCTACTTGAGTATGCGCACAAGCAGGTACAGCTACCGACTTATGCCTCAGATAGACCAAAAGTTGGCATGACAAGTGTAGCCTGCTTTACCCATTTGCTCCAAATTTCACTGGGTACTGCTGGCTGCAAAGGCTCTTGTCACTGTGTAACCAGCCGCAAAGCAAGGCAGCAGCCTTGCTTGCAATCAGGCTTGCAACAGCTGACCATAACATGCTTTCTGCATGCATGTCAGCGCGCCTGGCAAGGCTTTGAGACTGTGCTCTCATGGTCTGCAGATTCCTGCACACCAGCACAGTCTCACAGAGGTGCACCTTTTTGCAACAGCAGGCTTCAGGGTGCTGGCCCCAAGGCCTGCCGCAGAGCTGATCAATAGCTGCAGGGCATTTCTTGCAACCTCTCACTTCAAGTTCCGGGATGAGTGGGCCACCGTCATGTCAGGCAAGACAACAAGTGCAAGGCATATCACTGCTGATCCATGTTCGGCAGCAAATGGTTGCAGTGCTGCCAGTGCCGTAAACTGCACAGCATATTTATAGCTAGACACTGGCATGGCTTGGGCTGTTTAACTGTTGCCATCTTCCTCACGCTGTTTCCCACAGCAAATGCATGACTCACTTCATAGGAGAGCAGGCGTGGACAAGCTTGGACAGGGTTACCTAAACACAGATGCTTTGTGGTGTACCATGACGCACAGTCCAGGCGGCTGCAATAAGTGAGCAAACACACAAGTGGTTACAGTCTAAAGTAGTCAGGCCAGCTGTAAGCAGCTGCCAGTGACTGATACTTCAGTGGACTAGGACTCTAGAAGGCTCGAATTATCCATTGTGGATGAACGCAGGTCCTTCCGAGGGAGTGTTTGGATGGGTTGCTGCCAACTATGCTTCAGGAGCACTGCAGGGTTACGCTCTGAGACAGGCCCTGCGCCTGCGCAAACCTGGTGTGCCTTCAGCACCCTTTGTGGGAGTGTTCGAGCTGGGCGGCGCCTCAGCACAGGTACATTCATTGTGAATTGACACTCACATGTGACGCTTGTGTTGATGTCGAGACACTTCTGAGCTGCCTTGCATGGAATGGATCTGGCATTTGGAGCGTGTAGGCTGCAGTTGCCAGCTGTGTCTATCTTGTACACATCTTGCTGGCTGGCTTTTGGCTTGATGCTGCTGCCTTCAGACAAAAGGCTTCCATGAGGCTTTGAGTTTTCTTTTCCCCACTTACCCCCACAACTGACCCCCTCCCCCCCCCCTTTCCCCACCTCAACATCACCCCTCCTCTTTCCCCCCCCGGGCGCCCCCCGCTTTCAAGCAAAACAAGCACAAACTACCCAACGCCACAGGCAAGACACGTCACAAGACTTTGACATGACTTGACATGGTAGCATGATTGCGCTTGCATGTTGCTACAGGTGACATTCTGCCCTGACGTCCCAACCAAGGCTGCAGATAACGTCCAGCTACTGAAGCTGCCAAATCTGCAGCTGCCCCTGTATACCCACAGCTTCCTAGGGTTTGGCCAGGAGGCTGCATTGACCCTAGCCTCCACTGCAGCAGTCAGCAAGATGCTGCAAGCTACCACCACCACTCCATCCAACACAAGTAGGATCAAATGGCTCGGCCGGGAGCATCTGTATTGCCCAGCGGGTTATATGTATCCTGTTGTGCAATGCCGCCTATCACAGAGCCCTTCTGCATCACTCCAAGCATGCACTTCACGTGAATGAAGGACCAATGTGACAAGCCACAGAAATGATGCCGAGTGCTGCATGCAGCTGCCACTGACTAAGGCCCAGATGATGCCCTTATTCTGCTCTGATGCAACCATACTCTCTCGCTTTCCAAAATCTTTCACTTTTGGATGTTCAGGCGGAGAGGCACGGGACCCATGCCTGCCTATGGGGTACAGCCGGGCTGCCCCTTCAGGGACCGTGGTGGGCAGCGGTAACTTTGAGGAGTGCAGGGCCATTGCCAAGGGCTTGATTGCAGGGCAGTGCCAAGATGAGCTGTGCCCCATTGGAGACTCCATGCCTGTTGAGCTGCAAGGTATTGCCTGCCTTGCTGCTGACCGCCCAGAGCAGCGTGTTTGTACAACGGTGCTTGTGCCATGGCGCTTCAGTATGCCTTTGTTCTTGTTCATTGAATGCCTCTGGTAGAAGATGAATCAATGAATCACAGCGCCCGACAAGCTGCCAAGGGGAGCCGCATGCTGAAAGTATGCCTGGTGTTTGTTTATACTGATAATTAATAAATAATGACATCCAACAAGTATATTTTACAAGCATCAGTATTCATCAATGACATACATCAAGTATGTATGTATGTGATGCAGGTCCTTTCATTGCCATGGAGAACTTCCATTACACAGCTCAGTTTCTGGGTCTGCCTGTACAGCCCACATTGGAGGAGATTGCAGCAGCAGGGCAGCACCATTGTGCCCTAGCCTGGCCAGCTTTGCAGCAAAGGCATGGCACCAGTGTATCTGCTGAGCACCTGCTGCACTTCTGCTTCAGGTGATCACAACAAAACACGCTGCATGTGGGTTGACATGTGTGCTGGTTACTGGCTGTGCCATATACCATTTTTCAGCGCGGTATGCATCTGAGATGTGCTCCAGGGCAATTTTTGGTCCGCATTATTCGTTGTTACTCATGACTGACAGATGCTAACATGCCTTTGAAACAGGCTTCCTGCATGCTGGTTTTTAATGCTATTTATGTACATGGCATATTTTCATATGCAGCTAAATGCTGCAACTGCTCAATGCTTGATTACAGAACCATGAAAGGACATGTCAACATGACAACGCATGGTGTCACTCATGCTCTGGCTGCCCCTGGCTTGTCATGTCATGTCTCTAACTGCAATTTCATCACATTGATACATCGATATTGTATTGCACCCATGCTCTTCGACCCCCGTGGTGGAAATGGTAAAGTTTGGCCCAGCAGCTGCTCAGTCAGAGTGCTGTGTGGTGCAGTGCTGCATACATTGTGGCCTTGCTGCATGATGGCTTCAAGCTGGGCATGCATGAGCGGCGCCTGCGCTTCACCAACTATGTTGAAGACCCTCAAGGGAACTCAATGGATATTGACTGGACCCTAGGTGACTCTCCCATTTGCCTCTTACCCTTAAAGCCCATGGCACTGACTGACTTGATGTCTTGATGGTCTGTGAAGATTTTGACTGTCATTGCACTGCAGCAGACATCATGCTTGTTGTGTAAACTCACATGCTTAAGAATGCACCGCTTATGAGGGTCAGGTTGGTAAGCTGCAGCATTCGTATGATGCGTACCAGCTCTTGCATGCTCCTCAAGGCAATATGATGCAAACAAGTTATCTTTACAGATTGTCCATTGTGTTGCTTGATAGCATGCAAGTGGGCTCATACTGTCGCAGTTGCCACCGGTGATGGCTTGAAGCTGTGACATCATCAATCAATGCTGCGTTTGTCCTGTGTAGGTGCTGTAGTAGTTCAGACTGCTCTCATGCAGTCTCCTGCATCAGATCGTCGGTCATTTCTGCAGCCATACGACCATTCACTGCATTCTAGAAACAGCTTTTCTGAGCACAGCCTGGCAGTTGTGTTGTTGGTGGGTTTTGTTGCAGCTTTGGCAGTGCGATTAGCAGGGAGGTCCCATTGGCTGAGGCGCATGCTGCGCAAGCATGCCGGCGGCACGCAGGCGCTTGTCATATTTGAAAGGTGCCTCGACTATTTGACTGAATCTGGCCAAAGTAGAAGTCCTAGGCGAGCCAGCAAGCCAGGGTAGCATTGTATTTTACTTTTGGTTCCTTTTCAATGTATGTTGGCCCTGATGGGTTGTAACACAGATGACTACAGCCACAGATAGATTTGCAACAAATACTTGTGCCACACACTATAGGCTTCATGGCCACCAGGTGAACAGTAAAGTTGAAAGCTTATGCACAAATCTGCAGCGCCACAGCGTGTCTTGATCACTTGGTCCGTGACTAGCTTGATTTACATTACAATAGGCAGCCATTTGCAAGGTAGATGCTCATATGTCAGCGAGGTCATCTGTTATTTTGTATTCTGTCTTGCTGTTGAGAGCTAACATACCAGTAGAGAAATTGTTCACAGCTGCACTCAGGATGGTGCCTTACAGGCAGAGACAGACTGGATAAGACAGGGTATCTTGCAACCAAATGCTGAATAGCGACCATGTTCACAAACTCGAGGTCTATTTTGACTATGGAAATGTTGTGCCAACTCTCATGAGACTGAAGTGACACACTGAAGTCTGACTCAAGACACAACAAAAACTCAGCACATTTTGTTCAAAGGGTTTTCAGCCTCCAAAACTGAATACCTCTGTGGCGGGCGCAGCCTCAGAATGACCAGATAGATGCCTAAGGTAGCTAATAAACCTAGAACAACAGAAGCAATGACCACTGGGTGGCGGAGAAACCACAAAACTGACTTTGCATCCTCACCATGCCAACTGCTACCATGCAAATGCAGGAACAAAGGGTCAGGAGAGGCTACATACTTGCCATACATGTCATCAGGCAAGACAGCTAAAGATTTTTTGTTATGGAAAGACGTCGCTAGGGCAGTGACAAACATCGGGCCTGTACTGAACATGACTGTTGCATACTTGCTGAACAGCCACCAGTTGTGCGATGGCAAGCTTGACACCATCTTTTTCAGAAAAGGGTGGCCTGGAGCACCTACTAGGAAATCATTGCTAAATCCTACAGGCCAAGTTTTGGGCATGACAAAACCATATGTCCTCAAAAAATCCAAGGGATGTAAGCAGACTATGTCAAGATCAATGTAAATACCTCCATAGTGGTCTAAAAGGGCATACCTGATTGCATCTGCCCTTTGAATAACATATGGATATTTCATGTACGTCCGTGCCAGATCTGGGTAGTGATCTTGTATGAAAGCGTCTGCGCTAGCATCAGTCCATAGCTTGTACTCATAGTCTGGATGAAGGTCTATGCAGGACTGCCGTGCTGCCTGCCATTTCTGTGGAACATTGCTGTCCTTCCAGGTCTGATGTATAATCTTTGGCACAGTGTAGTTGGTGTCAAACTTGTCCACAGCATAGTATGGAGTGAGAGAACTGGACACATAATTTGTGCGGCTGTGAGTCCATACGAACCATGGTATATACCAAGGAGAAGTCAGTATCAGGGCTAGGACTAAGGTGACCAGCAGCAGTCCCAGCAGCACTTTGTTTGCCCTGCCCACAGCCTTCAGCTTGGCCATCATGCTGGACAGCTATGACATTGCCACAGCCAGTGCTGCACGTTGGCCCAAAAACCCTGCTGCTGCTGATTTGAAGGTAGGGGGCAGCTGTGACCAGGTGCAGTAACTGTCACTCTCTGTCTGAAGAGTCCTGAACAAGTGGCAGGCTTGCGCTCATGCCCTTCTCATTCACCTGCAAGCAGAGATCCTCAAATAACATAAAGTCTGGCTCGTGAGTACAGCCGAAAGAGTGTGGGACACACTAAAACCAAGTCAGACGGGGGTTGGCTGACCATACTGCACGCATACCGCTTCTACGACTCACGCTCACCAAGTGTACACGCAACCGCCTGGCAATAGCAGGTACGATGCCCGAGCACGGGCCTGACGCAGCCGGCTTTTGCCTGGTCTGGGGCTGTGAACTAATGCCAGGCTGGGTGCAAACGAAAATACGTACAGCGGCTACCGGCTTCAGCGACACGTTTCGTCTTGAAGTGATCTCTGCAGCTGGACCAACATCAAACTACTGGACGTTCTATTAGTCATAGACATATCAGTAGATAAGTCACCTTTGCGAATTGTTCAAAATCTGAAGTCTAAACTCTGAACCGCAATCAGGAGCTTGTGATGTTGAAATAAGCTGTGCAGACTTGCAAGCTTGACTTGACACAATGTTTACACGAGGACTTTGATCGCAAACTGTGTGTTCGGTGAACCAATGTTTGAAGCTTATATAGTACTCAACAGGCCGCTGGGACTCAGGAAGCGGGTTAGTAAATGCAGCTATCACAGAAGCTGACTAAGTGTTACTAGCATGTTCTAGTATGTTCATGAATGGCTTGACCGAAACTGTCTAAGGGCCACTGCATAATTCAACATGTGAATCACGTCCTGAATCACGCCTGAGAACGCAATGAAGTGCTCGTGGTGCAATGTATGTAAATGCTCGTGGTGCAATGTATATAATTATCAAGATACTATCGTGTGCAACTAATATGCCAATATCTTGAAGACAGGTACCTGTGCATCTGGCTGAGCTGTGAGCGAATTGTTGGATCCAAGAACAAATTCCCCGAGGATGCAGGGCTCTCTGAATTGCAGAGCCTCGTGAGATGCCTGCACACTACTGTCAGCACTTAACAGAACTCTAATTGAAGAGATTGAGAGGGGTTTGTGCTGAGCTCCGGTGTACCTCAAATCATGTGCAGGTGTGTCATGCTGTTTCACGCATCTATCGTAAAAGATACACTCAATCTATTGTCGTAGTGCTTACATTGTGCATTTTCTGAAGGCGTCAAGTTTGCCGCATGCAGGTCATGCTCTCGGTATGCTTGATCATTTGACTGAGAGTCACACGAAGACACCCTGCAACGGACAATCAGAGGCTTCAGCTTCGTGCAGTGGCCAGTGCAGTGGCCTTGCTGTAGGTATTCGAAACGACCCGAGTGGCACCCGCACCGGATGAGTCAACGATGATCCTGGAAATGCAAAATTGTCACACCGCTGCCTGGTAGTGCCTGCAGGTGCGACAGGCAGCACTGTGAGGCTGAGGTCGGCCATTTATCGTTGCTGCTGCTCCCTACAGCCAGACAGCCAGCTGTGTCCCATACCGCCACGCTCAGCGCAAGCGTGGCACCTTTTTGTTCTCGTGCACTATAGGATCAACCAGTAAACTTATTGTCTATAGCAGGCGTTATCTCGAAGGTGTCACTCGCAACAGCAGCGTCGCTGCTTTACGTGCTCAAAGGCATCTGCGACGTCCGCTTGAGTTCAGCGCTGTTTGTTACGGTATTCCAGCCCTTGCATATAGCAAAGTTTGCTGGTACTGGAGACTCATCCTTTTGCGAGGGTCAGAGTCAGTAGTTGCCCAGTTGCACAGCTGTAGTGACCTTGATCTACAGCAAGGCAAAACAAACCTGGGTCAGCGCTGAGAAGACACACGCTTAGGCGCACCATACCCGCTGTGAGCGTGACAACAGGTGCCCCCCTTGACAGCAGGGGGGCACCCCATTGTTTAGGGCACCGACATATCACGCAACCCCAAAGCAGGCAGGGATCCCCTGGCCTGCCTGTGTACATGGGAAGCCCAAAGTCAGGTGCACGGGGGGCACTTCATGCAAGATGCAGCAAGCTATGGGGTCTCTTTCACATTCCATCAGGAATGCACACAGTTCTGCTGCTTACCACTCTGGCATGGCTGTGCTATCTAGGAGCTTGGTTGCTACTAGACTTCAGTTTGCGGAATCGCTTGCAGGTGAGAATTCCTGCTTTGGTGCCTTGTCACATCAATATCCTGTGTTCAGGGTTGCCATTGCATGAACAAGTCCATGTGTTGCTGGCCAGGTTCATAATCACATCCTGTACGTTCTTCTGCTTGCTGCCTGTCTATGTGTATGTGCCCAAAGAGACAAAGAAAGCCGTCACACTGCACACCTGTGCACACTGCACACCATGCACCAGCAGCTGAACTGTTGCAGGCGAGCCATAGCTATGTCTCAACCAACTGGAACAGCTACTATGCTGGACGCAAGGACTCCACAGATCCCTCTCCTAGGTGCTGTTTAGCTGAGAGCTGTATAACGGCAGACAGAGGGCGCTACACGGTGCTTACAACCCTCAGGACAGACAAGTACCTCCCACTCTTGCAGGTCAGCCCTAACCTGCCTTGCTGCAAGTACAACACTACCCGCCAATCTCATGCACTGGCACGCACCTACCTCATATCATCTACATGGCCAGCCCACTGCTTATTATGCAAGTGCCAGCATCTGCAATGAAGACACAAACAGGCAAGACTGGTGTGTTGGAATACTCAGATGCACTCAAGTCTGCCCTGCATCAAAAACGTGTGAGCAATCTGCTCATGTGGTATGGCTGGTCACAGGAGCTGAGCTGCTCATTGCGTAAAACCAATCCTGGTGTGAGCTTGACCATCATGGCTGTTGAGGGCGACTTGAGCAGCAACACACAGCTGGAGCTGAAGAAGCATGGCAGCCTGCTGCTGGTGGACGACATCCAGTTTGCCAACTTCAAGCTGGATGGCAGGTGAGCGCTGCACCCAGCACATGCCACTTGTCACAAAGCGGCCTGCTCCTGTGAAAGGCAACAGACTGGCCCTTACACTTGTTGCGGCTACATTGGCTTGCAATGTGGTGACAGCAGTAAAGTGACTCGACTGGCAGCTTGCAACTTGCAGCAGTCACCTTGCGCATCTGTCGCTTGAGTGTGTACGAGCATGGCAGCTGTAACATCGTCGCACTGCGCTTGTAAGGCCTTCATTGGGACCCAGTGTACAGACATCTTCTACCAAGATATTGTCTTGCAATTGCACTGTATCATGTATGCAAAGATTAGAACTTCCAGCTTATGCTTGGCACACTACTGCATGGCAATGCGCAGCTGACTTGCATAATCTAAGGGGACAGCACTACATTTTTATTGCACGGTCAGACAGTCATATGCATATGCATATGTCATAATTTAACCAACACTTGGCATAAAAGGGTCTTCCACATAGGTACATGACAGCTCGTGTGGATTGCACACCCTGTATAATGCAGCTGGCACAGAGCCTGAGATTACAGCGTTGCATGCAGGTATATGCTGAATTGGGTGAAGATACGAGTGTGGGAGCAAGAGCAGTGGGACGGCATCATTATGATTGATGTAGACGTCACGGTGTTGGGGGATCTCACACACCTGTTCCATCTGCCCACAGACTTTGCTGCTGTACCTGATAATGGCAAAGTTTGGAACAGGTGGGTAATTGCCATGCTGCTCATGCAACGGGTCAGGTGCTGCAGCATACCATATCAGGCGATCAAGACTGTCTGCTGAGTTGCCAAGCATCTTCTTGCAATGCGTGCGTTCCCTATGTAGTCTATCCAGCCATCATAGTGCCAAAGGTATGACGTCGCATGCATGCCATACATGATGGTACACTCTGCAAGATATGGCAATACTTTCCACAGAAGGTGCATGCTCATCAGGCGCGGTGCGTATTGATCTCGTGTACACCATCACGCGTGTTGCTCCAGCAGATACATCGTGCCTTCGTCCTGAGCTCCTGCCGCCGGTTTTGCACAGGTACAGCGCGCTTGGCAAGATCCAAGCAGGCTTCATATTTCTGCGGCCATGCAAAGGGGTTGCTCAACATATGCTGCAGCTGGCCAAAGACGACACGCTTCTGCAGTTTCAGTATGCCAACGCAGAGCAAGATTTCTTTGACTGGTATTTCAAGTACACACGGTATACTCTGCCCATTGAGTACAATGCTCTGCCAGACAGAATGATTGGCAATGTCACACTAGGTGGTGTGACGCCACGTGTTGTGCATCACACACAGTATAAGCCCTTCAAAAGGATTCCAGGAGCGCCTGGACATCAGTTTCTGTGCAGTCAGTGATCTGAGAGGGTAGAAAGCACGATAGGGTCATTCAGATTGCATTTCATTCAGCGCAAAGTTGTGTTTTCTTCTGCTGAGCTGTGTCAAATTGTGTGCTTTAGTCAACGTTCTTGTGCTGCCAGGCATGACTGATTGCAGCTTATGTGATTGGACTTGTTGCCACGCCGGACATCAGGTTCTGCCTTACTGCCAGCGTCCGCTTTGCTAGAACTGTGCACAATCCCTAGTTCGGGCAGATGCAATGCATGCCCACAGGTCATCGCAGTATACGATGTAAGTCTCCTTGCAAATTGTTTAAGTGTTCTAGAGATTGCCCCCTGTTGAGTTTTCAGCGCCCATGAAGGCAGCGTACGCAATGTTTCTTAGCTCACATCACACGTGATTCCTGTGAGGTACACAGAGGCCTCGTGTTAGCTTCTTGCGGCATAACAATCATGCTCCATTTGCTGTCGTATGTCCCACTAGCAGTGCCAACGCTTCATTCTCCACATGTACGCATGACGTCATGCTTTCACGTTTCATTTGCTGATGGCCCATAAACCCTGACGGCATCTCTCACTGTACAAATTGTATGGCAACACACGCTTTAACTGCACAACCAAATGTAGCAGGGTAACGCACTGTTACACTACATCATTGCAAACACAAGCCTCATGGAGCCATTAGTGCAACGTGCATGTTAAAGCCAGGTTGTGTGACAGGAACAGCCGTCAGTACTAACGTGACACTGCTGCATGACCATCTCAAAGTCGAAATCAACAGGCATACCATATCTATGGATGTCATTTATCATACATAAAGCTACGTAGTCAGGAGCCCAAAAGCATCACAGAAGTCAGAGACTCAGAAACACATTGAAATAACCAGCAGGTAGGGCTACTATGTCTGTCAGACTGAGCAAAACGCTGTTATGCTGCTGCAGGGATTTGAAGCTAGCAGTAATCCGAAACAGTGCAAACTCGGCAAAAGGTCACTTGAACCAGAAAAGGAGACATACACCAATGCCCAGCCACATAATTCTTCTTAAAGTGACAGGCTGTGAACTGTGTTGCGGAAAGCCAGATCTCACACGGTGGGTTGGCGCATAAGCTAAATGCGACACAAAGTGGTCAGCGTAGATACTTTTAAATATTCAGACCAATGTCACTGAATACTTCATTGGGCAGCAGAGTACACACAACAGCATGAGTCTCTGTGTTGAAGCCTCTTCCCAATCTTGTAGGCGAACTGAAACCAACATTGTTGTATGTTACCCATCAAGGTGAGGAAGTCCACAGCAAAGGCCAGAAAGCCAAGTCTAGTAAATACTGGGGGTGAAATCTTCATCATACTGGTAAGTAAAGAAGGGTGAGGTGAGAGCCTCTGCAGCTGTCAAGCCTGGGTTGTGTGGCTTGAACCAACTCCGGAGCCTGCACATTGAAATCAACCAGTGAGTGGACTTGCACTTCCTGTGCCTTTTCAGGGTTGCATCTCACAGTAGGTGTCACAGCTTGTGAAGTGCTTATGCACGTAACTCACAGCTTCAAGAATGAGATTTCCCTACGGTTTGACATGTGAAATCCTTTCTGGAGGCCGTGCAATGCCAATTTGTGCTAAGATGGCAGTGTTGTGCATGGGGACCAGACGGCACTGCAGACACAGGAGAGAAGCATTGTGCTTGAGCAAGCATGAGCGGTTGACACACAATCACATCTCCAGGAGCACGATGCAGAACACTTGCTTGGATGCTAACATGTCAGCAGATGGACATGCTGTCGAAACAGGGAATGTCCGCGTCAACCCACCTAATACTGCGTATTCTTAGGATGTGCAGGAAGCCATCATTCCTCTTGAAAGCTCCACAACATGAAATGCCTTTGTGCTGCAGCCTGCATGCACACATGTCAAGTCAGCCGCAGTACTGATGCCTGGGCCTATCCACACCACAGGTTGTTACAATGCCAAGCAAATGCATTTGCCATTCAGACAATTTGCAGGTGTGTACCCACTTGCATGCAAATGATGGCACACAACATTTAAGTACAACCAAGGCTACTTTAGCCCAGCATGCAGTGGGAACAGATGATGCAAGCTCACTTGAGTGCCTTGCTCCCATCTTGGTCTTGGTCAGCAGTAAGAGGCACAAAGTATGCCTTCAGTCTGACACCTAAACAACACAGGTCACAATTGAGCAGATGTGCAGCAGATACATCCAAGATGGCAGGGTGGGTTTTACAGAAAAGTGTGTTATGCTGCACATCTCTGCTAGCCACGCAGTGCAGTAAAGCTGTATCTGGCTGACGATGAATGCAAGGCACATGCTGTTGAAGCTGGTGACACAAGCCAGCCAGCCTGCAATCTGTTCCAGTATGCAGACTGACCTGTGACATGGCGGATGAGGTCGATCATGAGGCGAACTTCCAGCTCATCCTCCAGTGGCCACACACGCCCATCCAGAAATCTGCCACAACATTCATTCCGTCATTCATTCGGTCATACATTCGGTAGCACGTACATACATACAGTCATTCCTTCAAAACATGTTGCTCCCTAGGAGCAAGTACGCACAATCCTGAATAGCTCCCTGTATGAGATCTTGTTGTGGTAGTCCCCACACCAACAGCAACGTGTCTCACCAAGCAACAGCTTCAGCATAATTGTCATGTTGCAGGTGCGCAACTGGAGCTTCAAACTTGAATACATCTATTGCCTTCTTGGCAGCAGCAATGTTGAGCATGCTTGTGTCCCTTTGCGCAGCATGTGCTGCATCTGCTGAAAGGCAACGGCCTTACCTTTGCAGGTCCCATAGCAGAGCATACACATCCCCCTTGCGTTTCCAGAAGTATCTGTATATCCTCTCTATAGGCGCTATCTGCAGTCATGCCAAATTGCTGAGCAAGGAAAAGCTGAGCAACTGAATACAAACAAGGCCGCCTCTGTGGTGTCCTACCATATGATGACCACAGTTCCTGGACAGAAATACAGAGCTAAGTTTGCCTCTTGCAACCTGAGAGGGAAGTACAAAGGGCACAGCACTGCAGCATGAATTCCTTCATGTGTTGGAAGATGTATCTTCCCTAAAGCAGGTGTACACAATCCTGAGTAGCTCCCTGTATGGTGCGCCTGTATGATGCATAGATCACAAGCAACTGGGCATTGACTAGCTGTGGCAGCTTCCTATATGATGTGCCTGTATGATGTGCCTGTATGATGTGCCTATATGATGTGCCTGTATGATGTGCTTGTATGATGCATAGGTCGCAAGCAATTGGGCATTGAGTACCTGTGGCAGCAAATTGCTTGGGTGAGGCAGGAAAGCAACACAGCCGATGGGCCTTGCAGCCCTCATGTACCCCTCCTCGGTGGCCCCTGTAGCTTCGGCCTGATCGTCATCAGTCACAGGCACTGCCATCTTGCCTAGGCTCGTCCCTCTGTACATGCTAGCCTTGCGTTCATGCCTGTGAGAGTTGTTGGACCGCACATAGCCAGCACCAAAGAGCTCCTTGAAATCTGCCAAGCCGTAGTCAATGATCCTGAACTGGTGTATAATCTGATCCTGTTGGGCCTGGGACCAGTGCCCTTGCTGCTGCTGAGCAGGAGTCTGGCTGACGCTGGCAATCAGGTTTGGATCTGCTGTCAGATCTGCTGTAAAAGGCAGGGCAGTGTCCTGGGCACTGTCAGACTTGCTGTGATGGAAGACGGGTGGTGAAGCAGTGCTGTTGGCAGAGATGCGACTGGTGAAGTTGCTGTCGGTGGGTCTGCGCAAGCTGGCAGGGGCAGTGATGAGGGATGCAGGAGGGGTCTTTGATGGGTCCATTTCCATGATGTTGGCAAGGCGCAAGTCTGCGTGGTGGAAAGCCAGCTGCCGCTGTGCTGCATGCAGCGCTTTGAAGGTGCTGAACAGTAGCTGCCGCACATACGTGATGTCATGAAATGTGGCTTTGCCTATGCGCTTGTCAGAGTTTTGGCCATGTATCCTCTCCAGAATGAAGCCTGCAGCAGGAGCAAGCAGGTTTTGAGTGCTCCTAGCCTTTTTGCATACATCTTGTGGTGATGACGTGCAGGACCTGTGACAACAATGCATGAAGGCCAGCCAAACAAGCAGGAATTCACCTCTAAAGACGTGTGACCTGGTGACCACTGCAGCCCCAGTAGCCATGAACCCAGGGATGCCTTTGTCAGGCTTCTCTATGGGTGCAAGCCTCCTACCCACAGCCCATTCACGCTCCATGTGTGTCATTCCAGCTATGCCACCCAAGCTGAGTTTGAAGGTGGCTTTCAGCACCTTGTTGGGGTCTGGGCGTCCCTGTGCATCTTGTAACAGAAACACTCCACCCTGCAACCAAGTTGCTCAGGTTCATGAAGTGCATTCTGCTGGGTATGAAATTGGACTAAGGCAACTATTGGCCCTCACAGGGCTTTGCAAGACCATGCAACACCATACAACGTTCTGCGAAGCAACGAGCCAAGTAGCTGAGCAAAGTCCCGCACCTGCAACCCGACGCCCAGACCAGGTCCAACGAACAGGTCATTGGTGATCTTCGCACCAGGTTTGATCTGAAATTTGTTGGAAACGTATATGTAGTGGTCGGGATTGGTCCCGCCTCCCGGCGATGGCATAACAACAAGACCAGATCGCCAGAGTCAAGCGGCAGATAAAACGCCGTGTCTCAGCAACGCTTAGCACGAGACAAGTCACAAGATTTGGCTATGTGATGCTGGTTGCGGAAAGTCTCGATGAGCAATCTGGCAGGATCAGATGTCGGAAGTTGCCACTGCACAAAGTGTTCAGCCTGACATACACCATGATGTCATGAAAGCCAAATTACATGCAAATTAATCGTCGATGTCATGAATTTCGACTAAGTCCGCCTTACCAAAGCGCCAGCTGTCAGCATGAACGGTCTGCCTGCAATTTCCTTTCCTGTTGTTTCCTTGATAGATTGGATCTCAGATACACTTTCCCAAGGATACACTAGTTTGCAGAGCTTGGTAAAATGCCTGGATCATAGAGGTATTGCATCTGATACAGTATGCAGTCAAGCAAGGTTGTGTTGGGCTGCGCAATGCATTGAAATGCACCTCGGAGGCTGTATTTACAGTCATGGAGAGTAGAGTCACTGACTGAAAGCTGCTGAGACAATAGTCATGGCGTTTCTTGCTGACTGTTGGGGCGAGGCTGACAGTGCACGAGCGCAAGCACAACGCATGTAGAGCTGAGATTGGAGGTTGTGTAAGTGGTTATACCTATATCAGCAGAGTAAAAGGCCCTCAGAATGTGTGTCGAGGCTCTGTTGAAGAGTGCAATCAGGCACAGGCAGGTACTGGTCCACAGAATCAGGCACAAGGCAGACAGGCTCGTGACTGGCGCGCTGAAGCTGCTCTTGCTGGCTATCTGTATGTCCTTGAGTCCTCAGTCTATGTGTGAAAAGTGAAGAAGCCGCCTGTATCTTGACTAGCACAGAAAGGTCGCATTGCAAAGGGGCGAACCCCGTAACGCCTAGGGCAATAGTGGCAAGTCCCAAAAGCAAGTAGTTATGCACATGAATGCATTGCAGTACACAGCCTGCATCCCACATTCATGTCATTTGTATCTGGCTCAACTATCAAACCAAAGAGGAACGCGGTAGCATGCATGCATCATATGATTCATCACAGAGGACCTGGTATGAAATGTATAGGCAGCATATGCAGTGCAACCTGTACATATCAACATACAACACACAGAAATCTGCAAACTAAACAAATGAAACAAAGCAAGCAGAGATGTGAATTGGCATACACCACCAGCTAGTCGCTGGTTGATGCCCTCACCTCAGGCCCAAATAGGGCTCCAGACCGCCCCCATTATTGCAATGTGATGCCAACATGTGTTGTTGGCTGTTGCTGCCTTCGTCACTGCTGCTTGTGTCATTACTGCCGATGTCACTGCTGTTGAGGCTGTTGTTGCTGTCGCTGTCATTGATGCTGCTGATGTGACTGACATGGGCTGTAGTGAAGCCTTCCTGTTGTTTGCAGCTGCGCTGCTGGGTGCGTGCACAATTTGGCAGTGTCTTACGCAAAACTTAGCGCAGCTTGAGCCACTGTCGCATGGTAATCTTGAGCCAACAAGTTAACAAGCTGCTCAGCGGCTGGCACTGCATAGTGTGAGCCTCATCCAGACAGTCATCCAGAGCCTCATTTCAGAAAGTGTGCATCAAGTCATCGACATGGTCTCTCAGCTGACGAGCAGTTGCCATAACACTCAGTTAACACTGATTACATCGCACAGTCAACATGCAGTTGCCACATTGTCTGAGCACATTAACTACCATGTAACTCAACCAAGTGATAGTCATGGATTGCTAACAAGACAGAAGCAAATCAGAACCTGAAACGCAGTGCTCAACTGGAAGCACTTATAGTTAAATATAAATGACGCCTAGACTGAAGCTGCTTGTACAAAGTATCATACAGACACATGAGAGTTATGATGGTGCAAGTTTGCCTGGCAGTGTACATGTAATTTTATTGAACAACTCCTCTTGCACAGCCAGCTTCAGATGTGTCCAAGCTGATGCTGAGTCATGTACACCGGTGTACATCTTGCAGCATGGTACCACTGTAGGCTTCAGTTGTTCAGGTTCAGCTTAGACACATCTGTCAAACGCAGGTAGTCCACACCGCTTGGCACCTACAACATAACCCAAAGGTCAACATACTTCTCGAGCTGAATGTGCCAGGACCTGTAAAGCAAGCACTGGCAAGCTGACCAGGCCAAGCGTAACTGCAGGCCTATCAACAGACTGCGCTTTGCTTTGTACAGAAAGTACTCACTGACATGCTGACTGGAAGTACAAAGCCATTGCAAAGTCATGCCTGTTGATGACAAGGACAACATCGACAGTGTGACAACACAATAGACATATGTTGTGTTTGCAGCGCAGGTGTATACAGCCCTGAAGGGCTCCCTCTACAAGGTATGAATTGCAGTCTTGACAGCTAGCATGACCACATCTGCACAAGTTGATGACAGAATGGCAGCATACCTTGCAGGAATGGTGGTCAGGGAAGTGGGTCTTGGCGTCCTCAGGGGTAACAGTGGGGAGCAGGAAGGCCCACCCCTTCTTGCCAATGCTGTCATGGTTGTAGGGCCAGTTAGCCGGGGTTGCCTGCACCACAACGTGACTCATGTGCTGATTTGTTTCACTGTGCAAACAGTGACTTGGATCAACTAGGTCAATCATAGCTTCTGGCTATTTTGTATGGTGACTTGGCATGTGATCACCACTGTGTCCCCCCTTGCAGTAAATTTGCTTTTGGTATGAGCAGCATGCATCTGTCACAGTGAAACTGCAGTAGATGCAGGTGTGCAAACAGTCGATGCATTTGCTTGCTGTTGTGCCAGCTCATATTCACTGTATTCTGCCTCTAGTTGAGAATCCTGAGAAAATTGGCAGCAATTGACACAGAATTTGGAGCTGAATCAAAGACAAGCTTGCATCCATGCAGGAGCTTACCACAGAGTGCTTGGCAGAGAGCTGTAGGGCATCCACACATCGCACAATCTCGTCCATGTTACGACCCACTGAGGCGGGATAGTTGAGAGACAGCTTGAGCTTCTTGTCAGGGCCAATGATGAAGACTGCCCTGATGGTCAAGGGCAGGTTCTCAAGGTCCAGGTTGTTGGGGTCAAGCATGCCATACCTACACAAGATCAGGCAGCAATTTCAGCCAAAACAGCAATGTATGCACCGTCAAGTATGCAAAGTTGCAACAAACAACATGGCAAAAGCTATACATGCACTCTGCTTGCATAGCTGTGCTGATGAAGAATGTGGCTGTGCAGCAAATTGCATAGCACAGATGGGAGGGCAATGACAAAGCACTACTCAGGCAGTGATGGCGAAGCTGCAATGCCAAAGCATACATGATGTGTGCTTCTGTAGAACTGCTGCAATGAACAAGCAAGCAAAGTAACACAAGGACTGCACACAACAGAGTTGTGGTGTTGATAGTACCCAACTGCCAGAACTGCCAGAACTTACTTGACTGAAATCTCTCTTGTGGGGTCAGCAATGATGGGAAAGTCAATGGTGACATTGTTCTCACAGTGGGCAACGACATCCTCCAACCACTTGTTGTGGCTCTCTACCTGCAGACCAGGTCGAACCATGTAAGCAGCAGGCATGATCGATAGCGTTCTTCGGTAAGTTTTGTCAGATTACTCTACCACGAGACAAACCTTAAGGGGTGTGACAGGACAATTCACTGCAACTCACCGGGTCAGCAGACAGCGTGGCCAACTTGACACCCTTTTTCTCAAGATCTTTGTACTTCAAGGCCAGTCGTCCAATTTCGGTGGTACACACAGGCTGCAACAGTCGGACGCGCTTAGTACTGAGTACAGGCGTACAACAGGACGCAAATGTAACGTGGTTAGCTGAGACAAAATTCCCGGCCAATTGCTCGTTCATCAGACTGGTTTGAATGCCATGCGCGGTTTAGAAGACGTACCGTGAAGTCAGCAGGATGAGAGAACAAGATAGCCCACTTGCCCTCGATCCACTCATGAAAGCTCTTCATGGGTCCCATGGTTGTGTCTGCAAGACGGAACAGAGTAGGACAGAATGCGTTCCTGAGTCGCAATGGTGATGCTGTTGGATTTCAGGAAGCAACGTTCACACGATAAACAGCTGCCGGTGAGCAGTCGAGAGTTCCTTCGGTTCAAGATTTCAGAGACATACCGGCGCTGAAGTCTGGCACAAGATTACCAAGACGCAGAACTCCATCACTGGAGAACTCAGGGTACTGCAAACCACAACACGGCATAAAAGCAAGCAGCTTGCAGCGCACAGGGTGACAGACCAGAATCAAGACGGATTCCTCACCAGCTTGGCATAGGTCTCGGAACCTGACTTGACGTTACACATAATGAGAGAGGGAACCGATGGAACCGAAAAAACTGATGAAGCAAGAATGTGCGCACAAGAAAGTGAAGCGGAAAGATATATGATCGCAACATGCAGCATGCAGACAAGGAGGGTTTCACTTCAGATTTTGTGACCTTGGATCGGAGCACGGGGGGGCCCTCGTGAAGCGATCGAGACTAATCATGACTGAATTCAATCACGAGATGCTCCAGCCATGCAACGGGCAATTGCCGTAGTCCCTTTTGTGTGCGCATATAGTCTTTTGTGTGCACATAGTCCCTTGTGTATACACACGCTCCCTGATAGCCAAAGCAACGCCCAAATTGCATGCAGGTGACCGTGCAGAACTTTACTAGAAAGCAAGACCCTAGTGCTGTGTTTGGGTAGGCCTCTCACTTGCTACAGTAGGTGTAATTAGGAAGATGTGATTCCGAGTCTGTGTAGCCACAGCAGTTCCGATGTCAAGTGAATTCTTCTGTAATAAAAGGGAATGGCCGTGATTGTTACGAGCATTGCAGAGCCCACACTTTACATGTATGTTCAGCCACCACAGACGCCTGAACGTGTCACTTGGCTAGTTGATGGTCACAGGTACTTGCAAAGGTACTTGCAGCTGCCAGGGGCCCTCGACCCATAGCTAAATATGGGATGTTGCACATGCGTATTGAGCACATCCATCAAATCCTCTGCTCACAGCCGTCCTACTGCACCATTTCACATTGTCATAGCACACTGACCCAGCTGCATTATAGATATATGCCAGAACGAGAGACTGTATCCTGACTAAGATGCGTGACTTGACCTGTCTGAAACTCCAATATCGAACAAGCATCAAATAGCAGGACAACAAGCATCAAGGAGGACAAACCACAAAAAATCAGATGACAAGGCTGCTCAAGAGCTCGTTGACAAGACACAGCATCCAAACAACAGCAGGACTGCACTCAACATTGGTCAGCTTGTACAGATTCATTTGGCTTGAACAGTTGCATTTGGCAAGAGGACTCTTCTTCTGACACCCTCACTGAAATGCACTAACAAGCAAAACAGCACACAAAAGCTCTAAGAGTACTGGCCAGCCAGCTTGCCCTCCCTCACAATGTAGTTGTCCTCCTCAAAGGGCTTCTTATTGATCCATTGATCCAGCATCACCTGAATGCCCTTCTGGTAACGCACCTGCAGCAGTGACACACAAGCATCCCAATATCTCAGCAACCACGCCTGTGTCCTCACAATGCTCAGCAACTGCACCTTTACCCTAACCATGCTCAAACACATCAGGCTGAACTGCTATAAGGTGCACCAGCAGTGATATGCAAGAAGGCTGAGGTAAGCACAAGGAAGTGATGCAGGCTTACACCACGTGTCTTGGTGAAAAATGCTCATTGGCTCAGTTGACACCTTACACACACATATGCTGAGCTGCTGCTGAGCATTTGTACACATCAGCAAAACACCTTGGGAAACCTTTGGAAAACCTTGCTGAGCTGCTGCTGAGCATTTGTACACATCAGCAAAACACCTTGGGAAACCTTTGGAAAACCTTTGGAAAATCATGCAAGGCAGCAACAACACATGACAGCAGCAGTCACACATAGCTGCAACACAGTACATGAGCAATCATGTATAGCTTGAATATGACCACGCAAGGCAGCACCACAGAAAAGAAGCAATACCTGTGCATCAAGGGTGGTGCCTGAGGTGTGGGGGGTCATGGCTTGCTTGGGCATCTTCTTCCAGGGGTGGTCCTTTGAGGGTGGCTGCTCATCCCATACATCACCACTGTACCCTGCAGTGTCAACCCCATCCAGTGTAAAGAACCCTAAAACAACAAGTCAGCATGCTGCACATTCACATCTCCACACCAATCACAAACCTCTCTACTCTGTCCAGCTGGCACCATACATACACAGTCACTGCAGCAACCTCTTAGCCTTGTGCCACTAAAATCCTACACCCAAGTTGCGTAACGCACACAGCCTGGACAGAATGACAGTCAGTGTGCCAAAGCTATGTATGTGCTGCCCGCTTAGGTGCACAGCATGCAAATGGGCAGACAGGATGCACGGGCTCACCTCCTAACTGCCTGCTCTTGCAGGCCTCCACAACAGCCTCTCGGTCCACAATGGCACCACGTGCATTGTTCACCAGGTACGCTCCCTTCTTCATCTTGCCAATCACCTCCTTGGAGAACATGTTCCTGCAAGAAAGCTGCTGCTCAGTCAGGAGCCACATGCACATGCACATGCACACAGTGTGTTCACCAGTTGCTGGCATCAGCTTAGTAGACAGGCAAGGAGTACCGTACAGCAGGCCTGGAAGGGTGTCTGCTGGTTGCTGATTGCTCTATCAGCATTGCCCTTCCAGTATAATACTGATGAGTCACACATTACCAGACCTGGGATCAGATGCTACAACATGACAGGCAAGTTAGCTAGAGTCAAGCATGCATGGCTTCCCATCACACCAGTCACAAGCTCACACTCAAACATGCAGATACTGCGATGCAAACAGTTCATGCAGCCTGTGTTGAAGGCAGTGGCTTTGCAGGTACTCACTTGGTCTTGTCGGACAGAGGCACGTTGATGCTGACAACATCACACTGCTTCACAAACTCATCAAGGTCCTTGATCAGCTCAACACCCTCCTCATCCATGTCAGGCTTATTGTGACGTCCAAAGTACACGCGCTTCACATCCCAACCCTGTGCACCAACATGTCATTTCACGCAAAGCAACATCACAAGCACTTGTTGCCATTAGTGTCAGCATCAGACACCCTATGCCCCAATCATTTGTCATTACTAGACATATGACAGAAGCTGTACTTTACACACTTCATCAGATTCCAGCCCTGATCATGATCTGTCCTTAACACAAGGCACAAATTGACAGGATGCACAACGCTCCAGGTGTGCAAAGCCCTCATTGCAGCTTGAGAGCTGTTTATGCTTGTTGTGGCTGTGTGCAGAACAGTGAGTATCCAGTGGCCAATCCCACAGGCCGCACACACATGGCATCCCTGCCCATGAGTACATGCATAGCAATATTAGCTGCACAATAACATGACAGTGTCTGTGCAAGCAGTATGATGGATGCATTGTTGCACTGCCAGATTGGTCTTGCATGTGTGTACAGCGTCTGTGCTCCACACACATGCAAGACTCATATGCCGCATGCTGATTGTAGAGAGGTTGATGGCGTACTCATGTGAGCATGAGAGCAAGACTCACCCTGAGCCTTTTCATCATGTGGTAGCCAATGCGGCCGCCTCCAACAGTGCCAACAGTCTTGTCCATCAGGTCCCAGCTCTCCACTGCCACTGCTGGCACATCCCAGTCGCCCTTCACAACCTGGTCTCGCGCTGGCAAGAAATTGCGGATCAGCACCAAAATCCTCATCACTTCATCCTCAGCTACGCTGGTAACATTGCTCCCTACAGGGTGGAACACAGTACTTGTGACGGGTCCTAACACGTGCAGGAAGATCAGCAACGTATGCGCAAAGTGTTTATACCAAACAAGTGCAGCCAGATCAGGACCGTGTGCGGAAAGTGTGCTTAGTAACAGGGTGACGCATCCAGGCATTGTATGCAAGACCGACTTTGTGCTGCCCACAATTTGGTAACAGGACTACTGGTGCTGTACAGCAGGAAGGCAACAATGAATTTTGCTCAGAAAGTGTGCATACTAGAGCTACAGCACTTGCAGCAATGCCACGTTCTTGTGAATGTGCAACATTTATGCCAACTGCAAGCTGCCATACAATGGACAGGCAGCAGACTTGGTTTGCACACCTGACACTTCAACAACGGTCATCCCCTTGTCAGCTGCAGTCTTGAGGTCGATGTGGTCAGATCCCACACCAGCTGTCATGATCAGCTTCAGCTTTGAAGCCTTCTCCAGCCTCTCCTTGTTCATGTAAGCTGGGTGGAAAGGAGTTGTGATCAGAATTTCCATGTCCTTGATGTGCTTCGCCAGCTCTGCATGCAAAGAGCAGAAAGAGCTAGCTGTAAGTACTACACTAGTGCAACCAATAGATTTGCAATGGTCATCTCTAAGTGTGCATGCAAAACATGGCGCATCTCTCTTCACATACATGCCTGTGTTGAGGTGCGCCGCATACAGATTTTCTCCTTCATGTTCACGCATGTATACAGGATTTTTACAACACGCAAATTTCAGGCAAGTAAGCACTGCTCGATGTGTGAGCTTGCTGACTGCAGTGCATGAATGCAATGCACAACAATGTGTGCAGCAAGTGAAGCTCTGGCAACTCCTTTTTGCACTGACCAATGAGAACTGCAACCAAGCAGCATACATACATGTCTGGCAAATGCGCATGAGCTCAAGATGGTCACCTACACCAGGCCTGAGTAGTGCAGCCAGGCAGCCTACAAACCAGTCCTTACTTGAGCATAGGGTTGATGCACATGCTCACCTGAGTCATCGCCGTCTTTGCTTTCTGTGACAACCAATTCAGCCTTGTTCTTGTCGCACCATTCCCTGAGGCCGAGGGCGTTCTCCACACAGTTCACGTACTTCTCGTTCTTGGATGCCTCTCCTCCCTTGGGGAACACTGCGACTATCTTGATTGTCATATTTGCCAGCGCAAAAACTAGCTGTCTCCTGCACATCAATGCTAATCGATGTCAAGTCACAAAAAATTACGGTGCGGCATGCATGCTAATCTCTCAGGCAAGCAAGTGACCTGCGTGTGCGCATGCAAAGCAGTCCACCAGTATACTGCTTGTCCGTCTAAAATACAATACGCACCCTACAAACTCAAGGAAAGCACAAACAGCCGTCGCGAGACAGGTTGCAAGCAGATTGTCTCAGCTTGTATACGTATATCCATGCAGGCTCAAGCAGCTGCACTTCTCGAAACAGGCGACGAAGGTCACTCACCAATGCGCAAATTGGCCAAATCGCAGTTTACCAGACGCCTGTCTTCCAAATGTTCAACAGGATACCGCGTGTAGCGTTGCTTGCTGAGTGTGATGTCAGGACTATGAAAATGCATGCATCATTACGCCACAAGACATGACTAATTATGCAAGTGACCAGGCAAGTGCTGACGCCTCCTCCATGCGAAAGGCGCTGCCCGAAGCTACACCCGCTTGTGCTTGTACATTGCGACTGCTGTTTTTGTGCTGGGCTGCTGCTGACCCCACAAATAAGACTGTCACTTGACATACTGCAAAGCACTGTAGACCGCGTGTCACCTGCTGATCATGAGAGGTGTAGCAGATCCATTTACAAATTTACACAACAGTTTTTGGTTATTCAAAAATATAGCCGTCTACACATAAATGTGTGAGAACAATATTTGATACAGTTGGGTTAATTGAACAGCACACAGAAGCACCATGCAGCAGGCCATTAGCAGCTAGACCAAGTCATAGGCAAGCTGCAGCAAAAGTCTGGGGTACAGCAAGCAAGCAGCAACAGATACAAGGCGCATATAAGAGCCAGGCAGCAATGCAAAGTTCAAGATCCTTGTCTACATACAGGTAACAAGCAAGCAAAGTCTTGCAAACAGAAAAGCTGCCTCTCTTGAAACAATCAGAGGGATCAGTCAGAACATAAGTCATCAGCTGTACAAGATGCACATGCTCATGTAAGTGCTCTCAGCACATGCTATTGGAATTTAGTATCTGCATCTGGTCATGACACTCACATCAGCATGGGCTCTGGGTGTTGTCTTACTGCCCGCCTGACAGCATGCGCCTTGAATGCCAATGCTGCTGACACAATGGCATGGCATCCATACAATACAGTTGTCGACACCATCCTGCAGGTCACGCCATTGCATCTCACCCCCTGCACATCCTTGTGTGCAGACCAACAAGCACACAGAGTTGACAAGTACGCAGCCTTGACGAAGGCTGTTCAATGTCGCAGGCAGGTCAAGGCAACATACAGCTTCAGAACAGCAGCTGCAGAGTCTTGTAAAGCACACAGTTGCCGACACAGTGAACCCCAAGCAATGGTTCAATACCAGCTTGGAACACCATCATAAAGCTCACATGACAATGACAAAGTTGTAGTTCTGCTCGCAGGCAACATCCCCGGGATTGCATATGTGGCCACCAGGAACAGCGCCAGTCCCTTCATTGTGAATGATGTTCACTGAGGCAAAGTGGATGATGGCTGCCAGTGCTGAGATGACCATTGTCGTGAATGCCAGCACCTCCATTTGCTGCATGATGTACAGTTCTGTCAGCTCATTGCGGCAATCATGCATACCATGTCTTGCATGGCAGCAGCACTGTGAGCTGCTGGAACATTCAGGAAATATGATGGTGCCGTCACTGGCCACATTTCTGGCAGGTAATGGGTATTTCAAAGAGATCTGACGCGTTGTGCATGGCACAAAGATGAGCAGCTGCATTGTTGTCAGCATTGTACACTCTGTGCTACCCAAAGCAGCAGGGGTCCACTCAAGATCAAAGAAACAGACTGCTGCTACATCCAATGGCAGACACAGTCTGTGTTGTGGTAACAATCTGGCCTGGAGTGTAGACTTGTGTGCACTATGTACAAACCCTCAAGCACTCCTTGGTCGTTGGGAGCAGTTTGCAGCACAAGTGTGCAAGCAAAGCAGCTGCAGCAGGGAAGACTCTCCAGACAGCCCCAATCCTTGGAACATTCAATGCTCTTTGGAGCAGCGTTACCATTTTCCAAGAGTGTCCATTTTGTCTACTTCTGTGGGGTTTGAGGCACACATACCTTGAGCTTGAAGACATTGACGCCAGCAATGCCAAAGTGGCGTGACATGCAGTAGCCTGCTAACGTGGCGCAGCTGCCATATATGCCCAGCAGACCTGATATGCAGAACATGCCCCCAAAAGCCTGCACGACCATTGCACAGGTCTCATGAAGCCACATGCTGCTGTCTCAAGCAGTCCTGCGGGACAGGCCTTGTGCCAGCAGCCAAACAGCAGTGCAGCAGGTCATGAACAACTCAAACTGTTGTGCAAGTATGATGATGGGCACGCAAAGCCAGACAATGCTGGACAGTTACTCATGCAGTTGTTAGGCCTGAGCAGAAACAGTCATCAAAACAGCACAGTGTGATCGAGCCTGCTCCAGCACGACCATCAGCATGTAGGACGCCAGTATGATGGGCAAGCCATCAGTGTGAGAGGCGCAGGAAGGCTACCATGGCAATGAGATTGTACTGGAGCGCCAGGATGAGGGCAGCGCTGTGCATGCAGGTGAGCAGCGAGAGGGTGAACCACAGCAGCACCCACTTCACCTGCTCCTTCCACATGCGGGCTGCCTCCCCATGCTGCAGACCCAGCTCAGGCGCGGGGCTTATGGGCACTGCACGTACCTGAAATCATTTCTTGTCAGAGCCCCTGCGCCCAAGTTCGGTTGTGCGTGGACATGTAAGTAGCCGTTTGTGCCTGCTCAAAGACTGTGATCATGAACAGCACTTACATGACAGCAGACAGAAGCTGAAGGGCATTCAGAGTGCAAGCAAGCCCCTGATGCTTGATGCTTGCTTGATTTCCAGGAAGGCGTTGGTTGCCTTGCCAGCAGAAAGCTAAGATTGCACATCAAATGTGCTGTGACCTGCAAAGATGTATGCAAGGTGTGCTGCCCTTATTGAGGCTTAGCTGAAACTTTGTAGCCACTGATGAGGCTGGCAACGAATCTAAATATCTCTGCAGATTATGCTGGGATGGTGGGTCGGTAAGCACCTGGCTGGAGCCGTCTTCTTGTATGCTGTGCAGGAGCAGCTGCTGATGCTGGGTCTGCTGGGGGGCCATGCGGGAGGCCCCAATAAGACCCATGTTAGCAGGCAGCATTACCTTGTCCCCGTCTGTCACCATCAGCTGACCTGACCCTATCCTCTTCATCTGCCTGCAGCGGTAGATGATATTGCCTCAAGCTGCTGTTGGTGGGCTGGCTGCCACAACAGGACCTTGCACTCAAAACTGTACAGACAGCTCTCAGGGAAGACCTGATGATGCGAGACTGGGCAGCGCTTACAACTCAAGGTTTCATCATGCAACAAGCTGCCACACAGCTCAAACAAAGGCTTCTCAGCGGCTGTGATCTTGCTTGGTGTGCAGCACAACAAGCAAGGCAAAACATCAGGAGACAAGAGCTTTCTCGTGTTTGCCATGTCCAGCATGTTTGACAGACAATGTGCCCGAGCGTTGCTCAGCGGAGGGTTCACACCCGCGGGCCAAATGCCTCTGCGCACGTCAAAAGGCCAACATTACAGAAATGCTGTTGTCACCTTGAAAGGTCTTGAGGGTCCTGCAGGTTGCTGGTGTCATGCATCATCAGAGAGCCTGTGGTCAGGCGTCTGGCACTCCAAGTCCTGGGCAATGACAAGGGCTGCCCATCATGATGTGTACTAGTAGAGCTCTGGCTATGATCACTGCCGCGGTCCTGACTGCGTGTAGAATGACTACGATGCAGCAGGTTGTTGAGCAGCTGCCGCTCATGGGGCTCCAATGGAACATTGAGGCCTTGCAGATTGCCATGAGAAGGCTCTCGGTTGCCATGGGAGTGTTCACTGGGCTGGGGAGAGTGGGAGTGGTGGGAAGATGGGCGTTGCAAAGGGGAGGAAGGGGCAGGGATAGGAGGCATGATGAGAAAGGATCTAGTTCTGAGAGCCTGATCGCGTCTGTTGACTTGCTGGTGTTGAGCAGAGTGTTGAGCGGGTGCCTGGCCAGAAGAGTGCAGCAGGTCACCTGTAGGCAACAATGGCTCTAGAAGCTGTTGGTAGCCATACCCGGGGTCAGCAAAGCTGTGGTTGCCTAAGCCGCCAACACTGGTTGGTGGGGTGCCCGGTCTTGTGCTGTCTGCACTGTTCGAGTCTGTGCCAGCAAAATGCTGAGATGATCCACTCCGGTGCTGCTGGTCATTTGACCTGGGAGCAGCCTGACTAGACATGTCAAGCCTGCTGCTTTGCTGAAAGGGGCTGCGCAATGGTTCCTGTTGGCTGTAGGATGTATGGGATAGATTGCGCCGGCCAGCAGTAGCGCTGTCTGTGGTGAAATCATGGGCAGTGTGCATGTCTGGAGGTTGATACCCCTGTGGACTGCTGGAACGCCACATCAGGTCAGCATACTGCTGAGTTGCTTCTGCATTTCCTGCAAAGGTTTGTAATTACAGGCTCACTTGTTGCTGCATGGATGGTACAAAAGGTAGAACTGGTGCATGTGCTATAGCTGGACCTCATAGACTTTGCTGGGACTCACACAAGCAATCAAGAGCCAAGTCAAGAGCCACTGTGCAAGAGCAAACATACGCTTGCCTTGGTGGCCGCTCAGCAAAGGCTGCTTCTCGCCTTTGTTGCCGAAAAGGCGCTTCTCAAGCTTGCTACCATGCCAGACGTTCCACATGCTGTCGCAGTCGATGGCACTGCACAGGAGCAAAGAGTGCTGAGTTTCCAAGGTTTGCACAAAGGTAGCAGTATTGCGTCAAGCCAACTGTTTTCGAGGCCCGCACACGATTTGAGCTGTCAGCTGATAATCAAACATGACTTGCCTGCTAGACATGCGAACTAGTCAGGCTGTACGCGAGACAAAGGTTTGGAAGGACAAGCTGATCCACCATCTCAATAGCTACAGGCGCCCACGGCGATGCTATGTTCCGCTAAGACCAGACAGCTGCTAGCAAGCAGCTCCCATAAGGCAGCATCAGCTCGAAATTGGCACAAAGTGGGGTCAAACACGACAGTCAAGCAGCCTGTGTTGACCAGTCTGTGAGTCTGCTGTCCTGCAAGCTCTGCAGGAAACAATCAATTGGTGCAGCTGATCTCAAGGCTGCACGAACACCACACACTTTGCTGTCTGAAATGGATGACAGACTGGACCGTGCGGTCAAGATACTCTACTTGTCAAGCAACACAATATTGTGGGAGGTTGGAATCTGGTAGCCTTTAGAATACCTTAGAATACTCAGAACTGCCTAGACCAGAGTAATCACGAAGTCCTTAAGCGATCGCGCAGGCGTCAACATTCCCTAGGAAGTTGGTGGACAAGACATGGTGTCTTGCGCTAGCATGAACATAGCATTTCTAGCGCAAATGTAACGTACTGACTTGAACTGTAGGATGCATGTCAGATCCTGTGCGACACTGAACACCTCGACTGCAGTGTTGCAAACTCATATCCGGCAATCTTCCAGGAGGTCCTGTGCAGCATCGGCAGTCAGTGGTCGCATTCTCAGCGGCAGCCTAGACCGCAGTCCCAGCACCGGGCGACCGAATTTTACTGCTTACGGACGAGCGCTGCCTTCTTACAGGTCGAATCGTCGTCGTTGTGCGAAGCATGCCCGAGCTATTACATCAGGTGCAATGTCCATCGCTCGCTCATGCACGCGAACCCACTATCTTACTCAACATGTGTGATCAGTCGACATACACCGGGTGTTCTGGCACCCGGAAAAGTGTCTTCTTTGCCAGCAACGTATTTAATGTTTGCAGCTGCGGCATTTTTCAAGCCATACCCTTACAACAAGAAAGATTACTTTCAAGTATGTCTTCTCATGCTGGCGCACTCTCCAGCAGAAGCCTCCCCCCTGGGGACTGTCATTCTCTCACGCATAGATGAGAAAGGCGAGAAGGAAGACAGGGAGCATTCTTTGCTGCTGCAAATAGGAGGCGACTCCCTGCTTGCTATCAGTAGCGTGGTCATGGGCACCCCTCATGAGAGACCAGTTGCTCTAGACCTCCTGTGGAAGGTACCATTCACACTATACCACGATTCTGTCTCGCAGTGCTCAACAACTCAAAGCTCTGTGAAAAGGTTTTTGCAGTGAGCACAGGCGCAGGGTGCAAAATTGTCACCAGAATTGTCACCATGCATATTGTTGGCTGATGCTGATGTCTTTCTGCAATGATGACAGCAACAGCTTCCCCCCCTGATCTGTCTTTATTGACTCCAAGTGTCGAAGCTGCTAGGTGCTTGAGCGGGGTCAAGAGATCAGCAAACGTGAGTGGAAGCTGATACGTGTGGCAATTGTGGACATACAGAACAGCACCTACATTGGTAGACTATTCTTTGGTGACCGAGAAACTGGGGAAGTGGTTTGGGACTGTGACTGTAGACCATCTGATGGCATGTGGCTTTCGTTTCAGGTGCATGTCACACCTGGCTGGCACCTCGTACTCAAATGCTATAGCACAGAGGTGTCTGTAGACCACACAGCTTGAATACACTGACCAATGAGTCACGACAAAAACAGTGTCTTCAACCCCTCATATACTGTGGCGTGTTAGTTTTCAACAACACTATCTTGAACACAAGCTTCACGAGGATTGCGTACATGGCTCATCTTGTTGTGCAGACAATCACTGATGTCTCTAGAACATGTACAGGAACATAGGTTTGCCCTCTTGTGAATGGCATGTTCATGCAGGCCAAGTGTCCTTTGTATGTGCACCAGCGTATATGGAGGCATCACAAGTCGCGTACGCGTGAATTGGTTCAAGGAGATGATGAAACTGCTCGTTACTTGTTGGGGCCAGACGCAGCTGCAGCAACAGAAGCAGAGGACCTGACGGGCACAAAGCTGTTCACAACAATCAGGTGGAGTACAGAAGTCTTGACGCTCTGTAAGCTGAAGTCGTGTGAATGTCAAGTCTGACGGCTCCACAAAAGGCATTCATTGCTGCTGTGCTCAGTGTCCACTGTTGTGACAGATGGCAGTTGGCATGCTGTTGATATGCACATGACTGTCTGAATGAAGTCTTGTTTGTTTTGTCTCTGGTGCCAAGTTTGCAGCAGCCCTTGAGTATTGCCTAGGCCCCTTCTGAGGCCATGCTCATGAGGGTTGAATGTCGCAGACAAGATGATCCTGAGCCAGTGAAGAGGCTCAAGAGGGAGATGGCTGTTGCCTTGTCTGAGGAGGACTACTCTTCAGCAGCACGCATCAGGGACCACCCATTCATGAAGCTAGCCGTTCAGATCATCGAGGAAAGGTTAGCAGGGCGAGAAACAGAAGCAAAGGCTCTGCAGGTCAAGCTACAGAATGCTGTGAAAGGTCAACAGTAGCCAGGGGACTTGTGTAATGTGGCAGAGGGTTGTAACCTGGCAAGAAATGTGTTCAACCTCAGTGTATCATGTTAGCCAGAAGGATGCAGCATATCTCGTTGCTTCTTGCATGTAGTGTAGAGTTGTTTCCTCCTGTACATGTACAATAGTCTGCTGTGTTTGAGGAGTTGAAAGCTTTCGAAGAAACAGCCACCCGTCAAGTCGACCTGATGGCAGAATGTCTAGGCATTGCTGAAAAAAAAACACTTTCCTGCTCTCGTTCCACCTGGCTGGTTTATATGCTGCTCAGAATTACAGCCCATTTTGTCGTCGACACAGGTTAGCTAAATGGTGCATGCCAGGGCGCAAGAGCAGACTCGCCCCAGAGCGCCGCAGTTTCATGCTGGTTGCAGATGTGATCCGAATGTAAGCTTGTTACTGTGTGCAAGCATGTGCCAGCTGAGGTGAAAAGCTCATCAGAAGCCTACACGCTCCACAGCCTAGCACGCTATACCATAGTAGCAAGACATCCGGAACCATATGTAGAAGAGCTGAGGTAAGAGGCGCATTGCTGGCATGTCAGGAAGCTAATTTCCTGCACTGATACAAAGCACGTGCAAAACAGCTCTCCATCCAACATTCTGCCTGCCATGATCCTTGAGAGATCTCATTTAAGCATATGGGTCATAATCAGTCTTCATCTTTACATTCTTCAGTGGTATCTGCATCTTTCTTGTTCTGTTGCTTCATGGTGCCCAGCTCATACCGATAAGGGAAGGCTACATAGCCAGTATATTGTAAGTCGTGTCTGTCATTGTAATGCATCTGGCGATAACAACCGTCGCACCAGAAGGCGGGGTTGCTTGGAGCATTTTTGTCATGATGCGTGACCCATTTTGCTTTCTCACCACCTTTGTTGTCTGGGTTGCAGATGCAGCAATGTCTGCGAGTCCATTTTGCCTGCGCATCAGCAGTGCTGCCTCAGTGAATTGTACACATTTGTTAGCAGCACAAAACAAGCAACTTCTTTCTGCATGCTGTACGCAATTGCAAAGGTGCATACAGCAACAAACATTTTATACACTGCTCATGCTCTGGTCTAATATGCAGGACATTTGCAGCTTGACCTTGCGAGAGATTTGTGTGACAGTACCTGATCCAGGACCTGTGGGTAATGGTTGATGAGCAGAGGGTCAGCATCATGGGCGCGACGCACATCTGTCAGCTCCAGCAGATGCTCACAGCACCCCTGATGCACATACACATACCCAGCACCTTGTCCTACCTGCAGTTGATTATATGAACTCTCGTGTTGCTCTGTGAATTGCTGTGGTGTGCAGCAACGAAACCCACTGCAGTATGTTCCAGACGAGGTATACTCACATTGTAAGCAGAAAAGAGAGCATGCTGAAGGCTTCCCAGCACTGTCTCTGGCACCTATGTGAAGTCTTGGTACCCTGTCCCAGTTGCAAAGCAGTGACAATGCCATGCAGGATACTTCAATTGACACTACACCTACAATCATGTTGACTGCAACTCTGTACTGAGGGTTCAGCTGTATGGAAGCCAGCATGATATGATATGATTTGGATTGCAATGAAGGCGCCTACCCGTAGGAAGAGGTCATTGAATGTGGTGTCCTCCATGCTCTTTGTCCTTGGCTCGCACTGGGTGCTTCTGCTGAAGTAGGGGGCATTGGCAGAGCCAGGTGGGTAGGCGGGGGGTGCTGAGGGCTTGGGAGCAGGCACAGAAACGTTGCGATCTCGGCAAAATTGTCTCACCTCTAAGGACAGATCTGTGCCATCATCTCGCATGTCATTGTAGAAATCACCCTGCAACACCAAGACATGAACGCCTTTTCCTTACCAGCAAGCACAGTCACATGGGCTCCTTCCTGTGCTCTTTTACAGGTAAAGCATGCAACATATTCCTTACTGTTATGATGTGTGTGCCATTGCGCACTTGCAATCTGGTACACACCTTTCTGCAGCTCTTTCTGGCTCAACAATATCCCCTGATCTACCACTTTACATATGAGTAAGTTGCAGGGAAGTACAGCTGCAGGGAAGTACAGCTGCAACTTGCCCATGTCTACAGTGGCAGATGCAGGGTCATTGTTGAGCCACAAAGAGCTGCAGAAAGGTGTACCAAATTGCAAGTGCGCCATGGCAGCCACATGCTAACATTAAGGAATTGTTGCTTGCTCTCTACCTGCAGGAGTGTACAAGAAGGAGCCCATAAGCTTCCCTGTAGGATGCATTCTATGCCAATGTACAGCAATGCCTGAAGTGCGTGCATATTGGTCTATTCCTCTCTTGTACATTGCAAGATTGTAATTGCAGCTACACTGTAACCCAACAGTACAACACGAACACCATAACTGTTGCCACACTGTGACCGAAATGGTATGCACATGGTCGAGCAACCAGCATCAGCCATGAGGCAGCTCGGCAATACTGTTGGCAACTACTGCACAGATGCACACACATGCCCAGATGACAAGCTCGGGTATAGCTGACCTCGATGTAGAAGTAGCCATTGGGCCTGGCCTGACCTTGAGATGTCATGTTGGCATCAGCCTCACACTTGATGACATCCCTGAGTGCTGTCAGTTTCTGACTGCTCAGCACAGCTACATCCATCAGCTTCCACCCCGGCCTGTGTACACCTTGCATTTGTCACTGCTGGTGGTAAGTGTAACATGCCGTGCTGCTTCAAACAGCTGCGAGAGGGTTGGGCAAAAAGAGATGCAATCAAAACTCTTTGTGTCACAGCTACAAGCGATGACTTTACGTGTGTCACAGAAATGTTGCATGATGGAAAGAACACAGGTTAGGCAGCATTGCACACTCATACAGTGCAAAGCTGTGACAACAAACAGGCATGCACCTGGTGGCGAGGTGAGTACTATTGCAGTGGTGCAGATTGAGTCTCCAGTCGAATCTAGCGATGTCTCACTTGCAGAACACAGCCTGGAATTGGAGCAGGGGGTACCTGTCAAATCGGTGAATGCACAAGGTGAGCACGACATCATCTGGTGGGCGTGGCAGCAGAGGTGCTTGCTCTGCCTGAGAGGCTGTGGTACCGCGGTGCCCACAACAGCCCCCAGCTGGAAAACCACCAGGCTCCTGGGCTGAGCCTCTGGTGGTAGCTGGACTGCACAAGTTGGCACTGGCAGCGGCGCTGAAACGGCTTGAGTCGCGGTCAGCAGTCTCTCCTGCTGGTGTGGTGGCATTGTCGGCGCCCAGATTCCTGCTCCAACGCTTGTCTGCAGCTTTTGAAGAGGGATTGGAGACCAGCTTGACTGACCCTAATCCCTGTGCAGAAACCAGGCAAGAGTGTCAGCAATGAGCATGCCATGTGGGTTTGAGGCCCTCCTGCTCCATTCTACATGGTACAAAACAAAGACATACATTTGTTGTCCAAGCACAATCAGTGGATACAGCAGACAGCATTTGCAAGCAGAAATACCACAGAGCAAGGTACATTGCTTGCCATGAGAGTGGCATGACAAATGCAACAGAGATGGTACCAGCTGTGCTCCACTTGACTGTCTAAATGTGCTGCAAGAATTACCTTTGCTGCCTCATCCAGCCCTTCCTGCCACTTGATTTCGACCTCTGCCTCTGCCTTCTTCTGAGCCTCTGCATGCGCTTTGGCGTGCTCCTGTGCAGCAGCCGCAACACGCGCCCCAGAACGCACCACAGGCGACTGTATGCTGCTTTGCCCAGTGCCCCTGCCAGCAGGTGTAGCTGTGGTGCCATCAGTAGGACCTGTGGTACCCTCAGGAGCGGCTGTGGGGCCAGTCTGAGCAGCTGTGGCGGCATCACAAGGAGCTCCTGCTCCACCATGAGCAGCTTCAGCACCATTTGCAGCTGTGGCAGCACTCTGAGCAACATCCATGGCAACAGCAGCATCAGCAGCAGCAGCAGCTGCAGCAGCAACAGCAGGAAGGCCGCTGGAGGCATCAGTCATTGCTGTGTCTTCTGATGCTGCTGATGTGGTGCTGATGGAAGGTCCTGCCCCTGTTGAGCCTCCAGACACTGCTGACAAAGGTGGCCCAGTTTCACCCTTGTCAGGCCCCGCTGCTGCTGCACTAGCTGGGGACTCTGCTGTTACTGCTGGTGTGCTCCTCATGGGAGGTGCTTGCGCCAGGCTTGTAGACAAGGCTTCTGCAGCTGGGTTTCCAGGAGCATTGCTGGGACCTGACGTCTCAGAGAGCAGTGCAGCTTCTTCAGCTGGCGTAGGCGAACAAACTGTCCCTCTTGACATAATTGCACCTGGCGTGACAGCTCCTTCAGCGATGCCTGCAGCTGTGGCTGGAGTCTGCCCTGGAGAGGCTTGTCCCTTTGATGCCTGTCTGCGTATGGCTTTTGTCTGTGCTAGTACCGCCTGGACTGCAGCTTGCCTCTGCTCTTCCAAAGGAGCTACTCGTAGAGATGCTGCTTCAATCACCTCACCCTGTTCCTGCTGCAACATAACAAACTGAGCTGTGTGTTTGTTCGACACACAACCCAGAAATACCTTAAGATGCTGCACACGTGCAAACGATGGCTTTCTAAATTGCCAGCTGTGAACAACTGAGTGACACATCACCAGCTCGGTGCATCAATCTTGTGGTGCATGTACAATATTGCCAATTGATGGTGATATCCTGCAGTGGGGTGATGATGATGAACACAAGCATCAGCTGAGAGTGCTGTTCTTGCAAGGAAAGGCTGGCACACAACAGGGACGTACATACCTGCAGGATTGAAGCTTCGGTCAGAAAGTCCTCCAGCTTGGCAAAGGCCACCTTGCTCTCAGCCTCAAAGGCAGACACACTGCAGAAGCAACACAGGCATTGAGGTTGGAGCTGCTGGGCCAACAAAAATGTGTGGGTGTGTGTGCAGAAGATGGGTCTGTGGTCTGAAGGAACGCATGCTGCGAAACAGATGAACAGAGAGGTGCAATTGCACATTGGCCAGAAGAGCAACATGTGGCAGACTCTGCACCAACAAAGCTGGTGATTAATGGTCAGGCCTGCCCAACATACCTGAAGGGCTGTGTCATGAAGCCCTCCTTGAAGTAAGGGAAGCTGGCAGGACCGTGGGGATTTGATAGCACAGGAAGCTGAGGTTGAGATGGTGTTGCCCTGCCAGAGCCTTGCCGCATTGCCGGAACCAGTGCCGTCGGCAGCTGTTGATTTGCAGGCGGCTTTGGAGGTCTGCCTGCTCGGCGATGCTGCTGAAAGAGCATTGAGGCAAGACCAGTCAAGCCTGAGCCTTGGCTTGGAGGAACTAGTGAGGCAAGGCCACTTGAACCAGTGCCCTGACTTGCAGGAGGCCTTGCCCCTGAAGATTGGCCACTGGGTCTGGGTAGCCGTACGCCTGTATCAGAGTGCAGTTTGTGATGAGAGGAGAGATGCAATGCATATGCAGCAATACTAGTATACACAAAGACTGACCTGTGCCGCTTGGAATCATGCCTGCAAGTGAGGAAGGTGCTGACGAAGGTCTGTCAGCCACAGGTGACTTTCGCTTGCCAAAAGAAGCAGCTGCCGCAGCAACAGCAGCAGATGTTGCAGCTCGGTTGATACCCTGTCCTGTTGGACTGAGCGGCTGCCTGACAGTGTCAGCAGTTCTGCTTATGCTGATAGCTGGTGCTGATACAGGTCTGCGGCCTCTTGCGCTGGCAAATGAAGGCTGGCCTTGTGGCTCAGCAGCACGAGCCTTAGCAGTCTGTCTACCAGACCTCCGTACCCTAGCAGACCCTTCTGTGTTGACTGTATGCTGGTCTGATCCGGCTGCGTCTGTGCGAGCGGCAGCCCCGGCAACATAATTCGGCTCTTCGGGACAATTGTCCCCGTCTGCGCCCTCATTGTCTGACCCGCCTGCTTCCTTTCGTTTGCGCTTTGCACCGCAAGCAGCCAGAGCAGGTGCTCGCGAAGTTCCCCTGGTAGACTTTCGGCTTTGCTCGTTGCGGACTTTCCCGTCCTCGGCTGCAAAAGATACCTGCTGCTGTTTGCTAGCCTGCGGTCGTGAGCGCATGGAGCGTTTTTGGGTGGGTTTGCTAGGCATCATAGGCGCTTTACTATCTTGGCATACCTGGCTAACGTGTATCGGCAGCAACTCTTGGCACAAACAGCTAGGGAAGACTGCATGCACCTTACGGGCTCAATCTGTGAGGGCATTGGCCACCATTGTGCATGGGTATAGTGCGCTACATCACTCAGAGTGTCAAATATGTCAAAGGACGGTGCTGCCACCGCTCCGTCAGACGTCTGTCGACGGGCGTCTGCTGGCGTATGACGAACGAAGTCAAATAAGTCCAACTCATTTCTAGAGTGGTCTCCATGATTGATGAGAATTTGACCATCCGGGTCTACGTGAAACGCAGATTGCCCGCCACAGCGGTATCGCCGGTGTACGCTACACTACATTAGCCTTTTGGCTCTGCCAACGATATATCAACCTGACGCAGATGCATGCTCAACAATACTTTTTCTGCGTTTAGCTGCGACGGGATTTGCCTTCGAAACACCCTGGTAACTGATGGGAGGAGCCAACACCAAGCAAGCGGAGGACGAGCCGCCTCCTGTGTCGGGCATAAAGGTATTTGTTTGCACGCTTGGACTGTCTGGTTGAGTACCTTCCTGATGGGTACAATCCGCTGTAGGTCACAGAGGGCCTCATTCGGCAACTACATGGTGAGTCTGCACCTACTCCCCAAGGACCAGGCAGGGCTGGAGGGCTTCCCTGGTTGCCTCACCTGAGATCTGCCTTGTAAGTCTTCCTCTTTCAGTCAATTCTGAAGGTCAGTTGAATTGAAGGAAGGTTTCAATGCTGCATTTTTGGTAATGCAGCTCATCACCTGCAACAGACGAATCCAGTACACCTGACCGTCAACAAGATGAACAGACCTCTTCGAGTGATTCTGAACAACAGCAGCATTCTGCTGAGAGTCGCACAGCGCATACGGCTGCTCAGCATGGACAAGAACAGATACAGCAGTCTGCTGGTCATGCTGAGCTCAAGGCTGAAGCTGCTTCACAGCAGAAAGTGAACCAATATGCAAATCAGCTGGTGAAAGAATATGAGTAAGTTTGGCATCCTTTCTTTTGCATCAGTATTGACAGTGTCCAGTTGAAAGCTATAACAATGAGCAATATCTGCCACTGATGTGTATGCTGCTCACCATATTCAGCTGTTGTGCAGAGCACCTCTGAAGGCTCTCCCATGCCAAGATGAGAAGACTAGCTGCTTGATTTGTTATCAGCATAACCAGCAGGCAAGTGATGGGAGCACATCAGCAGACATCTTGTGCATGTTGTTGCCAAGCCAGCCCTTTGTCTTTACAATGACTCCAAGGCCAAAAGCTGATGTCATTGTGTGTTGCAGGATCCTCTCCAGTGCGCAGATGAGGTGGCAGCCTTTACAAAGTGTGCCCGTAAAGCTAGTGCTGTCATGGTTCAGTGACAAAGATTGCATAGACTGAGCAGACTTGTAGAGTCCTTAGCATTGTAGATGGCTGGGATTGCTGTGTCTGCTAACTATTTGATGACGAAGTGTAGCAGGAGACCAACAATTTTGCTGTTGCCGAATTGAGCATAATTTCTGATCATTACTGGTGTCGACTGTTTGGACAGACTTGGTCCGCGATTGACTTTTGTCAGCTTTGTGTTTCCCATCATTGTAGTCGATGCAGCATTGCGCGCGTGCTGTTGAGCTAGTATACCCTCATCATGCTGTATCTGCTTGGGGCATTAGCCCAAGGTTGCCAAGCAAAGGGCACACAGTGACAGCCACCAGGAGCACTGTTGTGTAATGAACTGGCAACAATGCTTGCATATGAAGCGTTCAGTGCATTCAGGGTGTAGAACGAAGATATGGCAGGCATTTGCAGGCTGTGCATGTGGTCGGCAATGATACACACTATGGGAAATGGGTATTTGGCAGAAGAGGACGTATAGTCTCATGTCGTTGCCAAGTTAGACGCTACAGAATTATGCTATAAATGCGCTGCTCAATTGCACCACATGCACCTTTTCAACTTGCACCAAAGGCATTGCACTTCCTTCTTGCATGTTCATTGTCTGCCTATTCAGACGATACATGTGCAACTGCTTTCAAAACCTTGTTTGTGCACAATACAGTGCGATTTTACAACTCGATCAGCCATGAGATTTGAGGCAACGCTACTTGACATCGGACGCACACTCAATCAAGAACGCCTCAGGTCAGTCCAATCTGGGACTCCACGAAACATACAAACATGACATTCACATATGTCTGTGTCACATACGGGCAGGCCAAAATTGTTTGCAACACATCACCCAAGGTCAAAATACAGCTGGCGGAGTTCCCACAGAAGCTCCTCATCAAAGCCAGGACCGCCATACCTCAGCCGCACATCCCTAACAGGTTTCAACACATCCCACATGTCACATTTCCAACCGGAGCATACCTGTCACAGACATAGACACCTGTGAATATACAGTTGCCACATCTAAACAGCAAAACAGCTACTGTAGAACAAATACACGTCAGTGTGATCAGAGGCAAGTCATAGGCCCCTCACCTTGTGCAGGTGCTCTTGTGGCAACATAGCCAACAGCATGCGGGGGCTGCCATAAAGCTCTCGCGTCAAAGCATACGAATGCATAGCTTCAGCTGGCAAAGGTAAGAGCTGACGCTGCATGTCTGCAAAAACTGCAGAAGAGCAGGACAGCTCAATAAACCTCTCCAGAAGAGCCCTTCTGACTCCTTGCGTCGCCCCACCTTCAGATTGTGCTTGCAGACGCGGTGCTGCTGACGTGTGAGGATGTACAAAAGAATTACCACACTTGTCTGAGTTCCATTGCTGAATGATGCCCGGCACATGAGCAATGCCAACCACACCCACAACACACTGAGACTGATTCTGGGATGACTGCTGCAGACTCTGGCACAGAATGCAATCACGCTCTGTTGTGAAGATGTGATGTGTCTCTGCAGCATGTCTGATGTCAGCATAGCCACAGCTGTCGTCCAGACAGTCTGCATGATTGATGCATACCTGAGCATGCAACCAAACCACTGTTCAGTTGCATGCCTTGAAAGGACACTTGCACAGACAAACAGCAAGCAAGACAGCAAGCTGAAGTTACGCAGTTGTTGCCAGTACACCCGCGCATCAGTGCCCATCCATGCCAAAATTGGATGTGCTTTCACCTGAGCTTCAACTGCAAGGTCCAGATCTGCTGCTGACACCAGCTTGTCCAGCTGCAAGTATGTGTCAAGCTTCGGTCTGTCTCCATGCACCACCTTTGTGCCAATGATGAATGCAGCGGTATGTCCCAGCAGCTCTGTCTCGCACTGCTCCTTCAGTTGCTACTGCATGACATCTAACACGATGTCATTGATCAAATCGCAGAAGTGGCATCACAGTATTGTACATATGCAGCCAGCAAGCCATGCTGAAATGCTATATTCAAAACTGTGACATGAGAGTGACTGACCTGCCAGACATGGTCAAAACCAGCAGGTGGACTGCTTTGCATGCGGGCTGCAGTTTCACAAGCCAGGGTGACCAACTGGCAACCATCAAGGCTTGTGCTGTCTTCGCAGTCAACAATGGCTCCATTCCCGCCACTTGCACTAAACGAGTTCTCAAAGACCACTGCAGCTGGATTGTGCTTGAGGATAAACTCTGCTGGTTCAACCTGAATAGCAATCAGGTGTTAACTCCTCTTAGCAGAAGAAGTCAATGTATGGATTCCGACAGAACTACCTTCTTTTTGTCAGTTCCTTTTCAGAAAAAAAAAACTTATGCAGAAACCTTGAACGTACAGGGCATACTTTAATCTCGCACCTGAAATGAATGGTGCTCGACACCAAAGAGGAAAACAGTGCTGTGTCCATCTCGTGAAAGCTGAACTGGGTCTGCAGCAGTGGATTTGCCTGACGTCCACAAATGTGTTAAGCGACTTGAAACTGCAGTCCTTGAAGATTTAGGTAGATGCATTGACCCAGAGCAAAACGGTCTGCACTGTAGCCGAAGGCTGACAAAGACTTGATGCTGCAGTAGCGAACTCCGCAGCATGCCCAGTCTCTTATCTATTAGAGACCTGCAGGATGCACCAAGGTTAAGGTGCCACCTTCGGATACCGACACAAGGTGGCTATATGTTGTGGCAAAAGTCAATGCAGAATGTGAAAACAGCCTCAGTTCCTATGTATCGTCAAGTTGCACAGCAACAGTCAGATATATGCTTGTCAAGGATGAAGATCATCACAGGCTGCACTTGACACTTGATAGCCAGGCTCAGATAGGAGCGAAAGACTTGCTTTAGACTTCAACATCCCACAGTAGTAAGCTGGGTCAGTTGAACTATGCGTGTATGAAGCATCACCGCCTGGCTATAGGCTGTCACTCGTGTCATGCAAATACATATGTGGAGTCAACAAAGTGACGCACGGCCAGCACAATGATCAGTCTCAGACCCGTGTTGTGTTCATTTCCACAGCTGATGCTAGTGGTCACAGTGTGTAACATGTGGAAATATCTTCCTTGACTGGCAGCTTGCAGGGCTATGCAAAAGTGCTGGGTAGGCAAGTATGGCTTGCAACAACGTACCGGGTGCTGACATCCGCCACGAACCTCTAGCGTTCGCGTCCTGTGGTCGCCTGCAGTGCGAATGAGGACAAAGTATGTGAGGTGGGTCCGGCGCCGCAACCTGTTAAAGGCAACTAAAAGCCCTAAGCAACTTGTCTTACCACAGTACCGTACCGTAAGGTCTGCGATAGGTCATCCTCAGTCTCGAACAGTACGGAGCTTCCGACTTCCGACACTGTCAACGGTGCCTTGAGGTTTTCGTCGCGTTGCTGTGCACTCTCGTGCAGCCAGGCTGTGCATCGACCCTTTCGCCGAAACACATCTTCAGGCCTGCTACCCGAGGTTGTGTGCGCGGTGCTTGAGCAAAAGCTGTTACCGAGCTAACCGTTCTGCGCGGAACACCGCTGCTAATCTCGCCCATCATTTTAGGAGCTGCAGGTCATCACCAGCATCTCTGTATACAATCACATACAGCGCAGCACCTTTGCAACACAAGTGCAGCGAGTGTTGAACAGTTTCCGAGACTTGTCCTGCGCATACGTGCCTACTTTCGTCCAGCTTTGGCAGTGATGCTGGCTTGCATGAAGCCGGTCACGATTGATATCAGCGTTCTATGACAGTCCGGCTTGCATCTAGAGCGCACACGACAACCCACAGATCGCCATCTTTCGGAAACAGGCAATCGACAGCGCTTTAGCTCGCCCAGGATGTCCAAACTGGATGTTGTTCCTGAGAACCACTCTTATGAAGCTGTTTTGGAGCAGCAGCAACAGGATGCCTTTGATGATGGCTCACCCAGACGGCTGCCACATCCTGTTCCTGTCAGAGGTGCATCCTTTTCTGCAAAACCAATTCGAAGGCAGTTGTCCATAGATTCTCAAATGTCTGCCTCGGTCAGAAAGATGACCCCTGCTGAACTGCCGACATCAAGGTGGGACTCTTACTCAATTAAGCACTTGGGTCTGCATTGATAGACATTACAGCCATTTTCGTGAACACATTGTACATGGTCCTCAATAGCCGACAGGCGTCAGTGACAGACATTGCTCATGGTACTGTGCAAGGCTCTGTCATAGACTTCTGGCCTGCCCGGCATGTTGAAAGCATGTCAGACTCCATACAAAGCTTTGTTGAACCAGTTCAACTGGTGCAAGTGCGTGCCTCCCCTACAATCAGCAGTATGTTTTTGTTCAACATGGGAACAGTGAACCCGTTGATCTGATTGGCAGAAAGACTGTGTTGCAACTCAACAAAGGGCATGAAGCAGTCTCAGCTGTGGAGCAGGCAAGTCTTTGCACAGACCTGCAGCTGTGAATTCAACACTCGAGTGGTCAATCACTCAGTAAAATCCATGTCTTGGGACTCACTGAGAGTCAAACTTCGCATGCAGGGTGAAGCAATCACATGTGTGGGGCTGGTTGGACCCCTCATCCAACACAGACCTGATGCCTGTGACATATTTGAAGGGGGCTGGTGCAGCCATTGGGCGGGGCATTGAGGCCTTTGAAGCAAAACAGGGTCAGCAGGGCATGGACACAGCACCTGCTGGTGGATCACCCTTTCAAACTGGCAGGTGGGTACTGTCACATCATTGCCTGCTCTTGCCTCTTCCCAGAGCAATGCTGCAGCATGAGCTCATGCTTTGCATTGCTCTCATGCAAAAGCAGGGCAGGTTAAGGCGTCAATCAGCTCGTTCTGTCTTGGATCAAGTGTAAAGCATGCTCACAGGGGTGGGGACCACCTGCCCAAGATGAGCTTTGTTGAGGTGTCTGATACGCGTGTGAGCCGTCTGCACTGCGTCATCAAGCTGGCCGCGCCTACTGACTCATCCACTGCCCCACAAGCCATGCTAGAGGACCACAGCAGCAACGGCACATACGTGGATGATGTGAGGGTGAAACAAGGGGAGCCTATGGCGCTGACCAGTGGCAGCAAGGTGTCCCTGGTCAGAAGCGTGACACCCTGGGTGGAACGCTGCTTTACCTTTTGGGAAGGTACAAAGCTGGCGTCTTGCTGCCTTGCTCATGTTGTGCTTGAGTATGACTGTACATGCAGGTTCTATGCAACCCATCCCTGTTGCCAGGGGCACAGTCATCAACACAACTGAGACCTGATAAGACTGTGCTGACAAGGATTGCACTGGTATGACTGCTTGCAGAGTTTTGTAGCCTGTTGCTCAATCAGTTTGTGTTCATCGAAAAGCTGGAGTAAGCTAAACTCACAACGCCCTGCAATGATCATTGGTGCCCTGCTGGCAAGCAAGCTGTCACCAGCCACTCCCTGGGATCACATAGCAGGCATACGGTGTAGGAAGTGATTGAGTTCAGCAGACTACATTGTGTCTCACCTGCTGTAAACATGCAGACTGGTATTGTGTTTGTTTGTGCAACTCCAGCATTCATTATGCCTAGCCATGAGGTATGGTACAGGTGATCCCAGGGACAGCAGATCTGGAACAGGTAGTGAGACTGGGGAGGTTGCAGCATTTGCATCGGAAGCTGCCAAGGCAGCTGCTGCATCCGGCAGTCCTAGGTATACCTGGCGCTGGCTTTGACTGCATTCATTATGGTCTAGCTCAAAAAGCTAGAAGCTTGCTCATTCTTTGTCATTTGACTCCTGCACAGTTCTTTTTATTGTGCTCTTGCATACGCATGTCAGAGCTTGTGCATGCTGCTGATGCAGAGAGCTGCAGCACACCTTGGATGGTGCTTGCGGCCGTACAATTTACGTCACGAGGCTTGTACAAACGCCAGATCAATTTGCATGAATTTGCCAAGCTGACAAGCTGCGCATTCTTCATGCTGTATCTGATGCCATAAAAAAAGTTTATCTGCACAAATGCTTGTGAGAGATCATTCATATAGGGCCCTACATGACAGAACCGCTTGTTAGATGGTGTGTATTCTGAACTGTGCAGCAACTAGGCACACCACACCCTCTGCACGTTTTGCAGCAGAAATTATTTTGAGTTTGCTTTATCTTCTGAATAAGACACTTACACAACCTATATCCTTTTTGACACCTGTGTAACACAAAACTCAAACATCAAAGAGAGAGAAGCACCAGTGCACTGACAGGCCCACTGTAACCATCTGCATCCTGATGTGTCTTTTTGACCAGTGCTGCGTGTCCTGCTTCAAAATAGAGCCAAGCAAGCACATTGTCTGTTCATGGACCAGCCTTCATTGATGCAGGCGCAGATTGGAGCGAACTGCAACCTCAGACTACACAACAGCAGAGAGCAGCACTCTGGACGATTTCCAGTGCCAAATTTGCTTGGGGACTCTACGAGACTGCGTGGCCCTGGAGCCATGTGGGCACAATTGGTGTGCCACTTGCCTTTCTCACCACTTCGCCTCACTTCTACAGGTCGGTATTTTGACACAACAATACTTTGTTTTCTGGGTGTAAGTTTATGTAACTTTGTGTCACAGTAGACGACGAGAAAGACCACATAGTTTTAGGCAACCATCTTTGAATCATGTCCACACAAAGGAATTGCACACCCTTTTCCAGTTGTGTTTTGTTCTTTTACAGCATTAAAACAAACAGGTAAGCATACAATAAAAGAGATGCGATAGCAACAGCCATTTTCATTGATGATCAAACCCCAGTACTCAGCAGCAAGCTTGCGCTGCCATCTGCACACATAGGCAGTCAATGCAATGATGAGTTGACATTGTGAGCTTGCATCGCCATGTTTCAAAAAATTTGGCTCGACAGTGCTATGCGCTCATACGTTACGTGGCGCATTGCATACAATTTGCAAGGCCTTGACAGGCAGCCTCTTTAGGAAGATCTTTTAGAGCCATAGTTCTGTTGACCATACTCGCAAGGACTGCTGGTACAGTGTGATAAAACTGTGTGATCCCTTGCAGTCATCAATCTATGTCTGCATGGAAAAGGCTTGATGCAGTCCCAAGCATTTCGGACATTGTGCAGAGTGGGGTACCCCTGGCGTGCCCCTTGCGGTGTGTGCCGCCAGATCGAATTGTGAGCAACCGCGCCGTCAGGACTCTGGTAGACAAACTGTCACCTTCCCCTGCTGAACAGCCTGCCAGGTCAGTGTCCTGAGTCTGTACCACCGCTTGATTTGGAGTTGCAACATTTCCTCGTCACACTGCTCATATGTTGTTTGACTCAAAGCAGGAGGCAGAGGTGTTTGAGCACATCAGCAGGACTGAAGGAAGGTGGTAAAAGTAGCATTGCCTCCCCTTGGTGGTTGCATATATGTACAGCGTATTGCAAATAAAGATGGGCCATCAACTGGAATGCATCTTTTTTGAAGAAATGCCGTCTCCCCTTCTGTTCCCAGCGCTCTTCCTGCCTTTGTCTCTGTCTCTATCTCCAAATTTTTTTTGGTCATTGACCGACGTGGGCAGGATGAACTTGACTTGAACTTGACTTCCCGCTTCATGATCTTTGTGCCTACACTGGTGGCCAACCAGTGTTGCAGCACAGACTGCACGCTGTGAGACTGCACAGTGAGTGCCCAGGACCAGTTGCACAGCCTTCAGCAGGAACGTCAGCTGGTACCACAGCTCTGACTCAGCGTCAGCTCACATGTCACCGGTCAGCACTACAGATGAAGAGCTCTTGGGGACACATACGTCATGCTTATTAGACAAATGTTTGTTTCATAGTGTGCTTCTATACTCAGAAATGCCTGGGACGAGTATCAGGCGTTTCTACTTTAGGGAGATATCTTAGGTTGCACACAGCCACCTTCAATGCATCTGTGTTTTTGCAGCAGTAGCAGCACAGCCCTAGCCAGGACAGTGAGCCGGCGGGCGTCCTTGGACCAGGCAGATGGTGAGATGGAGGTCATGTCTGCCATCTGCCCTTTGGGAGACGACTACCTGCCCATCGACGCTGGCAGCCTAAAAAGCAAACAGGTACTCGAAAGGCTCATCATGTAGTAGCATAGCTTCAGGCATTGTCATTACAGCTCTCAGCAGCAGGAAGAGGACACCCATGACGCGCAGTCGACAGCCTGAGTGTGACAGACGGTTGTCACAAAAAGGCTGACCCCACAGAGACTCACACGCTCAACCTGCGCGCAAGTGCAGATTTCTTGCATGCAAAGTGTATCAACTACTGATACTTGCACAAATCTGAGCTTTTTAGCAGATCTGATGTGTTGCTTGTGCCTTGCTTGTGATGGGGCAGAGTTGCAAGCCTGGCAAAGTCTTTTGCATGAGCTTCTACACTCAATGGCAAGGATGCCACGTCCATGTTGAGGTGTGCATAAGACATATACATCTCGAGCCTTTGTATAGTTCACCAGTTAGGTGTTATGTGTGTGCAGTGGAACGTGTGCAAAAGACAATTAAATGCACATACAGCCACCTGCATATGGTGCAACACCTGGGTGTGATGCTGCATGCAGCTGGAAAGGTGCACAAGACAGATATATGCACGTACAGGCTCCTGCATATGGTGCAACACTTAAATGTGATGCTGCATGCAGCTGGAAAGGTGCATAAGACAGATACCTGCATGTACAGGGGGCCGCAAATGGTTCAACAGTTGAGTGTGATGCTTTATGCAGTTGGTATTGGGCGTACAACAGATACATGCATGTACAGGCTCCTGCATATGGTTCAATAGTCAAGTATGATGCTGTATGCAGCTTGAAGTGTGCATATGACAGATACATGCATGTACAGGGGCCTGCTCATGGTTTGACAGTTAGCGGCAGTTGGGTGTGATGCTGTTTGCAGTTGGAGGTGTGTATGAGGCAGATAGAGGATCCTGCGTCAGAGGCGCTGACAGTGCTGCAAGCCCTTGAATCCCTGGCGCGCCTTGCCTGGAATGATGATGATGTACGGCAGCAGGTGGCTCAGATGGATGGTATGCATCATACAACATGCTGCAAAATTGAGTCTGTAAGCGTCTACTCCCACAAAGCAGAATTGAGGCTGCTTTCTGGCAGTATTGGGCTGCAAACGTTGTGACATATGTGCGTGTATCGGCAGGGTCTCAGATGTGAGGTGTATGCTGCGAGGCATATGCAACTACTGAATGCATGTTGCAGCTTCCAGACACCAATTTGCTGAGTGTAGGAATGTCCCCGATTGTTGGATCACTGCAGCTATTCCCACATAATGGACATTGTGGCGATGATGGCATGGATCTGTACCTTTTGTAAGCAGTAATGCTGCAAGAGGGATCAGCAACAAATGTTGAAAATGGTGAGATAGGCTTCTTTGAGATTGATGATCAGCCTTTATCAGGAATGGGGGGGGGGGGATGTTGTTTTGCAGAACACAAACAAATTCCTTCATCAAAAATGAATTGAAAAAGTGATAAAGTAGAAAACAGCAAGGAACCCAACATTGTGCAAGTGGTGCAGGTGTTGAGGTGGTGAGCAAGGTGATGGATGCCTGGCAGAAGCATGAGGGCGTGCAGTGCAATTGCTGCCTTGCCATTATGGCCCTGGTCAGAGGCACGGGCTCTGTCTGCCAGGTATGCTTCATCACAGCTTTGCACTGACATTTCTTCCTCACACCCTCTGCACTCCATCCCCAACACCTCTGCACTTCAAGCTCAATGTCTCTGCTCTCCAAACAACCACTGTGCATCAACAGATGTGTCATGCTCACAGATTTGGCTGATATGCGGCAGAACATGTCAGGAGGAAAGTTGCTGCATTGTTGCTGCATCTGTCAACATCAAGCATGCACCATCCGTCTTGTACACTGATCTTCTCGATTACGCTCACATGGTGCCTTTGACTTTGCCTTGGCTCGTTGTCCTGTCTGACTGATCATTCAAGCTGGCATCAGCACAAGATGTAGAGGATGTGGTCAGAGTGGTATCAAGATCTACAACTTTCCTGGAAACTATGTTTATGTTTCTGTATATCATGTAATGTAGTGTTATATGCATACACATGTGCTCCATTTGCTGTGGGAGATTCAGCTGATTTGGTGCAGGCAAATCAATTTAGGGTGGCAGAGGCTAGAGGGGTGGAAGCAGTTGTGGCAGCCATGACACGCTTCTCCAGCCAAACCACAGTGCAGCTCAGCGCCCTGCTGTGCTTCATCCCCCTTGCCCTGGAAAACATCATGATGCAGGCAAGCTCTGTTGCTGCTGCTGCTGCAGCTGCGGCTGCGGCTGCGGCTGCTGCTACGGCAAGCTGTACTGTGCCACTGCTACCGCTCATGTACCTGTGGCAAAATGGGCTGCATGTCATGCACCGCTGTGATGAGAGCTGTACATCATGCTGGTCTGCTTTGTTTCCATGAAGCCCACTGGCTCATCAGCTAGTGCTGTGTGGCTTCTAGCCATTGACAAGCCTTTCTGCATGAGCTTGTTTGCTTCAGCGCAATTAGTGTGGTCTGTATCTCATGAGCTGGAGTAAATGAGCGCAGACGCCCTCATCTATGACATTTACACTTAGCTGTCATGCACCTGCATACAGCTGTAAGGTCTGTGTTTTGCCCTGTTGGCGGCAATAATGAACCGTCATCATGCTCATGCGCCCACAATGCACACAATGCGTGTAAAGCTATGCAGCAAATCTGTTTTGCTTGCAGCTGGTAGAGAACCCTGAAACATTTTCCTGAAGTAGAAGCGCTTAATACTATTTCCCAGGCGTTTTCATGTGTATATTTCCACTTCGAAATAGACATCCTCCTGACACCAGTAATGTTTCAACATGCCTAAGATGTCATGATGCAGAATGCATGTTGCCCTTGTCAGGTCACACCATATCTCTGTTGCACAGACTGACACAACCGTGATTACACAGGCACATGTGTCGCAGCTGGCATTGAAGTGTGTGCTAGCAGCCCTGGAACAGCATCCAGATGACGTTGACATACAAGCCAAGGGCCTGGTAGTGCTTGGCGTGTTGGGCCAGGTACAATCACACTGGACACCAACTGCACCTTGTCTGCTGCGCTGTAACGAAGCTGTTACAGTCAGATACAGTGCGTGTGATGCATGCTGCTTGCGTGTTGTGCAAGTGGGCTGTTCAAGTCAACTGCTTGACAGGTGCGTGTGACACTGTGCATTGGGATGTCAGCTGTTTCTACAAATTTGCATTATGGCAGTGCAGGGAGCCAATATGGTCACAACAGAATCATGGTGATGAGCCCTGTCGTCTGTCAGTGTTTAGGCTACCCCTCATGTGCATGCTGTCAAACATTCTGTCAAACATTCTGATGCCTTGCACATTGCAAGCAATGTGCATTTATGCATTTCTGCTTTCATGGCAGGGTGAAGACGTTGTTCATGATGCCATTCGGCAACAGCAGTTAGATGCTGGCGTGCCAGCACTCATTGCAGCAGCGCTCACAAAATACAAGGGCCAGAATGAAGAGGTGCTGTGGGCTGCTTTGTTCAGCCTTGCGGTCCTGATCCGGGAGGGAGGGGACCCCTACCTTGCATCTACTGATGCCTCCGTGGAAGCGGGGCTGCTGCCACTCTTGCAGGCAGCCTTAAAAGATTATGAGGTGATATCAAGGATGCTTTTGACAGTATGTTATACCTCTTGAAAGGATCAAAACAAAGGCTTTGTTGCATGCAGCACACCACTGCCGCTCTGCAATTATGTTGTGCATGCCTGTCATGCAATGTTGTTTGCAGCTGTCGTGCCCTGCTGCTTCAAGCTTTCAAGTTGCAGCGTCAATGCAGTGTATTGATTCAAGTGAACAGGTCAGCAAGCTTCATACATGGACGTTAATCGTTAGCATGACAGCAGCCAGAAGTGAGCAGCATCTTTGCAACTGCAGGCACGAGTGGGAGTTAGCAATGATGATGCAGACATGATTCAGACTGCAGGGAAGTACTTGATTGAGACTTTGACTGTGGCAGCATATGTGTACAGGATTGAGGCTGCACTAGGCATTGGCGCGGTCACAATTGCAGTCTCTGTTGCTGTTGTTGTTGTAGGGTACCTGTGGAGACGCAGATAAATCGTGCACTGCACCTTGGCACATATTTGGTTTTGCTGTTTTTGCAATTCGTCATGATATAGACATGGGCGGTTAGCCACTGCCTGTGTGAGCACCTCATAGTATGCACATGTGCAGCTAGCCTATACTTGTTGCTATAATGCATGCTAGAAATCAAGCTGCACGCACATGCAAATGTTCATGAAGATGTGGGCACAGCAGGTCAAAAACAGCAAAGTATATGTGAGACTTGGAGAAATGGGTTCATGTTAATATGGCTCTTATGATGCTGCAAGCTAAGATCCTGCAGATGACAACGCTACTTGCTCCTCCATAGACGGTTTGCGTGGAGGATATGGAATGGCTATGGGCTTCTGTGATGCTGCTGTCTGTTGCTGTTGCCGCTGCCACTCTAGAGAAGGCTGTTTTGGCTTCTTGGATCGTGCCTGCACTCCAGGGCTACTCACTTGGGCAACACCACTGACTTTTTTGGCAGATACATCATTGTGATAAGATACTGGTGCAGCTCTCCAATGGTGCAGGACATGCTGAATTTCAAACAGAGTCGATAATAGCGCTGGAGGCCAGTTCACCCTCAGTCAATTGTGAGCTGCCTTACATTGCCTGAGGAGCCCTTGAAAACCTTCCCCTTACAAGTCCGCTTGTCTCTCCTGCCCATCAGCCATGCACTACCTTCCACTACACATTGCCATGATGACAAGCCATTGAAAGCAGCTGGTAGTGCTGGCCATGCTAGCTTGGGCAGCTGGGAAACAGCAAAACTTGTTGCTGGCAGTTGACTGCTGACTGCCTGCCAATGGAGGGCGGACATGTACAAGTCGACCGTGCACAAGCTTAGTCAGTTGCCAAGCTCAATACGTGCGTCAAAACAGCCTTCACTGCAGCTGCTGTGAGAAGCGAATGACATGCACAAGAGGTTACGTCTGGAAGCTCAAGGACAGCTGCGCTTTGACGTTTCCAAGATCGTAATCCAAAGCTAGCAAAAATCTTGCACGAATGCGCGTCGAAAAGGCTGCTTTGGTCAACAACAAACGAACTATAGGACTTGCAGTTACACCGTAAGCAAGCGTTTCGTCTGGCAATTTGCATTGCAAGGGCAATGGACTAACACGTTCATGCATGAGATCACAAAAAGTCAAGCCTTGCAATATCAATAGTCACAACGACACCTTGCCGATCAAGGTCTTGTGCCTGCAGCAAGCCGCGCTGCTTAGTTTAGCAACGTATGATCCGGCAAACCGTTTTACGCAGGCATACGCAGACGTTGAGGTGTCTAAAGTCAATTCCGCGAGCGCTTGCACAGCTCCCTCAGGTCTCATCTGAACAAGCAAAAGAAAATAGCTTTCAAGTAAGCTGCAGGATTTAGCGCATGTATGTTATGCCGCAGTGTCTTAGATCTGTTCGTTGAGTGAGTCCTCCCTGTTCGTACAGGAGCCCTCAGGAGCAAACGTTTTCCGTAATTTGAATGACTGGTCGAAGCGATCGATATTGGGGCCTGTGCTGAACGAGCAGCAGTGCCCCAGGTGCCATAAACGGCTTGGCAATGGGCCACACGTATGTCTTTGCATGCCATAGATCACTGCCTTTTGTTTCTAAGATGACGACCTGGAGCGTCTTGACCTGCTGCTCAGAATCTCAGGATGCAAGTTGGTATGCAGGGCGTCAATGCTGGGTTAATCACTGGCAGAAAGAACAGCTCTGCACAGGTGGTGTTTTGTGACAACTGCAAGGTACAGTTGCATGGCGCAACTCGCTTATTCATCTACCATTGCATGTCGCACAGGTGTTGCTGCATGCAGCCACAGTCTCACTTTGCTTAAATCAGTAATGGAATGGTCAATACTGGCTGCACAGGCGTACATTGCCAGTGGAGCAGGCAAGCAACATGCTCACCCAACAAACCAAGCCTCTGAGTCAGCTGTTGCCTCAGCCCCTGAGGCTGTACAACCTGCCAAGCCCCTGCAGGACATCAGGCGAAATCTTGCAGAAAAATATGACGATGCAAATACCAGAGTGCGCAACTTTCCCAAAAATACTTTGGACAGTGCCTGCAGTGTGACAAGTATTTGCTCACCACAAAGGGTCCGCACTTGACGTACGGCATACTTTGATTGTGCATTGCAGGTCAATCAGCCAATCACAGCTGTGCCAAACTATGGAGGCAACGATGGTCATGGAGCGACTGGTTTCAAGATCACTGGGGACGGACCCATACCAACGCCTAGGCAGCTAGTTGCTATGCTTGATCAGTATGTCATTGGCCAGGAACAAGCCAAGCGGGTGAGTGGACTTAGCCCGCCTCGGTGCCATGCTCTGCATGCATCCCTTGCTTGCAAGCGCTGCACTCGAAACAGAATGTGCACTGTCCTTACTGGTGATTCAATAAGTTGCTCGCATACAGTGTGGCATGCCATGTTGTATAGACAAAGCCTTCGATCAGGTTTTAGGCTTGTTTTAAAATGCTCATTTCTGCAACTGTCATGCAATAGCTCAATTGCGCACTGTCATGCGACAGCTTAATTGCACATATGTGTCAACCTATCGTATCTGCTGCTGCTTTCTCAGCAAGCGAAGGCATGGCGTTCTGCGGACAGCACTGTTTCCTTCACCACAGCATGAGTGTTTAGCAAACGGGGTCACGACAATGCAAATGCCTAAATTGGTTGCAGACCCTGGCTGTGGCGGTCCATAATCATTACAAGCGAGTGCGCCATGAGACAAGCCGAAGAAGGGTGAAGGAGCAGCAAGCAGCATCAGCCCAAAATGGAGGTGCAGTTGCCTCCTTTGTTCAGTCTGGCAAGGTCAACAGAAGCATTCTGGAGACCACCACAGGCACACCGCCCACTCCACATTCAGCCCAGACTGCGCCCCACTCATACCCCCATGACCGCTTCCCATTTCCACCAACGCCAGAAGCAGGTAGAACTGCACCACCCTGCGTGAGATTCTGCTCAAGTGCTCATCCTCCTAGAAGCTTGACAGGGCTGCTGCGCATGATCGGCCTGCATGAGCAAGTGACAGCCAAGTAACATTCTACGTCTTGCATTCCTCCTGCCGCTTGAAACAGGCCCATGTTTTGTGACGCTGACTGTTCAAAGATGAGACCAAGATCCCCTTGTCACTGCTCATGCTCATATGCAGCAACACATTTTCCACATTTGCTGTGTTGCATTGCAGGCAGTGCCGTTCATGCTAGTCAGCAGCTGCAGAAGCAGAGCTCTGTGCCTTACGTCAACAACCACACTCCCAGCCACCCTGTGGCAGGCTCCCGACTTAAAGCTGCAATGGAGATGAGTGGAGAGCGCATCTCAGGTCCTGTGGATATACCAACCAGCCCTGGTGATGCCTCTGGCTTTGCTGGTGACGAGACATTTGGGGGTGAGAATGATGATGTGGAGCTGGAGAAGAGCAACATTCTGATGCTTGGGCCCACAGGTGCAACATGTTCACTGTGCATACAGATTACACTGTCTAGATAGATCTATGTGTGTTGGCGTAAGCTATACTCTATTTGATATTGACATTGCCAATGTTCCGAGAAGTGAGGATGCTGTTTGGTCGCCCATATCAGACCATGTTAGCAAGTTGTGCACAACGTCTTGGACAATGCCAGGTAAGACCACATGACTACAGGGCATGTATCATCGCGCATGCCCCTGCAGCAGCAGTTCAGCAAGCACTACATCTGACTTGACATGCTGGTGATTCAGTCTTGTCAAGTTTGTGGCACTCTTGGGGATTACACTTCGCCGTGTTGTTGTCAAGGCACGTCATCAGCTAGCTGAAGTGTACAGCTTCCTCAGAGGCTTCATTCAACATGATACCCATGGATGCAGGTTCTGGCAAGACGCTGCTGGCCAAGACCCTGGCAGCGGTTGCTCAGGTGCCCTTTGCCATGGCTGATGCCACCACACTCACTCAGGCAGGGTATGTGGGTGAGGACGTTGAAAGTGTGCTGCACAAGCTGTGGCAGGTCTCCAACTATGACCTGTCTTCAGCACAGCTGGGCATCGTGTACATCGATGAGGTGACCCTCTTGTGTGTCTGTCATCCTAACTTCTCTCGGTGGCAGTCATTGCCAACCACAACACCACGTCACCCAAGTAAACAACATACGAGTCAATCTGAGTCATCATGAAAAAGAAGAGCAATCTGTATTGGAATCATGAATGCTTTGGTACAGCGTGTCAGCACATGTGTTAGTCTTGACCCTCACAGCAACGTAGCAAAATTGCCGCATGTTTCCAAGCTTTATGCCAGGAAGGCATGGCTACCTTCTTGTGCTGTAGAGACCAAAAGCAGTCCCCAGCTGCATAGATGTTGAAAACATATGTTTGTCACTGTCACACAGGCAGAGTAACACAATGCTCTCATGGAAACATAACTGCTACTCGAAAGCGGCAGTAGCATCTAGAATGCACAGATGATTTTGCCTCCAAATCATGGGACGTGTGTGAGAAGATACACTAGCCAACCTCGCTGGAATACGCGAGGCACTCATGTGGGTCAAGCAGCAAATTTCAAATGTGCTCAGCTGATCAATCTCTCTGTGACATGTACAGATTGACAAGATTGTGATCAAGGATAACAACATCAGCATCACAAGGGATGTCAGTGGAGAGGGCGTGCAGCAAGCCTTGCTCAAGATGCTGGAGGGCACCACTGTCAATGTACCAGAGAAGGGGGGCCGCAAGAACCCCAGGGGTGACATGGTGGCCCTTGACACCAGGGACATCCTGTTCATTGTGGGGGGAGCCTTCAATGGGCTTGACACCCAGGTCTCAGACAGAACCGCCACTGCTTCCATAGGCTTTGGCAACCCAGTCAGGTGACAGTCTCCTTGTGTTACAGTGACTCTTTCCGCTGTGAATATTATCTGAATCTGACATTGGTATCACCCTTGCTGCTGTTGTCATGACCTATGCTGATGCAGCTAGGATGCACACAGTTGCTCCATCAGGAGTGTATATTGTTGGGCACGCTTTTGGCAACGCAGGTCAGCTTTACTTTGTGGCTTGAAAAGCAGGCACGCTCAACATACCCTCAAATTGTCAAGTCAAAGGGGTGACATTGTGTACTGCACAGGGCGCGGCATGAGTCTGGAGCACGCAAGGCGCTTGGGGAGGGTGTCCTGCAGCAGGTGGAGCAGACAGACCTCATGAGCTATGGCCTCATCCCTGAGTTTGTGGGCCGCTTCCCCATCATCACCGCTCTCCATGTGAGTCAAACCCCTACTTTGGTGCACAGCATGTCCACTGCAGAGGCTACGAGACTGATGTGCATTGTTTCCGTGTTTTGCGTCAGATGCTCAGCAGCAGTAAGCAGCTGGAATTTGCAACCATCTGGCTTCAATGTCATAGATGGTAGCTTGGCGCTGAAGAACAAATTGAAATTTGAGGTCCTGCACTGCACACGCTCGCCAGCCAGAAATTCATGTCATCATTGCACTGCCTCTTACTTAACCAGAGTTGCAGGGTGTGACAGATTGGGCCTGGTGCCACAATGCCTGGGTCTTCATTCTGCCTGGCGACATCCATAGCTCTATGCAAGCTTTCTTCTGCAGTGCCCAATGCCATCTGAAATGCATCATCAAGTGATCATGATGCACTGCCTGGCCACAGCACATAGGCTTTGAGGAACTGCCACACAGGCATGGCTGACAGTCTGCTGTCTGTCTGTCATGCAGGAGCTCAGCACAGACCAGCTGTGTGAAGTGTTGGTTACTCCAAAGAATGCGTTGTCGCGACAGTACGCAAAGCAGTTTGAGATGAGCCAAGCCCGGTTGAGCATCACGCAAAAGGCGCTGCAGGCCATTGCTGTGATTGCCAAGGACAAGGGCACTGGAGCCAGAGGCCTCAGATCCATCATGGAACGCCTCTTAGTGGATGCTATGTTTGATGTGAGTCCTCCCAATGTATGCGCTTGTGAATCAGCGCATACACAGCAACATGATCAATCTTATGCACCTTGGTATACTGTCACGGGATGCAAAGCAACAGACATGCACAGCTTCTGCTGGGCCATTCAAAAGCCTTTCAGAAAAATGACTGTTTAATTGTGTTCTTGTCTGTCAGCCGAAAGTCCCTGCACTACATTGCTTACTGTGTGTGTGAGGAGTGTTTACAGGGGTTCAGGCCTGCCACTTTGTGTGATTTTGCTTTGATTCATCATGCAGGCCCCAGAACCCAATGTCAAGGCGGTGCTGCTGAGCGAAGAGGGTGTTGCAGCAGGCAAGGCAAAGATTCTGGAGACAGAAGACGAAATGCGTGAGGCTCTGGCAGCAGCTAATACAGCTGAAAACTCAGATGATTCTCATGGGAGCAATGAGACTCAGGAGCAGGCAGCTGCCGTTGGATCTTAAAATGTCATATGTTGTGGTGACACATGCTGGACTTGCTGCATGGCATGTGCAGTGCCAGATCAATTTTGGCATACAGTGTTCACAGTACCCTCAAGTGCCTTGCCGTAGCCCATTACTAGACCTGTACAAGTAGTTGACTTGGAGTGTATGTTACATAAATTGTTGCTGACCAAGCAGCATGCTTTTGAATGCTATGTACACTACAGTTTTGGAAGCATAATCTGTACATGTTACAATTAACAAGATAGACAATGCTGTTCTTAATCCAAATTCTACACAGTGTCGCATGATGCTGATGTATAAATTCTTCAGTAAGCAAGGGCCAGCATAATAAGGGTACACAGGAGCACAAGAGCAATGAAAAGGCAGCACTATATAGGGCTATCTACCAGGACCAGTGTCCCATTTGTTGCGACCACCTTTGTGCTGCGCAGCATTGAGAACTGCTTGAGCCTTAGCTTGCGCCTGCACTTGCGCTGCAGTTTGCTGTGCTTTGTTCTGCAAGCCCCCAGGCCCGGAGGGTGCCCTCTCTGTGCCCCCCTTTACAAAGTCTACTTGCTGTTTTTGCTGCTGCTGTTGTGATTTGCGCTCACGCCACGCATTGAACTCTGCTGCCAGGCAGTCATAATAATCTTCCTTGTGAAGAGCATTGGGGTCAAACACATTGCTGGGATAGCAAGTTCCGTGAGGGTCTAGTTCAAAATGTTTGACAGTATGGCTGAGGAAGTCTGGATTTCGATAGGGTCTAGAGCTTCGCAGTTCTGCGTTCAGGAATCTACCCTTGCTCTGTATCCCTAGCAGCTTGACTATCTTGGCCTGCAGCCAACTCATTAAGCTGGATTTGACTGGCTGGTGCCAGCTGTATCAGCAGCCCACACAGTTGAAAACAACCCACCTGTACTGCGGCAGAGCAAACTTGGTCTGGTGGCTCGGAGATCTCTGGCGGCAAGTCAAATTCTGCAGGCTGCTGAGGCGATGAGGCCATGTCTGTTTCAGTCAACAACTCCTCGGCAGATATCTGGGGAGCACCGTCCACAGTGCCTAGCATAGCTGACGCTGACCTACTTGCAGCCTCCCCCGCTTCTGCCATCTCAACTTCTTTGGTGCCTGCATCAGATGACAATATTTGTGCAAACTGGTCACACACTGAAGCAGGCTTAGAAGCAATTGCACTACTGCTTTTACATGTGAGAAGAATTGGTGTACCTGTTTCGTTGTTATCAGATTCGTCATCACTCCCGTAGTCACCTAGTAGGCCTGTCAATGCAGCCATGCTGTGGACGAGGACCTGTGCGGACTGTACTGGTCAAGCCTAGGTATGATTAAAGTTTAATGGATGCCGCGTCGAGCAGGGACGTTTGCTTGTCAACAGACAAGTGTAGACATGCGTGTGGCTGGGTTAAGCTATCTAAGCATACTGGAAAACTTTCTGTTTCGGAAACATCTGACAAAGTTGTCGTGATGGCGAAATTTGAGTGCCTCGGTCTCAATTTGCCAATTTGCAACCCTAACGTGCTGTAACCCTAACGTTCTACCTTTGAGCTTTCCCCTCATGTCTGCTCGGATCATCGTGACCGCAGCATCACTGGCCAACAAACAACAGAGAACCTAGACGATGAGTGAGAACTACCAGCTTGCATCAAGATGCTGCTGTTGCGTTGAGAGTGCAAGCCTTCGAGTGCGTGCAGGCATGCCAAACGCATAACAGGTTCCGCCCTCTGCCTACCTCCTTATCTGCTCATAATGTTAGATGATACATTGGAAGATCGCAAGCTACAGCAGTTGGAGGCAACGCTGGACCATCTACTTCAGCAGCAAAGATCACTCAGTGATCAGCAAGACGCGTACCAGCTGCAAGTGAAGGAAGCTGTGCGTGCCAGCTTGGGCGACACTGTACTGCTCAAGGCCAGCTCAGACATGCATGCCGCAGATGACTTGTCGCACACGTATGAGGCTCTGGAACAGCAGGTTCGAACCGCGTGCAGCAACTGTTTGCACCTGATTCTCTGACCAGGTTATTTTCAGGCGTTACACGGTGGGTCTGTATGTCCAGGTGTCAATATACAGAGAAGCAATTGGACTGCAGACGGACAGGCTTTTGGCTTGCCAACTGCAACCTGATTCTGAGGGCCATACAGCAGTGGAGGACAGGGGTGAGCAATACCTATACAACAGCATTAGTGCAATGGCTGAAGCTCCCCAGGCAGACACTTGCAAAGAACCGAAGCTTCTGCCACTTTGCAAGACGTTGATCTGTAGCGGGGTCTTTACAGAGGTGCAGGGTGTTGATCAGCTTCAGTGGCAAGCAATGTTACTCTCATCAGCAGGTAAACTCTAGCAGCCAGTCTTCTCTGTGCATCTGTAGCTGCAATCACACATGTGGCGGTGTGCACAATAGCACTGTGTCAAACTGTGTCAAGCAGCTACATAGGAAAGCTGTGCACAATTTGCATCGCTTGACAGAGCTTTGGAACGCGCTGTCTGACCACCCAACTAACACAACCATAGTGGCACGAAATTTGTTCATGACAAATGCAGGGACATTTGAGTGGGCTGCATTTGGCACATTGGATGATGGTGCTGAGGATCATGCTCAGCTGCATGCTCTGTTGCATGGTGCTTGCATGGCGCTGCAGCTCAATGTGACTCACCTGACTATTTGCCTTGATTCAGATCTACTCGAACGGGTGAGTTCTATCTGTCTCTCCTGCCCAGCTGTTGATGTAGATGAACTATCTAGATTATGCACAGCACAGAAATTTGTTTGAATACGTACAACACTTGGGCTTTGAGTCAACAGGTGCATGGCAACATGGCATGTCAGCAAATTGCAGCTGCATGAGTGCAAGCAAGTTAGCGAGGACACTCAAAGTTGCACATGGTTGCAAATGTCAGGTGGCAGAGCACAGCAAGCTGGACACTCTAGAAGACCTCAAGGATCTGCTCAAGCGTGTTGATAATACGCTGCAGCAGTTTGACACAGTCTGCGGCAGAGAGCTGTTAGAAGAGGAAGTATACCAGCTGGACTTGATTACTGAGGGCCGCCAACGTAGCTTTCAACTCCGTCCACTTTGTTAAGCATCTGCTGTGTATGTCGCAGGACCACACCATAAAACCACATTGTAGCACCATACTTACAATGATGGCATGTTGCAGTTTGCCTTCTTAGCAACATACTGGATGGTATCATGTGTGTATTGCAACATCCACTGTATGGCAGAGCTTATTTGAATCAAAAGCCTCATTTGCAGACAGTGGAATCGACAACCGCCAGGAAGATACATCTGCATGCTCTTCCAGCCAAGGGGATGACCTGGAGGTATGCAAAAGCTCTGTGCCTGTACAGTGTTACGGAAGCCTTGTTTGAGGACCTGTGCTCAGTGTGGCGCATACAAGTGAATGTTATTTGATGTGTTTGTATGTGTCATGAGCATCATGAGATCTGCCCAAGATGTACACCAGTCTTGACAGTGTGTCATACACAGCTTGAAAGTCATGCTAACAATGCTGTAAAAGCTTCCGAATTGCGATAGCCCAATGTAAGCAGAACATGCAGCATATGTGCAGAGCAGCAGTCTTGCAAGCAATGGCAATTTTGCATTTTGCTGTTGAATCACTCAATATTGTGGTCTTGGTGTGGTCAGGAGGTTGAAGACAATTCAGCTGTGGGATCATTGGATCCTGATCAGCCAGAATCCTCAAAAGCAGGCTCTGTAGAGCAGTCTGCACCCACAGCAAGCTCCCTCATTGCTGCAGTCTGTGGCATATGCATGGAGCCCAAGTTGTCTGCAACAAGTCCTCACAACAGGTGCAGCGGTACATTCTGTGATTGCTGTCTTAGGCAGCACATCAGAACCCAAGTGTCGGGCAAGAAGTGGCCAATCAGCTGTCCAGCAATGAATTGTGGTGTGCTCAGCATGGCTGACTGCTGCAAGGTGGTGTTTGACAAGTCACAGCTGCAGAAGGTACGCCAGTACGTGAATCAGCGGTACTGTTGTGTTGTGGTTCCTCGGCTGTTGCAGATAGTGCTGATTGTATAGGCATGTAAACCTGTTGAACCTTGCTACACCTGTCTTCTTGATCAAAGGCGTGTCTTCTATCTGTCTGTCTGTCTGTCTGTGTGTACCAGGTTGCACAGTTCTGCTGAGAGCCATGTGAGATCTTCAGAGGCATGCAATATCAAGCTTTTGCTGGACTTGAAGACAACTGATTTTCGATCTGGGGTGTTAATGATGGCTGTACTGCCAAGAGTGCAAGTTGATATGACAGTCGCGCTTGTGCTGCAGCTGGCTGAGGAGGCCGATATCCCAAACTCAGACAAATTCTGGTGTCCTGTCCCCAGCTGCAGTCAACTGATGGTGCTTGCTAAGCAGCAGGGGCCAGCAACACCAGAAGGGCAGTGCTCAGCATGCCATGCAAAGTTGTGCCTGAGTTGCCGTGGCTTGGGACATGCAGGGATGACATGTGCAGAAGCTCAGGTCAGCAGAATTTGTGTGCAAGTGATAAGTAAGTACCATGTTGCATATCCAGCGTGCTTGGCTGCTTAGAAATGGCAATTCATCTTGGCTTTCTGATGGCACCAACCTGCAGCCATGAAGTGTTGACCTTTTCCCTGGGCAGATCAGGTACAGCGCTGCTGGGCAAGACTTTTGGCACCTGCACATATAGCTCATAATGTACTGCTCTGATGGCCAAGACTTACATTTGGTTCTATTGTTCACGCAGGCAAGTAGGAAGACAGATGATGCTGATCTCCTGGCCCTTGCAAAGGAGAAAGGCTGGAAGCAGTGCAAGCAGTGCAGGTGAAACATGTCTTGGCAATCTGATTGCAGATCCACTGTTCATACGATAAAGTTTGCATGCTTTGCAAATTGTGACAGCTGACTTGCTGCCCAATCCCTTAGCAAACCTGGGCACTACTGCGCAGCCTTTTTTGGTGCCCATGCAGTTTGTATCGCTGCCATGTTAATGGCGAAAATGTGACCAGAATTGTTTCTCCACTGTTTGCTCATTGCATATGCAGGCAGATGATAGAACTGGAAGCTGGCTGTAATCATATAACATGCAAGTGTGGGGAGCAGTTCTGCTACAGCTGTGGTACTTCCTATCAGTCTGGGGGGCAGCAGTGCAGGTGATCACCCAGGCTGTTACGTGTCACAATAATATGAAAATTGCATGCATTGTTTGCAATCCACCTCGGTAGGGGCACATACAAAGTCTGCTTGGCTGATGCATGTTGCCAGCTGTTCAGGTCTCGAAAGGCATTCCCAAACGCGCTGTTCAGGCAACATTCATCTATGAACAGTTGTGACTCCTGTGATTGGCGTAGGTGCGACTTGTTTGATGCAAGAGCTGCCTTGGGTCCTGATGCTACTCTGCAGGATCGTATCCTGTACCGCAGGTGGGCTGCTAGCTTTTGTGCTCTGTCAAACACAAGCAACGCAAGCACACTTTGTTGATGTGCAAGCGTTGTTCCTGACAAAACGCTCTCAAATGGTCGTCAAGTCTGTGTACTGCAACTGCATTCTGTTGGGAAAGTAGCAGCCGGGTCAGCATGCTGCCCACTTGACAGCATGTTGCAGCCAGAATGACATGTCACTGCCGGGACAGCATGTATGCTGTCAATGTAAATGGTGGCCATAAGATATGTCGCAAACATGTCTGATAAGGCTTTGTGACACTATGATGCTCTACAAGCATGTGATCATGCACGTGCTGACTTGGCATGACCCTGGGTGCAGGCGGACTTTCCCTGCATATAAGACTCAGCTGTGCTGGGATTACAATGCTAATGACCCTGCCAGTTGTCCCCGTGGTGTTACCTGCAACTTTGCTCACGGAGATGAGGAGCTTCCCTAGCCAGTCCACTCAGTATGCTACTGTATTTTGCATGGCGCAAGCGCAAAGGCCCCTATTTACAGAAAAGATAAGGGCATTTGAGACCTGCAAAGCCTGAAGCAGACTGTCTCCTTTACGCGTTCCTTGGCAGCTACTGCTGCAGCTTCTGCCGTGTTTTGCATACTGTTGTACATGTTTGCACATCAGCGCAGGTCACAGGGAGTTGATAAGGGAAGGACATGGTATACTGCAAAAGCCGTTGTTTGACAGCCACAGAAACCTTGTGATATAATAGGCCAGATCCAGTGCATGCATCAATGCTGTTTGTGCCCACTGTGCACATGTCAGCCTCACAACATCAGATGCTATTGTGATTTTGAGTTTGACAGCTTAAGCTGCCAAAAGCACCTATAATGTCGTGTGTCCCAAGCAGTTGCAGGCCTTCTATACCAGTGGAATCTACCTGGGCCCTTCCATGCATTTGCCTTGACAAAAATCGGGAATGGCATACATTTTGCGGAGCTTCGTAATTTGTATGGCCTTGCAATGTGCAGTAGCGTATGCACGCTCTGATCCGGCACACCCTGTATCAAGATCTTTGCCCCCACAGTTGCTGATATTGGCGACATCAGCTTGTCTGAGGGATTGGTCAAGCATTTTACATCCACCTGTGGTGCTTTTGTTAGGCCACAACAGTGCAGGGTGGTCTGGCATTGATGCATAGATGTCTAAGAGCAGCAGCATTTATAGGCCGTGTGTGACCCAAAGGGTGAGTCAGGGTGTTGTAGCATTGATGAGTCATGGACGCCTGCACGCAAGGACTGATGGCCCCTATGTCTGTCTGTGCGTGCTTGCAACCGAAACACACAACTGTTTCTCAAGCTTGTAATTGCAGATGTGACAGCGCTGTTGCGTCCGGTCCTCGCCGTGTCATGGGGAGGAGCAAGCTCGGTTCCAATGATAAGGGTCGACGGCCGCGAGTGGACACGGCAGCTTCTGATGTCCAGGAGACTGATCCCATAGCAGTTGCTGCTCAGGCTAAGAAAGCTCGAGAAGGTAGTTACTTAAACCTTATGTGCAGCCTTGTTTCCTGTATGATCTGCTCACGATGGGCGTGCATGCTATGCAGAAACCAGAATCAAAGCAGCTGCTGCAGCAGCAGCAAAGGCCTTTGCAGGCAACTCCAAGACAGTGTTTTTCGAGAACACAGGTGATGGGGCTCACCTTCCAAGCGATATAAACGAAAGCACGTGTTGGCTTGCGAAACATCCCTGTTAAATTGACTAACGAGAATTTCTGGACATAGGTGCTAGCACTACTGCAGACAACACCCCTAGACCTGAGAGCAACAGTGCTCTGGCCAGCTTGAGCACAAGAACCAGCTTCAATCCTCTAGCTTCCATTCTTGGCTACGAGTACGCCTCTAAGCTCTTGCATCTGCATCTGCCAGGTCAAGCCTTTCATGACTGTAGCCATGAAGTATATTTCTTGCAGTAATGATGATTCAGCATCAGAAGATGGATCAGAGCCGGCTAGTCCAAGGGCAATTACAGCAGCTCAGGCACCAACCTCAACTGATGCTGCTGAGTCAATGACAAGAAATGCAGAGCCTGGCAAGGATACTGCAGAGGAGGAAGACCCCATGGTAAATAGCAAGCCTGGAAACATAGTCAATGTGCAGATTACATGCATCAGTGGAAGTGCAGCGTTGCCTATCTGTCATTAGCAGAACGGCCTTGCAGAAAGCTGCATGCGCATAATAGCAAATGCTGGTGCTCCAGAAGACAGATCCATGTTGCAAAGACGGCACTTGCTGTAGTCACAATCTATGAAGTTGTATGCTTGATTGTCATATAACTTCTTGGTTGCTATGCAGCTGGCAAGCTTTATGTCAGAGCTGGAATCCAGTGGTCTTCTGGAAAGAGACTCTGCACAACAACCAGCTCAGGACACTGTGTCTCATAGCACGAACACAGCACAAGCTGACAGCGGCATCAGCACAAGCCCAGAGCCACAGAATGTGTCTGAAGCACAACCAAGCCTGGCAGCTGCAATAGTAGATGCTGTCAATGACAACGCAGCTGAAGTTCCCAAGCAGCAGGACTTTTCCAGCTTGCCTGAGCAGGAAGCAGCATTGTTAGCCAATGCGGAGGCTTCTCCTAGCGAGCCTGCTGAGCAAAGAGTGCTTGGCGACCTCGAGGGTGCTCCTACTTGGCGTGAGGTACTGCTGCCAAGCATCTTGTCAAAGTCTCAAGACAGCAACAGAATTCTGATCGTGCTTGTTTTGTTGTTGTACTTGCGCCATGTTGGTATGCATAGCAAAACATGATTGCATATGCATGACATCACCAGCTTCTGTGCAGACTAGCAGCCAGTTGTTCTGCTGCACAGCACCATGGCATGCATGTAATCTAGCATTGGACACTGTGCAGCTTGCAGGATGGTCATGAACTCTTCTGATCCTTGCTGAAAATTATGAGCCTCATTATGTGTGTTTGCAGGTCATGGACATGGCCAGTGGCAAGGTGTATTTCTGGGAGCATGACACTGATGAAGTGGCATGGGAGCCTCCACCTGGTGGCAAACCCCGCAGCAAACAGGCCAATGCTGTCACCTTTGCTGCTCATTCCTCCCCAGCTGACCCACCCATCTCACTTGACACCCCTGACATGCCAAGAGCAGATGCTGCAGCTGTGCCAGCACACGCCAATGGTAACGTTGAGGTGCCTGCTGAGTCAGACAGCAGGCAGATGGGTCAGAGTGATAGTTCTTATGCTGGCAACATGCATGAGGGACAGCAAGCCAGCGCCAGTGAAGGGTCCTCAGGGCATGCTGACCAGCGTAGCAGCGAAGAGAAAGAAGATGGGCAGCTGGCAGAAGTAGGATCAGCACAGGCTTCAGCACCAGCAGCAGCATCGTCAAAACTCCTTGATGCGCCTGACGCACAACTGGGCGTCTCTGGTCAGCAGACATGTGATGCACTGCGGCAAGCAACCCACAGGCTGTGCCGCAGCTTGTCAGGCTAGCCGTAGAGGCTGAGATTCGGCTGCAAGACTGGCACATGTTCTCCAGCAAGCAGCAGCGAGCAGTGGACGAGTCTCTGCCTCAGGGAGCTCTGTCTTGGACAGATTTCCAGGATCATATGCAGTGGCGGTGGCAGAGCATGCAAGCAGCGTTCCCTGGTGCTGTAGCAGAGGCAGAACAGCTGCATCAGCGCATGGACCAGGATCTTGAAGCAGGAGAAATGCCGCCTCTGCCATCAGATGAGATCGTGCCTGCTCCCTCAGTTGAGGCTGTTGCACAGGCCAACAGCATCACTGCTGAGCAGCCTAGTACAGCAGCTGGCAATCCTGCAGCCATTGACCTTGCTGAGCCTTCAGGCTCAAGAGAAGCACCTCCACTACCTGCCGACACACCGCCTTCTGCTGCTTCTGCTTCCACAGCAAGTTCTGACCAGCCACCAGCAGCAGCAGCAGTAGGCAATGCAACAGCTGCTCACGAAGCTGCTGTAACAGCTGATCATGATGATGATGCAGATATGGAGCTTGATATGGATGTTGACGTGAGTCCAGAAGCAAGAGTCAGTCGGGCTGACTCTGCTGAGGCTGCAGGCACAGGTGCTGCTGGGGCATCCAGCACCTTGCCCAACTGGGCGGGATACTACATGGCTCATGGCTACACCTATCCCTACTATGGTGTGCCTTCAAAGTACTATACCATGTCTGCCATAACATTGGCTCCCTTGCGAATTGTTTGCTTGCTGCGTCCCAGATGCTCTTCTGATGCTGTCCTCAGCTGTTGCACTGTGTGTCGAAAGCATGTTGTCAGCCCCAAGCAGCCCTAAGGCCCATGAGGTCTTGTATTCTTTACTCCACAACAAACAACGCTGTTATCAGGTTGCTTTGAGGCTTCCCAAGGCTGCATCTTCCCACAGAGGTCTCATTTGGCATTCTGTCTCTGATCAACAATACCGCATGCAGTCCCTGTCTCTCTTGAGCTGGACAATGTTGTAGGTCTCCTGACGTTGACAATGCAACTGTCAATGTTCAGGCATCAAAGAAGGTTGGCTTGTCCCATGACATTGTATTGCATGCTATAGGTCAGGCTGCCGGCACATCACAGCCAGCTGCAGTGGCTGCTGCAGGGTCAGTGATTGCTGACCCGTCTGCAACCCCAACAAGCCATGCAGCAGACTTCCTGGCGACCCGTCTTGCCAAGGACCCCTCCCCCACCCCCCAGCCTGCCATCCAGATGCCTGCTCCTGTCAAAAAGAAGCAGTATAGGGCTGAGCCGGCGCCTGCACCGCCTGTTGACCCAGATGGAGCTGCTGGCGCTGCTGATGCTGTCCTTACTGCACTTCCTGTCCCCACTGCTGGGCCTGCCCCAGACAAGCAAGTGAGCCTCGCCTGACCAGCTCAACAGACATGCGTTTGCTCGCAGATGTGTGCCTGACCCATGCCTACTACAGACTTGCTAGGGTGTGCTTCTGATTAAAACCTACAGTACATATGTAGCATGCATTGCATTCAATGCAGTGTACATCATTGCTGCATCTCTTCATCTACAGCACACAATGCTGTCTTTGACTTGCACCTCAAGCTCAATTGACAATACCGTCAGCAAAATGTTCTGTGCAAACTCAGTGCGTAAATGCCAGCATGACTTGTGCAGGCCCAGGAGGCAGAGGCCAAGAAGCGCAAACGGCCCAAAGCGCCTGTGGGGCTGGGCCAGCTGGCAGCCAAAAAGAAGAAGGGCACCAAGGGTGTCAGTGGCCTCATTGACAAGTGGCAAGCTGTCAGGAAGGACTTGGTATGTTGTGTGCTCTTCCGCTGCTGCATTCATTACCTGTTGGCAAAACATTGCTACACCTTCTGACCTGTAAATATTTCTGTTTCTACTATCTTTTGATCACGTGATCAACCAACAGAAGTGCTTGCAGTTGTTCACAAGCAGCCTTGTCTGCAACAAGCACAAAGCACAGCAAGTCAGGTTTGTCCTTCTCCTCATTGTCACTTTATCTCAGCTGCATAGGCGATCCAGCAACTCAGACGGGCCAACATCTGGTCCTCTAGGGCTTTGACCCTGTCTGTCAAAATGTAATTCTTTCAATGCATCGTCATGTCAGTTCTACTGTACTCTGGAGAAACATGGGCTGTTGTGAAACAACACATTAGCCCTTTGGCTGTTTTTCAGATGAACTGCTTGCGACGCATCTGTGGCATATCCTTGCGCGATCATGTGCCAAATGTTGTC
>JAABUP010000614.1_pt1 | contig 76778 bp, 97 predicted proteins | sample 5559201 | NCBI WGS metagenome assembly JAABUP01 (sample SAMN10711887, study PRJNA513373) | rock metagenome | isolation source: Antarctica rocks | place: Antarctica | reverse complement strand
ACTGACGGGGGCGGTCGACTTCCCTGCTGACATCCCTAGGGTTGTGACCCATACCTCTGTGGGACGAGGAGACAACCCTTCATATTAAATGACCAAGCAAGCCATGTGCCTTGTCCACTAGTTCCTTGCCCCTCAGTCTGTCTTGTTGCACACAGCAAGCAGGAAGACAGACTGCGGGGCAAGGAACTAGAAATGCAGGTGGAAAGGAGTTACCTCCCAAAAAGGGGTGGCCTTCACCTAGGACCCCTTTTTGTTGAGAAGGCCATTGGGCAAACCACCCAATGGCAGGAGCTCAGTGGAGCTCAAAGACACCCCCTGTGGGCCAGCCTCGTGGAACCGCGGGGGGTGCCATCAGACACCCCAAGGGTCGTGTCATTTCGACACGACCAATGCGGAAAACAACTCTAAACAACACCACTAAATTTGTTGCCCCCTTTTTGCGCAGCAGGTGTCCTTTTCTGGACTTCAGCCTGCCTGTTGCTCGGTTTTGAAAGCTCGAGCTTGTTAACGATGGCGCTTGGCCTCTGCACATCTTGGGTTAATGAACGGCCACACCACATACTACATATGCATACAGAAAATACTCATTTCTAAGTATAGGTGTATGCTTGCCCAGCATCGGACGAGTGAGCTTCGGACAAGCATATCATGGGCACTGACAATACTGCCATAACACCAACTTGTATCATGTGATAGACATGAACCATTTCGATGCTTAAAATTTTATGCCATCTGCATGTGTCCATGACATGTGTGCATGACACATGTCAATCTGGTCAACGAACCTCGGTCGTATGCGCAAGCAACCCTCGACTGCCGAGCTTCGGTTGAGTCGCGGGAGCTTTTCACCATGTCTGCCGCTAATGTCGTATGTCAGTCGCTTGTGTCGAAGCTGACGTGCAAAACAAATCATGCAATTCAACGTCCTCGACATGTGTCAACGGTTCTGGGAATTGACTGTGCCGTTCAAGCGTGCGCGTTTGCACCATCTGCAACATTCAGAAACGGTGCGAGAACAATGTGTCTCCCATCCCCAAACACTTGTTTTAGCTATTTCGTCAAAGGTTTCGATCAGCCATAGCAACACCTTCAGGATGTAGAACACAAGGTTCGCCCTGCCGAGCTAGTGTGAATGCCGCAAGCGCTGTTCTTGAGTTGCCGAAAGATGTAGAAGTGCCAAAGGAAGTCGCTACGATCTTCCAAAAACTACAGAATGGCAGTGACATCAGAGGCATTGCAATAGCAGGTAAGTCCATCTTAGAGTCCAGCTCTTCAATTCATCTGCCGCTGGCCACACGGCAGTCAGTTTCTTGCATGATTACGCAGGTGTTGAGGGGGAGGAGCAGAATATCACACCCACTGTAGCCTTCTTCATCGGCGTGGGCTTTGCAAGCTGGCTTTCAGAAACACTCAAGATGCCTGCCAACTCTTTGCACATTTCGGTAAATCATCTCAAACAAAGATGTGTTGCACCGCTGCCAGAAACTTGCTGTCAACAAAGCATGGCTTTTCTGTCTTTGCAAGGTTATATCAGCGCATGCAAAGGCATGCCATCTGCATTCCAGCGCAATCTTGCCTGCTGTATGTTTCCATACATGCTTCAAAGGCTGAAGCTGACCATCAGTCTTAAATACTGACTCCAAGTCAATGCTGTGCTGTCAGCATGCAGTGCTGCAATGCAGATTGGCAGGGACTCAAGGTTGTCAGGGCCGCTGCTACTTGCCTCTATGGTGGCAGGTCTAGCCAGCCAAGGCGTCAGTGTTGCGCAGTTTGGGCTTGCAACTACACCTGCAATGTTCATGAGCTGCATCATACCGGGTATGCAACCTGCAGCCTACGTGGGACAGAAATGCACAGCCTCATGTAACATTTGAGGATTGGTCTCTTCAAGGCTGTGTGTGAAGCACGATGCAAACAACCTCAGTGTTTTGCCCTTTGGTTGTCCATCCTCAAAATCGTTTTCAGACCGTGTTTCAAAGCCGATCTGGGGTGCTCAGACCAGAAACAAGAGTGCTGAATTGCTTCTGGATGGCTTCTCCTCGCCTGAATGCTGCTGCAGCATGGCAAACACATCTTCAGAGTTCTTTTGGTGGCAACAGAAGAAGCCTTGCTGCAAATCAACCCTACATGCTGCGCTGCAGACTCACAGACACTGCATTGAATGACCAGCAGCCATCGCCTCTCACATGTCATTATTATTATTATTAGTATTATTATCGTTATTACTATTATCATTATTATCATCATCATCATCATCATTATTGATATTGATATCATCATTGTTATTATTGCAGGGTATGAGTATGATGGCGGCATCATTATCACAGCGTCCCACCTGCCCTTCAACAGGAACGGCTTCAAGTTCTTCACAAAAGAGGGCGGTCTCGAAAAGGGCGACATCAAAGTCATTCTGCAAAGAGCAGCTACAGCAGCACACGTAGCAGGGATGACCCCACATGCGCGACATTCAGATGATGCCTTGGTCCTAGATGCTGCACTCAACACTGATCCAAGCTCAGCTCAACATGTGAGTTCTGTTCTGGGTTGAGTCATAGAGGCGTGCTCCCTGCTTTTGGAGGTGTTGCCTTGTCCTGAGTTGAGCAATTGCATATGCTGTGGCAGTCATGCAGATACTTTGAGTGCATGTCAAGAGCAGCACATGTTGAAATACATATGCTGGCACCTGGCTTCAAACATGGGCTGCCATTTCCTGCTGACAGTACTGACAGTTCTGCTGTTTTGCAAGTACAGTCTAGATCTCTTGTTGCTCTGTTGCCTGGTCATGCTGACTGACTGACTGTCAGCACAAAGCTCTAATTGCTCGCTCAAACACTCCTGCACTTGCCTGCTTGCGTACTTGCTCATGCATGAACAATGACTATGCTTTGCAACTGATGATGAGCTAGGTGCATGAAGGAGAAGTCTTGTCTCTTCAGAACAGCCTGTCTTGTGCACCTCTGTACCAGCACGACATATTTGACGGTCACGTGATGCATGCATGCATTTGTTCATCCATTCATTGGTTCACTTGTTGATTCACTCACCCACTCATTCATTCATCCATTCATCCATCTGTCCATCCATCTGTTTATCCATCCATCCATCCATCCACTGACAAGCATGCAGCTGTTGCTATTCAGGTAGACTTCATGCCAGTCTATGCAGAACACCTGCGAAACATCATCAAGCAGGGCGTGGACAGAAAGGACAATTTTGAGAAGCCCCTGGAGGGGTTTAAGGTTGCTGTGGACCCTGGCAATGGTGCGGGAGGCTACTTTGCAACAGATGTGCTGGAACCCTTAGGGTGTGATGTTTCTGGTAAGAATAACATCAGTATCAATATCAATAATATTAATAGTAATTATATAATGATAATGATCACAATCATAATCATTATCATTATCATATTCATTACAGTAATCATAATCATGATAATAATACTGATAGTAATAATGATAATAATAATGGTAGTAACAATATTAGTAATAATAACAATAGCGATAAGAATTCTAACACCTTCCAGCTCATGATGAGCTAGGTACGTGCAGGACAATTCTTGTCTAGAGTTGTCCAGAGCAGCATGTCTTGCGCATCCCTATAAGCCCTACTAAGATGTAAGACTGTCAACTATTTGAATACAACTTCACCAAGCTGCAAAACTTTATAGCCCACTCAATATTTGTGTTTGTGTGATAGAGCAGTTCACAGCAGGCATGCTCTAATATTTAAGAACTAAATTCTCTTCTGCAGCAGCTGCGGCCATCAGGGATTGCAACACACAGCCATAACGCTTTTAAGCTGTTTGACTGTTGTACTCCCACCAAAGCGCCAACATTGTGTGTCCTGGAAGGCCTGTAGCGAAATGGAAGTGTGAAACCCAATATGAATTTCAGATTGACACAGCTTTGCAGTGCACCTCACACCCCTGGTGCTCCCTGGTGCTAACATCAACCAACCCCTGGGGTTTTGGCCAAACCCCAGGAGTACCAGGGGTATGAGGTACCCCAGATTCCTGGGGAAACCTGGGTTCCCCCAGGAGGCACCCCATGTTTTCGCTTGGGGTTCAACAGGAAACCCTAGCTGAAAACCCTGGGGTGTATTGGTGCTTACATCAAACAACCCCCACTGCTGGAATGGGAGCGTCCCTGGATTTTACATCAAACAAACAACATTTGCAGACAGGGGTGTGGTAGGCTGGCTGACGTACCCACCCATCAGGCATGCAAGCCTTTACCAGAATCCATGGCATGCTATAAATGCAACAGAGAGAACCTTGATGTGCCAGGACAATTTATCAGTCATGGACTCCATTCTAAAGCTGACTTTCCCACAGATTTGGTAAGTGCTGTTTCAGGCGAGGGGTTCTAAAACATTATTTTGCAGCTAACTTCACATAATACATTTGACCCATGTTGTCCTGACAGAGCTCATTGCACATGTGTGTCTGTGCAGGCGCTCAATCCTTGCAGCCAGGTGATCAGTCTCCAAACTGTGTTCCAACCTCTGGATGTACAAACAGTCATGGCACAAGCCATGCCCACTTACACTGTAATGTCCATCGTGGACATTGTAATGTCCACTGCAATGTCCACTATATTGTCCACTATAATGTGCATTGCCTTTGAACTGATCTACCTGCTTTCAGGCAGCCAATTCTTGGAGCCAGACGGCTGGCTCTCAAAGCATGTACCCCATCCACTGTCTTGTCCGACGCCTTTTGAACTGATGTACCTGTTTTCAGGCAGCGCTACGGGCTGCCGCCTCTGGAGCCTCCCATTGTGATCGCTGAACAGCGAGAAAGTTTTCTTTTCTTTTCTTTTCAGGCAGCCACTTCTTGGAGCCAGACGGCTGATTCCCGTTATGATTGCAAAAAAGCTAACAAAAAAAATCTTTTCTTGTCTTTCCAGGCAGCCAATTCCTGGAGCCAGATGGCTGGTTCCCAAACCACGTGCCCATCCATCGCTTGCAAAACAAAAAGAGACAGGGACAGATTTCCATGTTGGAATTTAAAAAAACAGTCAAAAACAGACACACTGTCATGCCCACCCTCTTTGACCTGATTTACTTGTCTTCAGGCAGCCAGTTCCTAGAGCCAGACGGCTGGTTCCTGTTATGATTGCTGAAAAGCCAAAACAAAAATTCTTTTCTTGTCTTTACAGGCAGTCAGTTCCTGGAGCCAGATGGCTGGTTCCCAAACCACGTGCCCAACCCAGAGGACAAGACTGCCATGGCAGCAGGCGTGCAGGCAGTCCAACACTCCAACTCAGATCTGGGGGTCATGCTTGACACAGATGTGGACCGAAGCGCTGTGGTTGCAAGAGACGGCCAACCAATCAACAGCAACAGATACATTGCGCTCATGTCTTTGATCACGCTCAGGTAGCTACACTGGGCAGAATGTATCACAGTCGCTGTATAAACAGTCACAGGGCAGATTGTGTCACTGTGTATAAAGGCACAGGGCAGACTGCACAACAGTCACTGTATATACAGTCACAGGGCAGACTGAACTACAGTCACTGTATATACAGTCGCAGGGCAGACTGTACAACAGTCATTGTGTATTGGGCCACAGGGTTGGATTGGGAAAATGGGCATAACACATTGCGTGAAAACAAGACATAAGATGCTGTGTTGTGTCTTGGATTGCCCTCAGGCAAAGGCACCAGCCAGATGATCAGTGACATATTTTTTATGATACCTGCCAGAATTTCTCAGGTGGGTGTGTCTGAAGGTGTCCGCTCAATACCTCAGGATGAGCACAAACCTAATTCAGGGCAGCAGCATAATAATGATAGTAATGACAAAAACAAACATAAGAATGAAAATAAATACATGGTTTCAGCAGGGGAAGGCGAAGAACGCAGCATCTCACAACGCAACAGTACAGACAGACACATGTGAACGACCTGCTTGTCAAAAACGAAATTGTGTTTGACGAGTCTTCATCCTCTGCAGAGAAGTGAGGTGCAAGACAGAGAAGGACTGGATGGGGTTTGTAGGTCTCAGATTTTAGGGTTTGCTGCTGCGGGAAGGCTTCTGGCACCACCATTGTGACAGACTCAAGTTTTAGAGCTTGCTGCTGCAAGAAGTATCCTGGCACAACCATTGTGACAGACTCGAATTTTTGGGTTTGCTGCTGCAGGAAGTCCCCTGGCACAACCATTCTGACAGACTCAGGTTTAGGGTTTGCTGCTGCAGGAAGTATCCTGGCACGACCATTGTGACAGACTCAGTCACTAGCAATGGCCTATCAGACTTTATCAAGGCTCAAGGCGGCCACCATTACAGGTGTGTCATTTTACCTATATCACCATTTAGAGTTGCCATCCAAGGGTTGCCATCAAGGGCTAATCTGGTGTAACCTTTCTGTACATCATTGCCATCAAGAGTTACCCTGTTGTAACTTTTCTGTATACCATGCATGATTTCACATGCAACGTATGTGCTTTTGCATGCTCAATGCCAACCCTCACAGCTTGATGCAACCTGCGCAATTGAAGTTTCATGACTGCGCCTAGCTGTGTGATGCTGCAGATGGAAACGGGGCTACAAGAATGTGATAGGCAAGGGCATTGAGCTGAACAAGGCTGGCACTGAAACCCCCCTCATGATGGAAACCAGGTCAGCCTGCTGTGCTGTGCTGTGCTGTGCTGTGCTGTGCTGTGCTGTGCTGTGCTGTGCTGTGCTGTGCTGTGCTGTGCTGTGCTGTGCTGTGCTGTGCTGCATTTCTACTGCATCCTGGTCATCTCTGCCCAATCCCCTTGCCTGGGGTCTACTCAAGACCTCAAACGTACACAATGTTGTTTTGCAGCGCCAGATTGGACATGTTAAGTTGTGCTTTGCTGTGTCAGTCTGGACTTCTGCTTTTGAGCAGCAGGAAGTTGTACTGCATTGTGATGAAGTGCAAGTGTTCATTTTGCATGTGAGTCATGATGCTTACCCTCTTCAATGGCGTCAGAGCATTGCGTTCTGGTTTTAATGCCACAAGACTAACAGTTGCATTTGCCAGCTGTTGGAATAGCAAACATTGTGCATCAACCCAGTGGCATGCAAATCTGTAGTGTGACAGCCCAACATGCATCACGTCTTGTCTGACATCCATCGCATGTTGTCCGACATCCATCACATCTCATCCGACATCCAACATATGTTGTCTGACATCCATACTTATGGTGGTCCAGTGGGCATGGCGCAATGAAAGAGAACCACTTTCTGGATGACGGCGCTTACTCAGCAGTCCAGATCATCATTGAGACAGTCAGGCGGCGGCTAGCCGGAGAAGGTGACATAGCAGTTGAGCTACTAAAGGATCTCAAGGAACCTAAAGATGCCAGCGAGTTCAGAATGAAGATCACGGTGATCCATCTTTCTCTTTTGTGCCTTAGGGCCTCTGGGGGGTGTGCATGTCCTCTACATGTAAATGTGCTTTGCGCCGGGCTGCCGCCTCAGGAGGCTTCTGTTGTGATCGCTGAAAAGCGCGAAGTTTCCTTTTTTTTTATGTGCATTGTTTAGATTGTGCACCTGTGTTTTGTGAGATGACCTGTCCCAGAGGCCTCAGAAGCCGAGTGAATGATAGCAGCCTTTCATCGATACTGAAGGCAAGTTGAAACGGTAACTTCCCTACTAGCGAAGCATACATCTACAGCTGGTATAACTGCCTGTGTGCATGCTGCCTTTCAGCTTGCACACTATCCCGTTCCAAAAGGCTGAAAGACAGGCAGCCACTGAGGGAGACATTGCCTTTTGCTTTCTCTACTCCCCCTTGGCTTGACCACTGTGCTGATAGGATTCAGCACCTCAAACCAAACCAAGAAAATTCAGCAGATTAGCCAAACGCAAGCACAACAGCCTTCTGGCTGCTTTGTAAGCTGCCGATCAGATTGCTCAATCTCCCATTGGTCGGGTAAACAGGCTTCAGGCAAAGGTGAAAAGCCTCTAGACAGTCTGAGCTGAGCTGAGTAAAACAATCATCTAGATGCTGCCTGCAAAAATGCTCCTTGGCTGGCCCATCAAGCAGCAGAGACAAGCACAAGACTGTTCATTTCCTCTTGCAATTGCTTGCCTCTTGATTTTTTCCAAGAGACACGGAAAAAAATCCACAAAGGTGACTGATTTTACACCAAAAGGTAGTGTCTGTTGACCACAGAGTCAGACAAACTGCTTTGAAGGGAGAAGACTTGTCCCACACGTACCTAGCTCATCTTGAGCTGGAAAGCAAATTTATTGTTATTGTTGTTATTATTATTATTAATATTCTACATACTTATTACAGGCGCAAGATTTCAAGCCAGTTGGGGAGAAAGTGTTGGCTGCCTTTCACGAATGGCTGGAGTCTGGAGCGGGGGGCGCTTCCAACTGGAGCCTAGCTGAAGTGAACCATGAAGGCTGGAGGGTGAGCCTTTCGAAGTCTGCCCTTTGTCCTCTGCCACTTGCCTTTTGTACATGGCCTCCTGCCTATTGCATTGGGCTGTCTGCCTTCTGCCGCTTGCCTTATTTACGGGACGTTCTGCCTACTATACTTTGCTGGGTGCCTTGTGCTTTGAGGCTGATGCACAAGGCAGGCTTGTGTCCATTGGCTCATGTCCACTTCCCTTGACGTTTGCCTATGGCCTCATGTCTGCTGCCCTTGACTTGATTGCACACACTTCATGCATGCCACAGTCAGCTGCATGTGCCAGCAGCCTTTTGCCAGTTGCTGTGCGCCCTCTGACTTCCATTGCTTTTGCTGTCCTGCTCTGCCTTCTCCTCTATGGCCTTCTGCCTTCCCCCCTATGGCCTGCTACTTTCTGCCTTTCCCCTGTGGCCTTCTGCCTTCATTCTGTGGCCTTCTGTTTAATGCAACAAAGACTTTGTGTGGCCGTCACACACAGCATGTTTCTGAGATGCTTGTAAACACAAGGCAGGGCAGAAGCTCTTTTGCTGCCAAAATGTTGTCCTCGCAGCTGATGGAAATTATATTTGACAATTGGTACTGTAATATCAAAGAGAAGTAGAAGATGCGACATTCGTGAAGCTGTCGTGGCTGCTGCTGCAACAGTATGTCTTGTTTGTCTGACTTGTGTATGTGGGATGCCTGCAGGTGACAGTAGATGAAGGAGAGGGAAGAATGGGTTGGCTGCTGTTGAGAGCCAGTTTGCATGACCCCTTGCTGGTACTCAATGTAGAGTCAGAGCTAGAAGGAGGTAAGTAACACAAAGCGACTGAGCTCCTGACGAGTCACGGAAGGGTTGTTGAGTCACTGCTCGTAGTGAGCTACAGCGCTCAATGACTCATTGAATTTACCTGTGAGCGGTTTTGAGCATGCAGCTGTTAGGGAGCAGTCATCAGCTGCGCTTCAGGACACTTTTGGGAATTACTTTCACTGAGAAGTATGTCTACACTCAGCCTCTGGTGTAGCTCGGTCTTTGCTGTAGGCTTGGTGCAAAAGCTCATGCCAGTAGCATGTAGTAAACATGGCTTGCAGAGGCTGCAAATGCAAAGTTTAACCAGCCTCGTAGCAACATGCTGAGGCAATATCAGCCATCGCAGATTGCTTCTTGTTGTGCAGGAGTCGCAGGCACTGTCAGCCACCTGAAGAAGTTCTTTGCTGAGCACAAGGAGTTTGAGCTAGATACAAGCAAGCTATGAGTTCTGTGGTGGAGATGAGCAGGCTGCGAGTTTGAGTTCTTCAAATACCATTGGCCTTGCCAAACGTCCTGTAGTTCTACTTTTGTAGATATCCAATTTGCATCACTATTGTTCAGCGCTGATGCATCTATACCGTAGTCACATTCATGTTGGTCGTTTCATCGATTGATCCAAAAATTGGCGACACCCTTCAAACACAAAGTTTATTATGGTGCATGTTACACAATAGTTGTGCTCCTCTTTCCTGCCGTTGTACTGCAATAGCAAGACATTGATTCCATCACAGGTATCAAAGCTGGCAGCACTTTGCTGATTTGGGCATTGACGAACTGCTTGTCATTGTGTTGCTGTTGAAAAGACGGTTGATACATGATGTTATCTCGAGCTTTGGTGAAGCAAAGCAGCTGCCTCTGCCGTGACGGTCTAAAGGCTTGTCATGCAGTTGCCTATCATTGCGCAACCATGTTTCGGAAGCCAGCAAAGTGCTTTTGATTGATTGAATCGTGCAAGTGACAGAGCTGCTGATGGATTACAAGCAGACAAAGTCTAGTCTTGCATTTTGCAAAACTCCTGTCACAGCTCAATTGAGATTTGCCATACCAGTCGTTCTACAAAATTGTTGGGCATCAATAGTTTGCAACCAAAAAATTGTGTACGCAGCAGTAGCCTCAGCATTGATTGTTGATTGCTGATTAAGCCTAGCCCCAATCAAACACCTCTACTCCAAGAGCACAATCATTATACACTGTGTTACACTGTTGAAGATCAGCAACCTCTAGCTGTTGGGCATCAGTTGTGTGGAAGTGTGGGCCTGGCATAGGCCTTGAGCAATGCAACTCTACAAAAAAGTGCATGATTTCTGTTGGGCAAATGATACGATGAGTCAGATCAGTTTAGTCAGATCTGCCCAAGAACCTCCAAATGGCATGGATGACACTGGCAACCTTATGCCCAGCAGCTTTAGTAGCCGCATCAAACGTGTCGGGTTGCTGATACTGTGCAGTAGTAGTTAGAGGAGAGTTCTCGCCTGACTCTACAACTTGAGCTTTCTGCTGAACAGCAACAAACGGAATCTGAGCTTTCCTAGCTTGTTCAGCCATTTCAGTAGGAGGAGCAACATAGCCCTTTTCTCCCTTATTGGGCGCAAGCATAGCTGCAACAGCTTTCTTAAGCTGTTTCTGGTCAACAGTCACCGGGCCGACATTGAGCTGTTGAGACAATGCCAGCAGATCAGAGTGAACTTTGAGGGTCACATCCACGCTCATCTTGATGACCTGGCGGTCATATGTCAGCATTCCGTTCACTTCTGCTTCGACGTCTGTGAGCTCTGTGTAGACTGCTGCACAGAGGCTGAACTCAGGAGAGGCCATGAGCGCCATGATCTGAGCTATGAGCCCTGAGTAGCGAGTCTCCAGCTGTGCCGAGTTTGCCTGTGCACATACACACGTATTGATCACCTTGGTGCCAGAGAAAAGAAAGATAGCAGCAAAGAGAGCACGTCAAGAAATGTTCTGAGTACCAAACTGCTGCATGCACCTCAGATACAATGTGTGAGCTAGACAACATCCATATGGCATCCAGCAGAACGCCCAAGGCACAGGGCAAATTTTACATTCTCAAGCCATACCATAACAACTGTAACTTTGCATCATGCAGCTACACTGTGCAACATTGCATCAGTCGCCATGTACCTGCGTGTTTCTTGTGCAAAGCAGATGCAGCTAGATGAGCACCTTAGCAGTGCGCGCCATGTCTCAACATGGCCTGGATTTATGCATGCACAAGGTCTATTGCACTGCTTTGCAGGGAGTGCACGTGCCCAGAAAAAAGAGAAGAAAAGACTACGCGTTTTGGCGTCAATTTAATGACAACTCATGTGTCCAGACATGAGATACAGCAACAGTAACACCCTGTAAGGCATGGTTCTGCATTTATTCAATGCAGCGTGTCAAAACTTTCTCAAGTCAAGGCCGTAAAATTATCAAAACATGGTAAAACCACTATGCCCACAATCGACAACACAACAGCGTCAACACTCACCTGCATCTCATAGCTGAAGGAATCTTCTGGAATCCACTGATGCTGATCAACCTTCAGCCCGAGCCCACCAAACTCACCCAGGACCGATGCACGGGTGCTGGTCGGGTATAATGCCCCCGGCCCCACATACTTGTGCATGTCAATGAGGTCACCCACATTCGCATCCACCCATCCACTGGCGGGGTTATATAGTCTCGAAGGGTCCAGGGACTGAACATACTTGGTCACTCGCTCTGTCTGCATTGCCACAAGCTTGGTTTATGGTCAACATATGTGACCATGCAAAGATGCATATATGGTCATCTGCATGGCCAAACATGACTTGAAAACCTGTTTGTTGCACAAGTTTGGTGGGAAGTGTGAGCTGCTGGTCTCCTTTGAAATCTGTTTAGGTAGGGCGTTATGACAAAACAGGGGAGCAGAGCAATGTAGACGCAAGGGTTGCCAAAAAGGTGGGCATCAAGATGCGCACTATTTATCATGCGTCTTCAGGGTTTAAAGTCTAGGTTTTGCAGGCTGTGCACTTGGAAAGCCACTGTGAATGACCAATCTTGAGCTTGTGTTGGGAAGCTGAATCTTTGAAGCTCAGGGTTACAGAACTTGGACCTGGATAAGTCATAAATCATGGCAGCTCTTGTAAAGGTACACACCCATAGGGTCTATGCCTTAGGGTATGAGAAGCCTAGGATTACTTAGGGTACGCACTTAACATGCCCAAAAGCTGCTGACTGTGAGCTTTGATGTCACGTCAATACTCAAGTAGCATGATGGGGACATGCAGCTGGGTTGGGGATTAGGGTTAGGGATTAGGGTTGGGGCCAAAGCCTGGCAACTGGGGAGGCCAGTCTTCAGCTGGATTGGGGGTTAGGGTTTAGGGCCAAACCCTGGCAACTGGGGAGGCCAGTCTTCAGCTGGAGTCACCTCATGTAGTCATGCATACAAGAAGAAGTATACCTGGCCTCACACACACCTACATGGCCCCGGAATACATGATTGATGTTATTTGTGTCATGCCTGGCAGCATGTGCTTAACTCATACTGTCCCCAGCCTTCATTGAAGACCACATACATGACAATGATTGATGTTGACTGTGTCATGCCTGGCAGCATCTGCTTACCTCATACTGTCCCCAGCCTTCATTGAAAACCACATACATGACAATGCTGGGAAAGCTCATGTGATTCTGGATCATCATTTGGAATTCCGTCTCATACTGCTGCTTCTCTGCAAGGCAATGACAGGATACGAAGGTTTAATGTTGAGAACAATGGAAACCACATGTGGTTCTGAATCATCATCTGGAACCCTGTCTCATACTGCTGCTTTTCTGCAAGACCACAAAGGAACATAATGGAACAGGTTGAGAAAACGATAGAAAAGCCATGTTGACAGCTGCCAAAGACTTACAGCCACATCAATGCAGAGAAGCACAAGGCAGGCTTTGCTGGAAGGCCAAATTGACCATGTTTGGCATTTGTCACTTTGACTGTCACAGGCAGTTACGGTGTCAGACGTATGATGTATCGACAACGAGTTACTCCAGGATGACTCCATACATCGTATTTTCCGTATGACTACTGCCAAACACGTATTGGGTAACACTGCTTTGACCAAATCACTGTCAGAGGTAATGGAGCACAAGCAGGATTGCTGGGAAGCCAAAAAAAGAAGAAGAAGAAGCAGCAGCAGAAGAGGAGGAGGAGAAGAGGAAGATTGGGGAGGAAGTTGAAATGGCCAGAGATGCAACGCTGCTGCTCAGCATTGCCCGCATTAGATGATGTGAGCCACATGCTGCCCTGACACAGCCAGCTTTCAACATACAGAAAAAATCCAATAAATGGGAGATATGCATGCATGCATGGGATGCCTTTTTCAGGTGTTTCATAGTATTGCGTTTTGCAGTGTGAATCTGAACTTAGAAACGCATCAAGCCTACGATCAGGCAATCAGGCGTTTGATTTTGTGAGATAGTCCAGATCTGCCTGCGGCGTTGCTGCAGCTGATCAAATGCTTGCCATCAACCTGCTGTGGCAGCTTCCTGAAAACTTCTAAAAGCTAAAGTTTAGAGTTTAGGGTTTAGAGTTGGGTTTTCTCAAAGACACCATGGTGCATCAAACAGCTCAAACAACAATCAGCTGATATACATCAGGAGTAGATGGGATTCTAAAGCTCTTACCTTGATCAGAAGGATTGGGGACTACATTGTCCTCCCAAAACATAGCAGGCATGTCCTGCCAGACCAGAATCCCCAAGTGGTCTGCCCAGTAGTACCACCTGCACGGTCATGATATAGCTCTTCTCAATCCCGAAATGTCAAATCTAATTCAGAAACGTCATTCCTACACTAGAATCTTAACTGAGAAAAAAAAACGCGTTTCTACATATCATAGGCTGTGTAAAACAAGTGTAAACAAATGTATGTATGTGTGCATACGTATCTGTTGTAGACAGAGTTGCTTGGAAGGAAACCCTTGCTGACTTGTTCATCACATGCATAGCGGCAGGAGCTCGCAGAAGTGAGTCCAATGACAGTCAAATTTTTGGGCACGCTTCTTCTTCCCATGTGCTTTGTTTGCATCAATGCACGCATAGCATCAGCATGCATGTTGACCATGTTGTTGGTCAAATTGCATGCTGATGCTATGCATGTGCTGATGTAAACACAGTTGCTGGATGACCTATCATTTGCACCAGGTGGCTTCAGGGTTTAGGCTTCAGAGTGTTGAAGAACTGATGTTTGCGCATCTTTGCAGGACTGTTACAAAAGCCACATGGCAACTTCATCCTCCAAACATAGCGGCAATGTTCACTTGCCAACACAGATGTGTGATCAGCTGAGATGCTTGGAGGTGTGTGACCAGCTGAGATGCAACTTTGATAGCAGCATGTTTGAAGATGTAGTTGTGGCGTCAAGTTGTGAATTGTTGTGGGCTCATGGCATGGATGAAACAGCACATGCATGCGCTCTGTGTATGAGCTGGAGAATGTTGTTGGCAGGTTGTGGGATGAGATTGTTGTCCCCCTGTGATGCGTTTGCTAGGAAGAACAAAAATGCGATGTGGAGGAACAAAACAGACATGGGGAAGAAGAGAAAGAGTAAGCAGGGTCAGGTGACAGGTGTCAGCCTTCATGCAGCTTTTGTGGACAGTGTTCTGTCCACAAAGATGGATAGAACAGCAAGATGACATGTTTTGCTTTGTGTCGGTCAGGCTCCACCTTGAGGTGTGCGAAGAAGAGGGGCAGAACGCCTTCAAGCAACAGCAGCAGAAAGCAGAAGAGGAAGAGAAGGAAGGCACTGTTGCTTTGTGTCGTTCAGGCTCCACCTTGAGGTGTGCGAAGAAGAGGGACAGAACAAGATCAAGCAACAGCAGCAAAGAGCAGAAGAGCAAGAGAAGGAAGGCAGTGTTGTGCACCTGTCGGGTTCTACTTTGATGTGCTTGCGCAGCATGTTGAACCCCATCTGCTTGCTCACTTCTATGTCATATTTTAAGGCTGCGTCAGTCGGTGCTGTGTAGATGCCATCTGGCCAAAAGCCCTATAAAGCAAAAAGAGAATTTTGATCATTACTAACAGCTATATTGCTTGCAGGATCTGGTGCTGGAAGAACCTTTCATCATGGCTATTGTTCATACAATGACACTGCATGAATGCCTTGACATGACTCTCTCTGTGAGGGCCTCGGATGCTCGTTGGTGCCATGCCAAGTTCTCAGCCAACTGATGCAACATTAGGGGTTTGGGCCAAATGGAGCAACAATTGGGAATTGGACCAATTGGTGCAAAGCATTAGGCTTTTTGACCTATGGTGCAAGGCCAGCATTAGAAATACTTTTGTCATGAAGAGTCTGACCTGATCTAGCATGCCCATGTGGAACACAAACTTGTCGTTGAGGAGGGGTCTCAGGTTCTTCTCCCCACCAATTCGCCCCAGGCTGATCTTCCTCATTCCAAAATAGGCTCTCACATAATCCACTTGATCCTCAGCGACAGCATCAAACACAGCGTCTGCAGACAACCAAAGCTCTCACATCAGCCACCGATGTCTGAAGGCAGCAGTCAACATGCAATACTATGATACACTCAGCATCACATACCCACACATGCAGCCATGCACGCACGCACGCACGCACGCATGCACACACGCACAAATTGGCCCCTGATCAGAAATCCTAGCAGGTGTCTGTTGATGCTGGCAAACAGCAAGGGGCATCATGCAGGAATGGGTGGCTCACCGGATACCCTAGTAGGGTCAGGCTTTGCACCAGTGCCAGCAGCAGCACTGTGCTCAGCCTTGGCGTGCTGCTTTAGTAATCGCCGTCCTGAGGATGCGCTGTCCAACAACTCCAGGTCTGACTCGGTCATTCTGGAAGCTGCATCAGAAGCTGCATCAGAAGCTGCTGAAGTGTCTGAAGATGAAGAGGAGGAAGAGGAGGAAGAAGAGGAGGAAGAGTCGGAAAGCCTGGATGAGCTTCCTGAGATCTGCAAATGAGGAATGGCTGTCAGTGCTCAAACACTAATACTGATGTGCATCCACATGACAGAAGGAGCCAGGAAATGCTGTGTACTGTCAAACAATCTGAGCTGTGCTCCTCAACGGAAGCATTGCTTGGCCCATTTGTAGGGCACACGATACCAATGTGCCGTTTTGTTCGTGTGCAAATGTCTTGCAGCTTCAGCAGTAACTTTCTTTGACAGAAATTCCATTTTTGGATTTGTATGGGAGTGAAAGACAGCAAGAACGGCTTCCTTGGGCAGACCTAGCCAACATGATAAAATGGTCACAATAGCTGAATACACCTGATTGTGACACCTGGGTGTACTTGTGACACTGCCCAAAGCATGTTACATAGAGTTGGAAACCATGCGCTAGAAGCCATGACATCTGTGATGACAAAACGACAGTATGGATGTCGCAATCACAGGCCATCAAAGAGCTATCAGAGGAAGATTGCCACCCATACTTGTGTGGTGTGTTTGTGTAGTGTGTTTACAAAACAACCTGGGCAGCCCGGTATACTACTTGGCTTCTCATTGAATTGACGGCCAAAAGACATAGTCTTTCCTGAGTAACAATTTCTGGGCGCAGTTCAGCTACCAAGGCTGTGATTGGCAGTCACTAAGGACTCACTGTTTTGCCATCTGAGTTTCTGCCGCTGAGGATTGTGACGTCCAAGTCATACAAGAAGGAGTCATCAAAAGACCACAGGTGGGCTTGGGGCACTACAAGGGGGAACAGTAGTCAGTTGGGACTCACCGTTTTGCCATCTGAGTTTCTGCCGCTGAGGATTGTGACGTCCAAGTCATACAAGAAGGGGTCCTCAAAGGACCACAGGTGGGGTTGGGGCACTAGGAGGGGGAAGGCCTGGCCTACAAAGCCTGTGGTGGAGCCTACACTCTGCCCCTCTGTGCTGGCATTCACCACCACCTGCATGGCATTCATGAACGTCTTGGTGAGTTGGAGCATGCTGTACACACTGCTCATCCAATGATCCACTGCCACCTGCATGCTGAAAACACTGCTCGGCCAATCATTCATGAAAAAGGTGAGTCCCCCTTAAGGTCAGGTATGTATGAGATCTGGTCTGCTTCTTCTGTGCTGGCATTCACCACCACCTGCATGCTGAAAACATTGCTCATTCAGTTGTTCATGAAACAGATGGCTTCCCTTCATGACCAGGCTTTAGGGTTTGAGCTGTAGGGTTTGAACAAATTCTCAATATATGAGGCATTGTCTCCTTTTCCTATGTTGGAAGTGAGCACCACTGCAAGCAGAACACAGCTTGGCATTCGCAAAGCATGTGAATGCTTCCCCTTAGCGTCAGGTATGTACAGCAAGGACCAAATAGGGAAGGGCAGAGGCTGAAGGCAGGCAGCGGCAGGCCAGGGTGTTCTCACACACTGAGCTGCAGCACACACACTCACACTGAGCTGCATCACTCACACTCACACAGAGCTGCATTGCTCACATTGACAATGAGCTGCATCGCTCACAATGACACTGAGCGGCATCGCTCACACTCACACAGAGCTGCATCGCTCACACTCATACTGAGCTGCATCGCTTACACTCACACTGAGCTGCATTGGTAAACTCATACACAGCTGCATTGCTCACATGGACACTAAGCTGCATCACTCATACTCATGCAGAGCTGCATCGCTCACACTCACAATGAGCTGCATCACTCAAACTCACGCTGAACTGCATCCCTCACGTTCACAACTGACTGTTACTCACATTACTCACATCACTCACATTAACACTGAGCTGTATGAGTCACACTCATACTGAGGAGGGATTACCTTGAGACCCTTGGCTGCAGGAGTGCCATGCACCAACACGCTGAGCTGGCCCTTGTCCACATCAGGTATCAGATCTAGCCTCTCTACATGAGCACTTGGCACCTGCACAAGACCTATCCTTTCAAGAGAGACTTGTGCTTTGCATATTGGTTTGATCAATGGTGCTGTTTGAGAGAGCTCAGGCACAAGCAGCACAGCAGAGGTGTTGTGATGTCAACAGCGCGGCAGTATACATGTTGATGTTCATGACTCTGGTGACGGCCCCAGTGCATGTGGCTGGAGTGGTGACTAATACGCAAAGCAGCATGGCAGCCAAGCTGAGGCATGTCAAGGTGTTACGTCTAGGTTTACGGTTTAGTCAAGCGGTCAGTTTGCATAGGGCCAGCATAGCAGCTTTGTCAACAACTAGCAAGGAAAACACTGTTCAACAGCTTGTCAAAGAAATGGCATGAATAGAACAGTACAGCAGCTTTGCCGGTACATGGCAAGGACAAGACGGTACAGACCCTCGTCATCAAACAGCAAGGGAAAGACAGTACAGCAGCTGTGTTCTTTAAGTGGCAAATATAGGACAGTACAGCAGCCATGAATAGGAGATTAGGAATAGGTCACTAGGAACAGGACAGCCATGAATAGGACAGCCATGAATGGGACAGCCATGAATAGGACAGTACAGCAGCTTTGTTGATAGGTGGCAAGGAGGGGGGGGGGGGAGGGGGACCTACAGGCTCTAACCAGACAGTCTGCCAGATGCCGGAGTTGGCTGTGTAGAAGATGCCACTGGGGCGCCGGGGGGGGTGCACCCTCTGCTTCCCCACAGGAGCATGAGAGAACTCTGAATGCAACATGACACAAAAAGGTTAAAAATGGAAATGGTGAATTACGGCAGGTGAAGACTCCCCACAGGAGCACGGGAGGACTCTGAATGCAGCACGACACAAAAGCTTAACTAATGAACAGATGGCGAACACAGGTGAACAAGGGACCAATGTTTCCATCAGGGTGTGATGCAGGCCAATCATTGGGTTTGAAGGTTAGGCCAAACATGAAACCGCCAGCTTCAGACCGAGCTTCACAGAGAGTGCACAGATGTGTTGTCCACCAAGATTTAGACTTGATACTGACACTTGGCTGAGATGGTTGACACTTGACAATCCCAAAACGTCTTTTTCAATTCAGAAACGTCATCCCTACACTGGAAATCTAAACTCAGAAGAGCCTGGGGACAGTAAAAAAGTGTTTCTACATTGTGGAGATGCCTTGGATGTGTTGTCAATAAGAGTTAGGACTTGATACTGACGCTTGGCTGAGATGACTGGTGCTGAAACAAAGTACAGTCGCAACTGGCTCCATACTCCAGACTGTAAGGTATTACATGAAAATGAAGTAAACATCTGCAGGGGGGTTGGTCATGTCACCTGTGGGGTCAAAGACCTGGACCATGACCTCATGACTGACTCCACACCCCACATTGTAAGGCATTAAATGAGAATGAAGTAAACATCTGCAGGTGGAATGGTGATGTCACCTGTGGGGTCAAAGACCTGAACTGTGATCTCATGCTGGTGGGTACCAGGGTGGCCCTCCAGGGCTGCAGTGATGTCAAAAGAGAACTTGTCATACCTGCACAAATTAGCAGCAGTGTTACAAGCCTGGTACAGGTTTACAAGGGTTGGAAAAGTACAAGGGGTTACAAGGGGTTACCAGGGTGGCCCTCCATGGCTGCAGTGATGTCAAAAGAGAACTTGTCATACCTGCACAAATTAGCAGCAGTGTTACAAGCCTGGTACAGGTTTACAAGGGTTAGAAAAGTACAAGGGGTTACAAGGGGTTACCAGGGTGGCCCTCCAGTGCAGCACTGATGTCAAAAGAGAACTTGTCATACCTGCACAATCAGCAGCAGGGTTACAAGCCTGGTACAGGATTACAAGGGCTAGAGGGTTACCAGGGGTTACAAGGGGTTACAAGGGGTTACAAGCTTCCATCCAGTTTTGCTTTGGCAGACCCCAAATCAGGCTGCAGCCAAACAAAGCTGATGAGGGTAGGAGTCCATGCAAGATCAGCAAGGAGAAAGGCATAGCGTCTGAAGCATGACGCAAGAGGCATGAGCCAGGCTGCTATGTCTAGGGAAACCCTCCACTTGTTGTTTGTGACTTGGTGTGACAAGTCGGACCGAAAACAACCTGATCAACTGATGAGATCAGGCCCCTAGCCAAGGTGTTTCCTAGTCTGATTCTCTGGATTGTGTACCAATGTAACGCCACTACGTTTCACACGGGAAGTACTGGTCTATGCACTGTTGCTCGCGCTATTCCCGATCCTGCTAATCTGTCAATGACAAGTACTGCAGCGGCTGCAGCAGCTGCCCTCAAGCATATTCCTATTTGCTTTGATTCATATTTGTTTTGTTATTCATATGCATTCATGTCAAGCATATGTTCTTTCATTCCATGTAAAAGCTGCCGGTCTTCCCATGGGTCAGGTACAAGCAGCTTTTGCAGCAGGTATGCAAGCGCCACATAGCTCTAGTCAGTCCCAAAACGTCTATTCAGAAACGTCATCCCTACACCAGAAATTTAAACTCAGAAACGTCAGGGGACAGTAAAAACGCATTTCTACATTGTGGAGATGTCAAGAGTGGTGCATCAGCGCACACCCCTTGGGTGGAATTTAGTGTCTCATGTTAGCGTATGTTGGCTCGCAGGACTAGGTAAACCTAGTAGGTACCTGGCAAAAACAATTAGCTGGAACGCCTGTAAACTATCATATTATATCTTTATATTTATTATAAAGTGGTGTGCTCACCCTCCTTTGTGGACCCCCATTCGCTGTCCATTGACAGTAACAGTGGCTTGCCAGTCAACAGCCCCAAAGTGCAGCAGGATTCTGGAGCCTGCCCAGTCAGCAGGCACTGTGAAGGTGCGTCTGTACCACATGTGAGCTGTGCTAGCATCTGCTTGGAAGATACCTACAAGCACAGGGTTGGTGTTGGCTGATGCTGTCGATCATGCAGTGTTGCAGTGGGCTTGCACTCCAGGAAGTATCGATAGTCAACTATCAAAAGTTTTCAGTAAATTTGCTGAAAATAGCTTTTTTTTTCACAAGCAGAGGACAGGGATAGTCAACATCTCAGGTACCCAATGCACCTGTTGCAGCAATATCAACCAAACTTAGAGATGCATGTGCCATGCGAGTCGTTGGCTACAGGCTTGCTTGATCAAAGGCTGCTGTGACTAAACACGTCGAATGCTGGTGTGAGGTAGGTGCAAGGCCAGGCTTGCTTGTTTTAAGGAGTTTGTCCCCATCATGTTTGCAAGATTAAGCAAAGCGCTGTAGATCACCAAGGATAGCAGGCAGGCAGACCATGAGCAGGTGCTGTGTCCAGTCAGTATTGTCATGAAAGACCGCTTGTGCAATCAGCTGCCTTGTAAGCTGATGGTCCTATCATGTGTCCCATCATGGTCCACAAATGTCCTATCATTGTCCTATCATAAGCAGATTTTGTGTCCTTCTATCATCATAGCCCTGTGGCATGCTGGGTTGTGCAGCATATAAACAAATGTGCTCAAATCTGTGGCAGCAACTCACCTGACAAGTATGACTCCACAGGGAATGGCACAGTAATACTGCGCTTCAGAGTTGCATTTAGATTTGGCAAGGTGCCTGTCATGCTGGTGCAGTCAAACTCCCAGGGTCCGTTCAGATTCAGCCAGGCTTTGCGCTGCATCTGTGGCCTAGGGTACTCTGGATGGGGCAAGGACTTGTCCACATCTTTTGTCCAGGGTGTGATCATAGTTCTGCCATTGGCATCCTGCCATGCTCAACAAACGATTAGCTGGAAAGCCTGTATTTTGTTATTATTATTATTATTTTATGCTCAACAAGTGATCACTATGCGTGAAGAAGGGCTATAAGGCAGTTGACCCTGGCTGACAATGCTACACCCTTGCAGCCATGAGCTGAAGCTCCTAGACAATTTTGGGCGTGAAGTGCTCACGGGTGTGCAGTAGATGCAATAGCTGCCTGCCCTTGCCTGTTTAGTCAAGACCGGCAATGGATTGTGCACACACCATTGCCGTAGGGAGCAGGCTGGTTGAGGTGTAGATGCATGAAGAGCAAGAAAAGTCGCGCAGAGCAGGCGCACCTTGTAGTAATGTGTGAGATTCTTGTCAGAGGTTTTGACAGCACTGGTATGCCCCCAGTGAGCAACATCTGAAGGGTGATCCTTCAGGTATACACAGATGGCCACCAGTACCAAGATCGACACCGGGACCCAGAGGGCCCAATTGCAGCGTTGCCGACCAGGTCTTTTTTGCTTTTTCAGGTCTTGTCGTTTTCGGTGGTGCCTCGGGGTGTCCAGATCATTCATGACGCAGGTCTGCAGCAAGCTTGGCAAGGTGAGCGCCTATACAAGGCTTCAATGTGTAGTCCAGCGTCAAGGCACCAATGCAACTCCAAGTCAGGAGGACAAGCCAGAACACAGTGGTGAGTGATCTGGTCGACACCGCTTGAACGCGCTACTTTGCTTGAACGCAGTACACTGCCGGCAGTGATGTGAATGAAATTGGTATTACTTCTTCGAATTGGGAAGACCCAGGTGGCGCTGACCAACACCAGCGACTTTTGCTCAGTGAGACACTGCCGGGCGCTCCTGCCGGAGGCTCTTTGGGCGACTACGCCTTCATGCGTCTCCAACTCCCCGCAACAGAGCGCTCGAGTTGTGCTGTGCTAATGCAAATGCCACACCGCTGGACCCTGCTCTCGGGTGCAGGTCACAAGCACTCACACACTCAAGACCGACATGCTGCTTGCACAAGAAGCTGCACCATGCAAGGATGAATCTTGCAAGGAAGGCCAGTTGGAGCTTCTCATGGCGAATTCTGGGACTGTACCAGCCCTGCTGCCTCAGTTTTTGTGCTAGTGGGCAGCTTTCCAGATCCCTCCTGACTGCTGTCAATACACGGCCTTGGGGATTGCTGTGGGCCATTGCAATAATGTCATTTTCAAGATCTAACATCCGAGTGGCTTGCAGTCAACAGCATTCTGCAAACTGGAGGGTTTGAAAAAAGCACTGTGATTGTTTAGATAAACTACAGCTAAACGTGTCTGCTTAAGCTTGTCAGAATTGCAAGCAGCTCTGCTCGTGGACACAAGCAATCTTTGCGACATGGACATCAATGGTAACAGCATCCCTTTCAGTGAGGGACACAACCAGGACTGCTTTTCCTGATACTCTGGTACATTTACTTCAGTGATGGATGAGTTCACACGTTCCAGTGCATTCCTGTGTGATGCCTTGAATGCAGCTGTATAAAATTTGAGCATGCTATCTGGTGTGTGACTTGTTGGCAAGGGACAAGTGTCTAGGTGCACAGTGAGCAAGTCAAGATGATACGATGATCATATCATGATCGAGTTCCTTGCTCAGTTCTCATGGCCATATTCTCATGCATGAGTGCTTTGACATTGCCACAGGCGCTTGGTGATATGCATGTAGGACCCTTGGCACAGAAACATTTCAATACACTGAACTTCATTCGGAATAACAGGCTGATGATGATGTGCATATTACTGCAGGGGCACAGGGACATCTGCACTGTTCCATGAGGGCAAAAATGGTTAAAGATTCAATGCGGACACCAGCAACAGCACTAGTGTACAGGTGTACACAGACATCGGCACCAGCAGCGCCCTGCTCAATGTAGCCACTGTCAATGACGATATAGCTGACTACACTGTGCTGGGTATGAAGGACGATGACCTGATAGTGAGAGCTGGAAAACTTGCGCCTGCATGAAAATGAAGAACATGGTGTGTGACACTTGTACAATAACCACTTACTGCAAAAAACCTCAAGTCTCTGGTGCAGACTTGGGGACTTTCATACTTCCTGAAGGGAATTTTGAAAACAGGAAAAGGTGTTTAAGCGTGGCTAGGCTTAGACTGTGCATCAGTAGAGGTGCAAGCAGACTCTGTTTGAGAAGGCGTACAGGACATCAACTATGAATACTGCATGCCAGCCTGAAAGACTGACTTTTGGAGCAACTCTGCTTGAATAACTTATATGATGCATGCCACAGGGGCATATTGAGTGTAGGCGTGCTGATGTCTAGGCACACGCCTATTCCAAGCATGCACACAAGCTGTCTCTCCCTGAATTCTGCATTTCGCGCTACTTATGAGCACTGTTGCACCAATACTGCAAGTGTGACACAGTAATAGCATGCATCCAGTGACTCATGAGCAAAGCATGGTTATGCTTCACAGTGACAAAATAACAGCCTAAGTCAGCACCATGGCTGGGAACCTAAAAGGCAGCGTCAATCTTCACAAGCAGCTCATCAACTTGGTGTTGGAGCTGGTGGTGCTGGTCCGCAACTAGCGGAGTCACTCCAATCACAGTCCACGCTGAAGCCACTTGCTGTTGGAGCTTTGCAAGCAACATCATGCCTACACTGATATGTTAAGCATCCACACACATACTGGGGGATTTGTTGTGACCAAGTGGTCTCTTCTCTTTGTACTGTGTTGAAAAGCCACGATGTGACTCCCACGCGCACATATGAGCAACCATGCCACGGTCAGCACGGGCCGGTGGCAGGCACGCTTCGGCCAGAAGTCAGCTGGCTTGTTATACTGTTCACACGCAGTTTCCTCCGTCAGTAGCCTGAACGTAGGTGTGAAGCAAGTTTTGATCATGCAAAGCCCGAGCTGCATGTTTCGGGTCTGTACCGTAGCAGAATCCACTTAGCCAAGCCAATGGATAGATTTGCGGATAGGCCTACGAAAGATAGATGACACCGTCAAACGCAATGGACGAGATTGCGACCACGTGCGGCTTAGCTGTCATACATGTGGGCGCATTGTCAGACTCATGATGTCTGACTTTTTTTGTGCATGCAGCTTCGGTATGCAGCTTCGGTATGCAGCTTCGGTACAGAACGTGCGTGGGTGAGGTAACGAACAGACTCCATTGGCTAAACTTCTCTCTCTCTCTTGCTTGGCAATGTCGTAAGCCGCGTTCTTACGCAAGTACTTCACGCTATGGATAAGTAAAAAGACTATCATGACTGCATGAACGCCATGCATGATGAACAATGCCATTCGGTTCCACGCATAGCGCGATCGGCTTGCGGACAAAAAGGTGCCCAACTTGGTGGCGCAGACTGCTGACATGGTGCCTACCCAGCATGGGACGAGGGGCTCAGCTTTGGCCACTTTACCAGAAGTTCAACAGGAACTTCCTGGGTCTCATCGGCAGGACAGCCCATTGCCTGCTGGCTAGGTGATCAGGTCTGCGTGAAAGGTGGCATCCGCCCCTTGGATTATTACGCAAATTGCAAAAAAATGGTGGCGCTGATGCTGACCTCGTCAGCAAACTCTGAAAAAGATAAGATTGTTCTTGTCAGATCGAGTCAAGGCTAATATGAGTGCCTCTTTTTGACTAAATCATCCCACGTGTCAGCCGCCAAGTTAGTTTCAAACCACCCGTAAATGCGCTGCTTTCAGTCCTGAGAGTCTACCTGACATCACAGCGACGCAGCACAACCCTCTGACGTGTAGCTCCACCGGCTACAGTTTCTACACGATCCACCAGGACGCCGGCTCACCCAGGTGCCCGGCGCAGACGGTCAGCGGCAGGTTACGACTACTACGATTGCTGAGCGGCGGTCGACTTATCACGCAGCGTGGTTGCTATCTCAAGGAGGTTGTTGGCAAAATTCAAGCTTCCATCAGCCAACTAGACTGTCTTTTGCGCTCAAGAAGTTCTCTGCAACCGGACGGGAGGCTTGTCGGGCTTCAATCGTGAAGCAGACCATCGGGGTCAGTCAGCTCAGTCAGTCAAAGCAAACTTCGTAGCACAGCGGAGTGTGTTGCATTACCCTCGGACTTGATTTGTTTTGGGCAGTCACCTCATAGGCCACCTGTCCCCTTCATCGCCTGCAGCATACAACATGCAGAGGTTTTGCTTGACAATCGTGGTTCTGCTATGCGTGGGCGGAGCCGTCAGTACACGTACCTTGAACAGCGAGGACGAGGAAACCATCACCCCGTTGAATTTCCGCTTCCAGTCTAGATACCTACAGCAGGTGGACACAGGTGGGTCTTTTGTTTGCCGTGCGCATTGACATGTACATGTCGTCAGCACCAGTGTTGGCCGCTTGTGCGTGTCACGTTGGTGCTTAGTTTGCTTTCTATTGCAGCTGCTGGGCCCTCATCTTCCTCTGTTTCATCGCCTTCTGCTGCTCCGACCGCAACGCCCTCAGGCACCAAGTCTGCAACGCCTTCACCAACCACGTCTGCATCGCCTCCATCCACCACGTCTGCATCACCTTCAGCCACAACTTCTTCGGCTGCTTCCGCACCAACAAAAAGCGTGTCCACAAACAGCAGCAGTCCTGCGCCTGCAACTGCAAGCTCGAACGCGACCACAAGCACAAATGCCTCTTCGGCAACCACCTCAAGTGCTACAACTGCAGCACCTACAGCCTCAGCTGCTGCACCCTCTGCCTCTGCCACTTCAAATACAAGTAAGTCATAGCCTGTTCTTCATGCATGATGCAGTGTGATGAGTGCAGTCAAAATAGCTTAGTCTGCACAGAAGGGCAAGCACTTGAACGCACTGCTCTGCTGCCTGCATTGAGCAACACCATGCCGTCACATGAAAGAGAGCATACAATGTCTTTCAACTTGAACTCAAGCAGCAGCTGCTTTGCAGCCTTGCTCCCCTGAGCAACATCAGCTCAGTTCTGTCATTGCTTGACTGGCACGCTGTACTGTTCTTTGATCACACTGAAATACTACATGCACATTACTCCCCCTCAACACCCCTCAGCTCTGTGCACCGCTCATGTCTTTCTGCAAAGGACACCAAGCCATGGCAATGGGCAGCCCAGCATAACACTTGGCGTCTCATTAAAGTGACACCAAAAGCTGTAGTCTTTCCTTTTCTGTTCTTTTCTCACGCCATGGCTGACCCTGTATTTCCCCTGCAGCTGTCACAGTGTCTGCATTGCAGTCAGCCTCTCTATACACAGCGGCTGGAGCCACCAGCGCAACTATTGTCTATGCTGGCGACACCTCAGCCTCCTCTACCCCAGCTGTCACCCCTCAGTCCACTATCACCCCATCCACCTCCACTTCCACCGCCACCACCGCCCAAACCAATGTTGAGTCTGGTGGCGGAGGCCCAGACTATGCCGGCGCATATGCCAACAACTTCACTGCTGCCAATGTTAATACCCAGCCCACTACAGGCACCACAGGCAGCCCTGCAGTGACAGTCACTGCAGCTGGCAGCACTGTCATTGCCTTTGACACTGTGCTGAACCCTGCTGTGGTGTACGGCGGCATGGCCTCTGTCAACACCGCATCTAACCGCATCATCATTCAGGGCTCTGGTAGCTTTGCCGAGGTGTGTAACCTGTGCCTCACCTGTGTAACCTATGCCTCACCTGTGTAACCTATGCCTCACCTGTGTAACCTATCCTTCCCTAGCTATGCCATGCCACCTGGAAACCCAGGCAATGCAGCTTTGCAGCATGTCACGCCATGTTGCAACATCTTTTGCTGCTCTCAACCTTGAGGTTGTCTGTCTCCCAGGCACAAATGCATGCGTTGTGAGCTGCCTTCAATGCACATCTGGTGATTTGGCAGCTGCAGCCCTGCAAGCATGTTACTATCAAGCCTGTCAATTCCGCAGCAAACATGATGTCCCATTGTGTGTATGCTGCCTCCTGCTTTGTATGCCATGGCATCATGTGTCTAGCTGCTGTTGACAGAATGCTGCTCAGCATGCACGGAAGCTATTGTTGCTGCCTCTGCATTTGGGCTGTTTGTAACCCTGTGTGATTACATCTGAAGCTGTTCCAATGCAACCCATGTGCATATAGTATATCTCATGTCACGGCACAGTATGCTGTGTCCTTACATCATGATCAATGGCATGCAGGCTGGCTTGTCTGGAGCCATTGCTATTCATGCTATCTATTCAACAGATGAGACAGTGCTTTTCTTTGAGAGGCCTCATGTGGGCGCAGCCAACTCTGGAGTCGTCCCCAACCCCTACCTAACGGTACGCCCCCCCTCCTCCTCTCACTCCCCTCCACTTCCATTCCCCTGCTCTTGTTTCATTTCACTGCTGTACTGCTTGCAACTCTGTATGAAGTAGTGCATAACCATATGCCTTCTGTTCTATTACTGCCCCCCTCGCCCCCCTCTTGCCCCATTGGTGTGACGAAGCACTTGCTGCTGCATCAGTAAGCTGCGGCCAGGCATTACCTTTTGCAATGATGTATGTGTCTGCTGCGTGTGAAGCTGTGTCAGGCTGTTCACATGTATTGGACAGTAACTAAAAGGCTGTACATCATAAGATCTGATCCATGCATGTGCACTCAGATTATTTAGACATCCAGCAAAAGTTGCTCGACACTTACTTCACTTGCCAACCTGCCATGTGGGGATCCTTCTGCTGCATCATGTTCCTCAACGTCAGCTGTCTGCATGGTCAGCATGTGTCCATCATTGGGCAATCACTGTCAAAGCACATTCCTGGTTGTGATGGTGGATCTACTGACCCCTGGGCCGCCTGGTATGGTACTTGGCTTCTCATCAAATTGACGCCGAAAGGCGTAGTCTATTCTTCTACATTTTTCATTTTTCCTGATCTGTTGACAAGGGAATGCATGTGCTGCAGCTCGGCAACGGCGAGACAGAGATTGGTTCCGTCTATGACATTGCCAGCCAGACTTTCACCCCCTTCCATTTCTCCACCAATGCCTTCTGTGCTGGTCACTCTGTTGCTGAAGATGGCACAGTCATCATTGCTGGTAAGCAGTCATTTTATACCTTACAGTCTGGGGTGTGGAGCCAGTTGTGACTCATCAGACATCCTGGCTTTGCACATGTGTGTGTGTGATGTGCAATAAAAGCAAGCTGGCAGCCCCTTGGGTGTTCTCCTTTTTAACTCACTTTAATGAGTACATGTCTCAGCAGGTTGCTGTGTGTTGTTACGTCTGTGTCTGTATGGATCATATCCTGACACATGTGTCTTGGAGTGCCTTTGTGCATCTGTCTGTCCGTATGACTGTGTGCACCTTGTCCTGACAGTATCATCTTTGCATTTGGTCACTACCAGTTTCTGTTTGCTGAACCGCACAATTGTGCTTTCTTGCCTGTCATGACCTCAGTCTTTGCAGCCAGCCATGCATGTTCCAAACTGCTGCAGTCAGACTAGCTGCTGTTGGCTGTCCACCCAGCTGTCAATGACTTAGTCTACTAGTGATGGCTCAAGCGCCATGTTTTTTGGCCTTCAAAGATTTCTGCACACAACGCCATCTGCTGCATGTCACTCCCAGTCCAGCTTCTTCAAGTCTGCCTGTCTTTTGCTCCGTGCATCAGTACTGTTTACACATTGCACTGACCATTTGCTTTTGCTTTTGGTGTTGAAGCTGTTGTCAAATCAATGTTTTGGCTGCAGAGTGTTGGGCCCATCTGCTGAGCTTGAGTTGTACAGCACTACAACACATGTCTGTATAGCAGCAATGATACATGTTGCTGCTATACAGACATGTGTTGTTGCTGCCATGCAGACATGTGTTGTTGCTGCCATACAGTCTGTATAGCAGCAATGACACATGTCTGTGACTGTTGGGTGGACTTGACTCGCATCTGGTCTGCAGCTTCCCAGACGAACAGGCTGTACATCATCAGGCAGCTCACAATCACTGACACCTCATAACACAGTTACAAGTGACATACTTCTGCATCAAACCTGGTCCCAGGCTTCTTCAGAAACAGGCTGTATGCCAACAGGCGATTCACAGTCACCAGCACCTTGAGTACAGTTACAACTGACACATTGCTGTGTCAAACCTGGTCCCTGGCTTCTTGAGAAACAGGCTGTGTACCAACAGGCAGTTCGCATTCACAAAAAGCCTGAATACAGCCATAGTAGAAATCCATATGTGTCTACAGTCATCGTAGACATGCATTTGTGTCTACAGTTTAGTAGACAAGCCTTTGTGTCTACAGTCTAAGTAGGCATGCATCTGTGTCTACAGTTTTAGTAGACGTGCCTCTGTGTGTCTACAGGTGGAGACAATCTAAACTTGGTTCCTGGTTTCCTGGACAATGGCCTGTATGCCATCAGGCAATTCACATTCCCAGGCACCCTGAACACAGTGGTGGCTGACATGGGGGTGGCCCGGTGGTACCCCACCACCCTCACCCTTCAGGACGGCCTGATCATGATTTCTGGAGGATCAACTGCTGAGGGCGGAGGCTACGGCAGTGACTCAGCCCTGAATGAGCCTACCTACCAGGTGAGGGTTTGTCCAGCATTGTTTGGCTAAATTGTATTAGGGTTTGGCAAAACTGTATCAATGAATGAGCCTACCTATCAAGTGAGGGGATTGTCCACGATCCTTTTGTGACAAATCTGTATCAGGGTTTGAGGGTGTTTCAGTGATTTGGCGCTGAAATGAGGTCACCTACCAGATCAGGGTTGGTGCTTTATGGTATAGTTGTGCTGTGGTGCAGTGGAATTGCACTGATGGCTTGTATCACCTGTGTAGGGTCTCATCTGGCAGTCTACAATTGCAGTGCATGTCCTATGATATGCACTGGCGTTTGTGCTAACTTCTGCGGTAGAATTGCATGCTTGTCAGCAGCACATTGTGGTGCAGTGGGCTTTGTACAGCCTGCTGGTATATGGTGATGAACTCACATCATGACCATGCTGAAGTTGATGCTGAAGACTGCCCGCGTCCTGACTTTCCATCATGACTGAATCACTCTGCACCTGATAAACCCCTTTCACCTCAAGCAGCAGCAAATTTGTATCATCTACTTTCTGCACTGCCCGGCTGCATTGTGTAGAGCATGCTGGGAACGCTGTAAATGCATTGAACTGTGACAGCATCTGCAATTTTGCCCCCTTGATATGTGTCGTGTCTGTGCTACTGTGTGTGACTGAGCCACACATTCTTGCTGCAGTTATACAACATGGCAGACGGGGTCTACACTGACCCCGTGGACCTACCCATCCTGACCCGTACCTGGCCCATCAACCTTTACCCTTACATGGCTGTACTGCCTGTCACCGGCTCCATTTTGACCATTGCTGGAGCAGAAATCGACATCTACAATGGAGAGAGCAACCCTGCTGATTTCACAGGGCTAGACGCCCGATACCCCGCCATCCCCAACCTACCCGTGCCTGTCAGCTACCCCCAGACGGCCACCTTTGCACTTCTGTCCCTGGAGCCTGCCAACGACTATGCTGCTGAGGTAGGCAAACTTCTGCCCCTCTGACAAGCACTGAAAGGCAGGGTGTTGCCTTGATAGTGTGGTCATAGGCTGTTGTGGGAGGGGTGAATTAGTAGGCAACTTTTGCCTTTGATGCGGTGTCTAAAGGGACATATTTGAGGGAAGCCGTTGGTTGACAGTGCACTGAAGTTGTAACCTCTGCTCTAGCTACTGCACAACTTATGACGGTATGTGTATCTGTCTGACCATTAGCAGTGTTTTTTTTTCTGTTGCTAGCTGCTGCTGTTGATGTGAGACACCCCTTCCGTGACTTGTTCCAAAGCTGTCAATCACTACTTTGTGACCTCTGTCCACACTCTGTCGCTCTTTTTTCTTTGGTGCAGTCCAAATGCCTTGCAGCAAAGTCATATCTGAAGTCAGGTCTAGAACCCCATGTGGAGCAGTGTGTGAAATGAATATTGCCAAGTTTAAGAGTTTACAATTTTGGCCAAATTCATGTTTGGAGCTACGTCTGTTCATGCAGATTGTTGTCTTTGGAGGAACTGAGACCGACATGGCGACAGCCCAATGCCACATACACGTTCTGAGCCATGTGTGTCCATGCAGATTGTTGTCTTTGGAGGCACTGAGACCGACATGGCAACAGCCCAGACGCCCTCCTCTTCTAGCTCCTACCGCATCAATCTGGGCGCCGCCACCCCTGCCTGGGAGACTGAGACCATGCCTTACCCCCGTGTCATGGGTGATGCAGTGCTGCTGCCTGATGGCACAGTCTTTGTTACCAATGGTGGACAAATAGGTGAGATGCTGACACTCACTCACTCACTCACTCACTCACTCACTCACTCACTCACTCACTCACTCACTCACTCACTCCTTTGCCAGGCAGCAGTGTGTGCCAACTGACTTGACTGCCTCCAGTGCATTTTGATGCTTACTTGGGTTGGAACAATGTCTCAGCAGGTCTTTCGGCAGATCTGTGTGTGACCTAATGGTAGTATATAGGGTCGTCTTGGGCAACATATGTTGATTTCAGCTGCTCACACACCCTGGCATGAGCAAAAGTCAATGAAGTTTTGCTGCAGAGTACAGTGAGTGTTTTGGGTGGTCACAGCCTGATACGCAATGGAATGGGAGTAGGTTAGAGAATGCTCCAGCAATTTCCTCCAGCAATTTCAACATTGCAAAACCATCTCAAGACATGCATGTGTCTGAGCTCATTTGCATCGACATATCCATACTCTTCACCCAATTCTCAGCATGTCAAGCTAGGTCAGCTGCTGATTGCATTACTGTGCTGTTGCAGGTATTGCTGGTGGAGTGCCCCTGGCTGCTGCTGCTACTGATGGCATCACCACTCCTGTTCTGTACAACCCCTACCTAGCAGCTGGCAGCCGGTACACAGAGCTGGCTGACTCTCAAATCCAGCGCCTCTACCATTCCAATGCCTTCCTGCTGACTTCAGGACTGGTATGTGACACACTCTCCTTTTCAGTTATGCAACACATTTGCATGAGCGTCAATAGCGACTTGCAAATTGTGACCAATAGCAACATTGGTCACAGTTTGCATGTCAGCAAAACTTGCACAGCACCCAAAGTTAATAGAATTGATTGCCGTTGTGCTCGGTGATCACATGACAACAATTGTGGTGGTAACAGATTGTGCTGTTTGTATGGTCGTGGCATGGCCAACTGTGCTTGCATATTTGCTGTCATATTTGGAGACTGTCCCGCGTCTTAGAGCAGTGCTGCTGCTTGCACTGCTTTGTGTTCAAATGAAGCTATCCTGCCTGTGACCTGGTCTGTTGGCGGCATGCAGGTGCTAGTTGCTGGCAGTGAGGCAACTCTGGATTATCGTGTCCAGTTGTACACCCCCGCCTACCTGCAGAGCACCAACCCCCGCCCTGTCATGAGCGGTGCCCCGACTGACGTCGTTTACGGTCAAGCCTTCACCGTGAACTTCAGCGTCACCACCAGCATCGATCGCGTGGTCATGGTTAGGCAGAGCGCTGTGACGCACTCTATCCATATGGACCTACGGATGGTGGCTCTGGACATCACTAGCGCTACTGCTGGCGTCGTGCAGCTGACTGCACCACCTGATGCAACAATTGCCCCTCCAGGCTACTACATGCTGTTCATCATGTACCTTGGAGTGCCAGCAGTTGCCTCCTGGGTGCATGTGGGTTGATTGAAATCTTCCTTCTTCCCCTTTGCCTTCTCGGGTGTGCGACTGCAAAGTCGCACATCACATCAGTCAAGTGTCCTGTCTTGTGTGAAGGGTCATGCAAGCAGGATGACACTTATTAGCGCAGGAGTACACTTGCCTTGGTCGTTCGACCGCAGGGATTGGGATTCTGTTGTTGGGTACTTATACATACCTATCATTGCTGGTATGTCTCTGTGTTTGTGCTGCATTGGCACACACGAGACATTCCTTTTCTTGCTTTTGCTGTCATGCCCCTAGAATGTTGTAGGACATGCTGCTTGGTATGCATATGGTCTTCTTTTGCTTCTGTGTGCTAACTTTTTTGCTGCGCTGATGCAAGTAGCTTGGCCACCTTGCCTGGCTAGGTTGGCCTGCTGCTGTGCAAAGAGCTCAGGACAACTAGCAGGGCATGGCATTTTAGCACCATTTTGCCTTTAGTTGGGATGCATTGAAGCTCTCATGTTGTGTGTTCAAGAAACAGCTTAGATACGAAGTTTTCAAGAAACGATACCACAACAGATGACCTTTCTATGGCAAGTGAATCACATCTAGAATTGGAGAGAGTCTGGGCTAATGTTCCTATGCTGGGCAGGGCTGGAAGACTCGAAGCTTTGTGAATGACATTGACGTCTTTTGCTTTAGAAGTGACATGCGAGGCCATGCTGTGTCAGTCAGGTGTTAAGTATGGGATGCTGAAGTACACAACCTTGTAAAGCTGTGCATATGTATGGACCTGAGTTCATGATCATAACTCAAGCTGTATACTCACTTCATGTGCCTGTGCCGCATAATGTGATACCGCAGCAGCGCAATGTGAAGTCAAGTGTGCTATCAGCTACTTGCTTTGGCTGCAACAGCTTGTTGTGTGTCAGATGCACTAGTAGGTAGTACTGGTAGATACTAGCTTTGGCCAAAGCTAGCCATGGCTGCAACATGTTTTGTCGCTCAAACCTGAAGGCAGCATTTCAGCAACATCAGTCGTCATTGTAGACCAGTACTGATACAGCTGCACGTTACCTTGTAGTGCAAGGCCAATGACACAGCATCATTGCAAGCCTTACACGCTGTCCCTGCCATACCAGATGCAACAATGCAAGACATAATTCTGATGTTGGTGATGCCTGTACCTTTGCACCTGTAGTACAAGCACATGCAATGCTGTAGCTGCAAAGCTTCTGTATGAGGATATTGAGGCTTTTGGTTGGTGGCTGAGCTGTAAGGCTGTTTTGATATCTCAGGTTTTCATTGGGACCGCAAGACCACAAGGCTGTAAAGCTTTCCTGGGGCTGCCAGGCTGCAGATTGGTGCTGCAGGGCTGTTAGGCAAGGCTGTAAAGCTGCAAGGCTGCACGGCTGCAAAGCTGCATGGCTGTAAAGATGCATGGCTGCATGGCTGCAAGGCTGCATGGCTGCATGGCTGCAAGGCTGCATGGCTGCACGGCTGCATGGCTGCAAGGCTGCATGGCTGCATGGCTGCATGGCTGCATGGCTGCAAGGCTGCAAGGCTGCAAGGCTGCATGGCTGCACGGCTGCATGGCTGCAAGGCTGTAAAGCTGCAAGGCTGCATGGCTGCAAGGCTGCAAGGTTGCATGGCTGCAAGGCTGCAAGGCTGCATAGCTGTCTGAGCTGTAATAGCTGAGCTGCTGCTGCTGCTGAGCTGTAATAACTGAGCTGCTGCTGCTGCTGAGCTGTAATAGCTAAGCTGCTGCTGCTGCTGAGCTGCCAGAGCTGCATTGCTGCTCCTGCTATGGCTGCAATGCCGCTGCCGCTACAGCTGAAGAGCTGGAAGGGCTGCATTGCCGAGCTGGTGGCTCAACCTAAGTGTAGGGTCTCTCTTTTGAGGACAATGGATATTTCACGCGGGAAACGAAGTATGACTGACCATCCTGATGAGTCTACAGTCCACGCTCGGTGTAGTATCTGCCCGCTCACCGAGCTTCATTGCTGCTGCGTCTACAAACACATGTCGCCGCTGTCATGAAATGTGCTCTGGCTCAGGTCGACGTGTGCGTGCAATCTGTGCTTGTGATCTAGCGTATTTGGGCTTGGGGCAACTCATGTTAGCCAGATCTTCTGTCCCGGAACCCATGCTTTGTTGTCTTGCTGTGTGTCCGGGATTTTCTTGTCCGCATCCACGTTCGCTGTCGTGTAAGAGCGTGAGCGTCGTTTGTTATGAGCAAGCAAGGCATCAGATGTTGAGTAAGGGTTCTGCTGTGCCAAATGGCACCTCTAGTATGTGCACCCCTGAGACTTCATGATGACGTGTACCAGTACGTACTTGTTCTGGCACTCAGTCAAGTCTCATGCCCCACCTACCTGTCAGCTTGACGTGCGTGACATCTTGCTGCAAGACATTCACAGGCGGCAGCACACACTTGTTGTAACTCCTTGACACGATCTGCCTTAATTTCTTTGACAATGACATGAGTCCTCCTTTTCGAATGCTGCTGTGCTTCTGTTCAGGACAACTGCCAAGCAGGCAAGGCTGCCGCTATCACAACACCTATCCCAGCACGTTTATGTTGTTGTAACGCGCGTTTCAACACTTATCAGATCAGTGCAACTCCTACAAAGCACATCCAGCCTTTTATCCAGCACGCAGCTGTTTCAACAACCACCTTCAGCAGTTGCAAATCTGCTCAGAATATTCAGGCTCTATGCTTACCTGCTGCTCTCAACCTGCACATTTGGGCCACCCGGGCTTGCATGGTTCCACCCGCCTGCATGGCTGTCTACCAGCCTGCACGAGTGTCCACCAACTTGCACCTGTGTCCACCTACTTGCAACGGTGTCCACCAACCTGCAAGGGTGTCCAGCAGCCTGCCAAACAGGATTTGTGTTCATATATAGTCAGCTTGACAGCCGCTGTACTGACAAGACTCAAGCTCGGCCAGAGCAGACATGCAGCTTGTATCTGAACACTCATGAAGAAGATGCTGCCGTCATTTTGCAAGGGAGCAAGGCGCCAGCCGAAACCAAGCTACTATGTTGCCTGATCATCAAGGTGACTATTCCTGCCTACATACTGTTATGTAAATCCCACATGCTACACAATGTGGGTTGTCTCTGGTAAAACCTACAAGTGGCTCTTTAGATTCTTAAAGAAATTGCTGACTTGAGACCTTGATGCTGCTTGACAGCTTGCCTCAGCTGTGTGTGCTATCATCCCCGTGGCAAGTCCCATGCTCTGCATTTGCCATGGCACCTATCACAGGACAGGCACCGATACATGCCTGATGGAGGAAATCTGTTGCTGTACAGGTGTTGTTGGTCAAGCCTGTCAATGCAGCTGATGGACACATGTACAAAAAGGAGCGGTATGGAGCAATGGCTGAAAGAGCATGTTAGGTCTCCAGTCACAAACGCCAAGCTTACGCACAGCACCCTCCTGGCACCAAACATAGTCCTTTGCAGCATCATAGCTAAGTCTGCTCAGTTGAGACTATGTCCAGCTCTGAAATGTCAAACAGCCATCACCTGCTGCATCTGGCTGCTCAGGCTGGCTGTCATGACATCTTCAGCTCTGCCATACCTAGCCAGGAATACCTAGCACACTGCCAGCCTGAGCACATCTGCAGAGTTCTAGTTTCGGCATGTGTTTCAAAGTCTGACACTTCAGCATCATGCACCATATGACAGCTTGCAGACAGTTTCACGTCTTCTTTACAGCACTGTCTTCTTTACAGCGCTGTTGGAAATTAGCTTCCTAACACTGAGCTCACTAGCAACGCGCCATTCGAAATTACCTCACACGCTAACATTACAAATATAGCTGTGCAGCATTGCAAAGGCATGCCAATGCAACATAGAGGTCAATTCTGGAACAGATTGCTGTGCTGGGCAGACATGCTATAATTTGTTAGACAGCACACTCTTGCATTCTGGTGCCTAGGCACACATCAGGGTCAAAACACCACAACAAAAACCATGCAATCACCCAGAGTGAGATGTGTGCTCTGGTGGCTTAAAGGCAGATTGTCAGGAAAAGAGGCGCACTGTGACAGGGTGAATAACACCATCCTGACATGCTAGCATTCGGCATTTTGCTGCCATAGCATGTTCAAGCAAATACAGACTGTCAGGTTGAGAATGAAGACTCACTAATGGCTGCTATCTGTGTTTACCTTTCCTTGCGATACAAGCCAGCTACTAAACCACTGACAGCAAGGCCAGCAAAGAGGCAGCACACAGAAACCCCTGCTGCCAATTTCCAAAGGTCAGCTGTATACACAACACCATAATACCTATCACATGTCTGCGTGTTCACATCATGTTCTGGTGCTGAACAAAATGGCAACCGCTCATACATGATGTTGACCACCCCTTTGTCATGATCAGCAATGAGACCAAAGGCTTGGTACGACAGGTCCAGGTGCGTCATGTCACCACAACACCACTTTCTGTTGCTTTTGTTTGCATGTTCACATGGGCATGAGTCTGTGATCATGACGCTGATTGTTTGATTGCTGACACAGCCTGAGTCTGGAAACTCTGCACCCGGTGACCCCCTGGTTGGACCATCAACGCAGGTCACATCGTAGCAAACCCCACACTGACCTACAGACAGATGACAGCTGGCTGAGTCATGTGTTGAACCGCAATCTCCAAAGGACTTTGTTTCTGGAATCTACAACTCAGGAAACCACAATCTACGACACAAGCCATTCTATGACACAAGATGATCGTGAGGACTCAGCCAGCCATGTTCTGGATCACCCAGCATCATGTGGCAGATCTGGCATAGACCGATTTCAGTTCTGTTTTGCGTCTCATTTGCCACTGAAGCTTGGTACTAATGCAAAGCAGCTTTGTAAAGTGGAGTTGCTTGCTTGCTGGCCTGCTGGCTTGTTGTCTTGCTGGCTTGCTTGCTGGCTTGCATAAACCTTGGCAGCAGCAAGCAGACTGAACAAGCAATGCTATCAGCATGCATGACCTTACCACAGAACAGTGGTACCATGCCTTACATTGATGTGTCTGCAGTGTGGATATTGATGGTGAGAGCACACATATAGTCAAGGGGGCTGTGAGCAAGGGGGCTGCAAGGGGCAGCAAGGGGCCGCAAGGGGGCTGTGAGCATGGGTATGTCACCTGTGTTTGAGAGGCCTGGTGTGTTGATGGCTGCAACTAGCCCATCACCATCAGCTGGCAAAGGGGATCCTGCAATGTGGGAACCCGCTTGTTCATTGTTGCAAAACTCATTGCTACACAGTCCTAGGAGTATTGTGCAAATATGTTGCAAATTTGCTGCAAGACTGGACTTGTATGTGGTATGTAACATCCTGTACAAGACTTGTACACACTTAGTGTGGCAACAGAGTTTAGACAATGAGGGCTGCTACTGCTTCTGTGTTGGACACATGTATGGGTTGTGTGGGCCAAGTACACAAGTGCCAGCACATGTGCTAGGGTATGCATCAACTCATGACTGGTGATCATTAGTCATGCTGCATGTCTTGCCACACTATATTCTTGCTGTTCTTCGTCCATGCACATATGTTATGCAGTGAATCAATATGTCTGCAAGAGGTTCGGCATGCAGTTATTTCAGGCTTTGATGCAGGGCTTGCTGTTCTGCAGATATGAATTGGTGCTGACATTCGAGTGCATCATTTGGTCGGCGAGCAGCCGGATTACCTATGTAGTCAAAGCAATGGCCACTTTCGCAGCGATTACTGAGCCATCCCCAGCGCTTATGGCAAGCGCATGAGCCGTCGTTCAAAGTGAAGCCATCGCCTTTGCCGTAGAAAGTAGCTCGCCCAAGCGCTGGCGCCGCCCAAACGAAGTGTTGCGACTCACGCCGCAATGACAGGAGCAGCAACGTAAATACAAGCGAGTGAGCGGTGATGTGAAACGTGGCTATCGAGGTCATAAACTGCTCGTGTTTGAGAGAGTCGTTAGCGTATCAAGTCTGGAAGCAAGTCCAGCTCATTGCCGATGTTGCCTTGGTACTTGTTGACGATTTGTGTGACAATGGCGACTTGAGTATGTTGAACTATGATGCAGGTGTAGGTAAGCTCGCAATTTCCTCGGACTCTGCTACCATTGCATGCACAGCAGCGGATGCACTGAAGCAAACTGGAGGAACAACGCCGCAGGATAATATGCTCGGCGCGCTGCAGTAGACAGTGACACGTTGTGTTTGCGGGTGCAGAGCGCAGTGCCTGTACTTGCCTGGCCAATTTGCTCAGTTGGATGTGTCGGAAGTGTGTTGTGTCAGTATTGTTGACATGGACGTCAGAAACAAGCAACTTGCCCATTGTAGTGGCCTCTCCACATTTCCCCCCGTCAAGGGAGCATGGTCTAGTGGTATGATTCTGCTTTCGGGTAGCAGAGGTCCCGAGTTCGATTCCCGGTGCTCCCCCTCATTTTGTTTCTGGTGACGTTGTCCACCTCTGATGTGGGACCGCCAGTCTTGCACTAATTGTTGTCACTTCATTTACGCCACTGCGGATTTCAAATGGGAATCCGCGCCGGCGTAATACTTTGCAGTCTGGTACCACCGGTGTGGGACCGCCATCCTTGCACTTGTTATTGTCACTTCATTAAATACTTTGCAGTCTGGGGTGTGGAGCCATCTGTGACTCAGCAGACATCCTGGCTTGAAAGCACAGGTGTATGTGCGACATTATTGTCCATGGCCAGCTGGCATCAAACCATTTCATTTGTACAGGCTCATGACTAAGCTCTTAAGAGCTTGATCATGACATACGGTAAGGTATGATGCCACCTTCCTTGTGCAGCGCTACTTACCTGCCACAGCATTTCACAAACCTGCATCATCACCGAATGCATGCCATCTCGTGCTGCTGAGTCAAAATGCCATGCCACAGTCGTTCGCGCGTACTCGACGAGTACTGACTAGTCTCAGGTGCTCATGTGTACAGCAGCATATGACAACCTGCCATTAGACTGACGTTTTAGATTCGGATACTACTGCACGCTGGAAGAAGCATGTCAGCAGGAGACACGCGAGACATCGTACAGCACAGCTTTACACAGCTATGTGTAGCGCCGTTGTGTGGTGCTCAACAACACCATTTGCTTTGGTGCCTTCTTCCCCTTGCTCCTGTCTTTAGCAGCATCAACAGCAGCTGCAGCAGCATTTGTTTCAGCAGCCGCCAGCTGGCTGGCCAGAGTGCTGCCTTTGCCTGCAGATGGAGCAAAGCTTCAGCATAGCAGCAGTGACACAACAGCAGGGCCTGCTCATTCAAGCAAAGTGCATGGCTTGGCTAATGCCTTACAGTGACTAGTGAATTTCAGTATATCATGCAGATGCCTTCAGTGACTTTTCAGTGACATGCAGAGCAAAGCAATTTACAGGATTGTTACATGAATACATGGATCAGTGCATGAACGAAGCAGTCACATTATCACAAAATGGGTCGTGACAATAGTAACAGCATCAACAACAGTACTGACATTAGACAACCATGTGCACATGCAGCTGCTACCATCTTGCGGCCATATACATGACAGGGCAGAACCTCAATGTCCATGGTAGCATGCTGAAGCACCGACCAAAGTTGTCACTGTAATCCCACTTGCTTGAAAGTGCGGCAACAAACGTGCCATAGTGACAAGATTCAAATGCTCAACAGCACACGCCACAGTGCCAGTTTGTCAGAGCATGCATGACCCACAAAATCACACCACAAGACAGCAACGCAAGGGACCAAAATGCAAGGGACAACAGCACAAGCAACAACCAAGAAGGCGGCATCTAAGAACGCAACAATCAAGAAGGCGAAAACCAAGAAGGCAACTTACTTGAGCCCCAGGCAGATGCAGATTTGCCCTGAGGTGCCACTGCTGGTTTGCTCCCTGGGAGCTGGGGACCCCAACCAGGGCCACCCACGTCAGCCCCGGGGGAGCCATGCTGTGCATTTGCTCTACCTGCCAGATGATCAAACTTCAAACTGTCAGCAAAGCCTGTTGTGTTGGGCCAGACAAGTCAGTCTGGAATCTCACATGACTATGTGAAAGTCGATACACAATACAAATGCGTAGTGCACAACGACAAGGTGGACAGAGATATCTGCAATGTTGTTTTGCAATGCAGAGTGTCCTGCACCCGGTTGTGATCATGCAGCACCATGCAAAGCAATATGCACCATTCAGTTCTCCTTGTCGTACTCCTGGTTAGGCTGCCAGACAGTACTGTCAGACATGTATTTGTGACTCAGCCAATGAGTACCCCACATGTATGCGCAATCACTCACCCATTTCTGGGGCCCCTGGGGACAGCTTTGGCCCCGTCGCAGCAAAGCCCATCTTGGCAATATTGGCAAATGACACCCCAGCCTCTGGCGGAAGGGCTGCACCATCTGGCCCTGCATAGCTTGCTTGAGCTGCAGCAGGCACAACAAGTAATACAAGCCCTATGCATGCAGGGTGCAAGGACAACAACAGGCAACATTGGTCCTGAAGTCCTTATGTGCTCATGAAACCAGATGCAGGCAAGCAATCACACCTCAGCAGCAGAGGGAATGCGACCGGCTTCGAGCCACATCTCTGCCACGATTTCTGCCCTTTCCTTATTCAGGTTTCTGAGGTGTATAGACTTAAGCTCCCTGTAGATGCTGCACAGGTCCCCAGTTGCCAGTAAGGGGAAGGCCAGCAGGGGTAGCAGCTGCCGCGCCCGGGGGTCGTTCCTACAGGCGTAGCTCAGACTGACTGCCATGGCCAGGCCGAAATTGTCTGCAACCATCTGTTGTGCCTGCAAGAACACAGAGTGTGGCTGCAACATGAGCACGCAGGCTTGCTGTCTTTTCTGTTCTTGTCGATTTTTCTCTATCTTTTCTATTTTCTCTATTCTTTTGGAGGCTGTCAGTGGAGCCGTGAGTGACTGCTGTGGGAAGTCTTGCAGGCTAGTCTGCTGAATGCAGGCACAATGAGGTGGTGATGCTGCGTGACGCACAGCAGAGCATGCCCTATTGACAAGGCGCTTCCTGAGCTATGGCTGTGAAGGCCGACAATTCGCCTTGTGACATCCTTCACAACAGAGGAGAAAGTCAAGACAGTGATGCATTAACAGTTCATGATGGATCATGCCACACAGAAGTGCTGCATCAAGGGCTGTTTCTACCTAAACTTTGGCTGTAGAGTCGGCCATCCAAACCTGACCAAGGGCTGGCTGGAGACAAAAATACACTCACACGTCACACCAACCACAGCAAAACTGCCATGCAAGGCCATGCTCTGACCTGGGCTTTGGCTGTGAGGTCAGATAGGTTGTCCTGCCGTGCAAAGTTTTTGACGAAGGAGGGCTGGGTGGAGATGTGGGTGGCCAGGCCCACTGACTTGCCTACATTGGCAACGCTGGCCAGCAGCAAGAAGTAGCGAGGCGCTAGGGGGGTGAGGAACTCCAGGCCCACTGCAACTGCATACACCAGGGAGGTGCTGAACCTGAACCTCTGCAGCGCCAAGCAAACAGGACTTGCTGAAGCATGTGTCAACAAACAGTACAGTAGAAAAGCACTGGTTGGAACTGAACCTGCTCTTGACCAGGTTGAGATGCAGGACAAGCTTTTGCTCTGTGACTAGGTTCATATAAACAAGCTGAGCACATGCAGGTGAGCCCAGCAGCAAAGAGACTCAGCTGAGTAACTGAGAGAGGATTACGCCCGTATACAGCAGGCAGTGGAAAGATGTAGCTTTGGTCATACATGGCTTTGCAGCATGCTCATCTGGCATAGCAGAAGAGATGGGTGCATTAGTAGGGCATGACAACAGGATTTGTGCCTGATTCTGTCAGATGTGGACATGTTTTCAGACAGCTATGCACATTGAAATACCTTGAGGTTGGAGTCAAAGGAGGTGCCAAAGCGCGTTGAAACAGAGAGCCGCCCCAGACGGCCCAAGCCATCCTTCAAAACCCAATTGATGCCAGCTGCAGCTGGCAGCGACTTCTTTGCTCCGACTCCCACTGCTTGTAGAAGTGACTGCATTGCCAGCATACCTCACGCAGAACTTGATTGTGCATGCATGTTACTGGCAGGTCCTGGTATCATGGTGCCATGCCTACAAGCACTGTATGCAGGTACCCAAAAAGATGATAGGTGTGGGTTCTTAGATGCGCAATAGAGCATGTGTATGCAGATTGTGACAACACGCATGTCAGCGTGGTATGATTGCATGCTGCTAAGTATTGGCCTGTGGTGCATGTTTCACATTGACCCTACATTGATGCAGGCTGGAGGAAGATGCTACTGAGCTGCCTTCACCATTGCCTTTGGTTTTGCTTGTATCTTGCTGTATGATGTAAGCACTGCACAAGGCAAATTGGTACCTGAGTTGCAAAGACAGTAGTGGCTGAGCTGAAAAATCTGTGGGAGTTTCTCCAGAAGCTGTATCCCCAGTAATCTGCTGTGACAAGCTCCTTGTCTGGTAAAAAGGCTGACAAGACCGAGCTGCGCCAATCTCGCAGCTGGGCTGTCAGGTGCTGCCGCTTTGTCTGCTTTGATGCAAGCTCCTCTGTGTCTATTACTTTGATGGCTTTGCCATCCCACACATAGCGTTGTTTGCGACCCCCATAGCTACTTCCAACAGGAAGGAGTTCCAGATTGTCATGAGTCCTGCCAGACTTCTGCAATGGCAGGCGATGTGTAGTAGAACATTTGATTTGACTTGCTGGGCGTGAGGATCAAGCGTGAGCAGACTTACCCCTAGAACCAGTTTGCCACTTGATTGATTGCCTCCGCCTGAGCTTGGTACGTCGAGGCCTATTGCTGCGAATAACCCCCCACGGACGCGCTGTGGATTTCGGCATGTTCTTTGAACAGAAGGGGTGATCAGCTCGAACACTAGCGCTCCTGCGGCTTCTACTTTGTGCGAGCGATCAAACTGGAATGGTTCGCTGTAGCTGGTGCTGCACCCTTGTTGGCTGGTCTCACGACTTGACGACACTTCAAAACGTACCATATCATCAGCTCATGTACGAGGCGCAGTCAAAGCGGCAAAAAACTGTGTTGGCTATGCATGCATAGCCCCACACTCTTGACCATTGTCAAAGTGGTTTGATTCAGCCTGCCACATGAGCGTCGCTCAAGCAATGCTGTAGCAGCAGTGGGAGGGGCATGCAGCAACTTTCGACAGAGCCTGCTTTCTCGACTGCAAGTGCTGCAGCTATCTCAATGCTTCTTAGTCATTATTGCTGCTTAGTAATTGCCTCTAAACGCTAGCTATGACTCATCTTGCACAGCCGTTACGCCATTCTGACAATCCGCGCCTCTAACAGTCTTGCTTCCTCGCGGCCCCACAAATCGCGAATAAAGTCTATGCTTTGGTCTAGAGAAAGGCGGTGCATACAGTAAGGGAGCTTGTGACTCTTACACAAGCTTCGTCATAGCCTCTGGCAGAGGCCCTCTGCAAGGGTTACGCAGCATGGGATCCCCGGCACGAGCGGTCAGCTTCTTGACTGATCTCACAAGCTGGCATGCAGACACCTTCCGATCTGACAGCACCGGCGACTTTGACACAACAGCCTTGCATGGTCTCAAAATTACCAGCTCGACATCAGGACGTATGGTATGTGACTTTCCAGTGGCCAAGCGTGTCCAGAACAGATTTGGTACCCTCCATGGCGGTTGTATAGGTAATCAGAGATTCTCACACTACACACAAGGCTGTGCTGAGCTTGTACACGCGCACATGGTTGCCCGAGGTCATATGTTGACCCTTCTTGTACGGTTTGCAGCTACACTTGTGGATGACGTCAGTTCAGGTGCAATTGTGTCAGTAGCGCCTCATCCAGGTGTCAGTGTCCACATGTCTATGAACTACTTCAGCCCCACTCCTGGAGGGCAAGACTGTGAGGTAGATGCACATGTCACCAAAGCTGGCCGAACGCTAGCCTTTGCTGATGTGGAAGTCCGAAATAAGAAAACTGGCAAAGTGACAGCCAGAGGCACTCACATCAAGTTCATTCCACCAATGCCAGATCCAAAAGTATCCAATGGCGATGCAAAAACGCCACCTGGTACTCCCAAAGCAGCAGCAACTCCAGAAGCAGCTGAACACTTCATTTCAGATATGATCAATGATGTGCGAGATGGCTTTCAGGCTGACGCTACTCGAAACTTTGAGGCCACTGCGTTGTACGGCCTGAGGGACATCACAGCCACAAGAGGGCAGGTGGTCTGTATGCTGCCTGTCAAACAGAGGGTGCAGAATCGGTACAACACTTTGCATGGTGGATGCATAGGTAGGCACATGCAGCAACACCTGCATCTTGAAGGCATGTCAGCATAAGTATGCTGTCAGCAAGTCCATGATCATATCATGCCGCAAGCATGTGTCCGTCGCTTTCTTTGCTTATGGTCAGGGTTATGCATTTTGCTCTGGAGCCCTGACAAGATGGCGACCCTCCGGGGGTGGGGTCACATGCTTACCTTGCAATGTAGCTGCACACAGCTCATTGTCGCTTTGAGTCTATTGCTCCTGTATGCTGCTGCTGCTGCTGTTGCTGCTGCTCCGGCTGCTGTACTAAGGTCATGCATTTTGCTTCGCAGCTACGCTGGTAGATGTCATCGGGTCTGCAGCTATCATGACCATGAATGAGCACTCAGGTGTCAGCCTTCAGATATCCATAGACTACCTCAGTGAGCTGCCTGGTGGTGAGGAATGCGAAGCCACAGCAACAGTCAGTCACCTGGGCAAATCAACAGCGACTGCCACCGTTGACCTGCGGGTGAAAAGAACTGGAAGGCTGGCAGCTCGAGGCACGCATGTCAAGTTCCTTGCAGGAGGGCTGCCGCACGTCAGATCTAGGCTATAGCACAGTTGCTCTCATGTGATGCCAATTGCTGACAATTGGGGAAGTATGGATAGTCACTTACAGTTGTTGGCCTGTTCAGACCTGAAGAAGACCTACTGAATGTTGGCCCATTCCGGAAGCCATCAAGCCTGTCCACTGGCAACTTTGCATACACCAACCGCATATGTAGGGTGGGCCCAGTGGGTATGACGGGCCACACTGTCATTTTAACGCGCCGTCAACACACAAACCGTTACGCAACGCTTTGGCAAATCGTTTCAGGCATCTCCGCTTCATGCATCTGGAGGCCTGAGGGGTGCAGAATCTTCTCGTGCGCATGTTTGCAGTGTTTTGGTACCCTGCGGACCTTTGCATGTGCCAACTGCAACTGCCTGCAGTTGCAAGGCACAAGCTGTACCTTGATCTGGCATGGCATTACCCAAACGAGGGGTCGGCTTTCTGACTGACTTGAAGAGCTGGCATACTGAGAACTTTCAACCTGAAAGCAGCCGCAACTTCAATACCACAGCGTTGTACGGTTTAAAGGTGACGAGCTCGACTTCCGGGCGTCTGGTGTGTGACTTTCCTGTGACTAACCGGGCTCAGAACCCGACTGGATGCCTGCATGGAGGTTGTATAGGTAGGCGAAGAACGCTCATACCAATGTTCTGATGTCTTCAGAGGATGGAGCTCAGCAGAACTGTCAACCCTAGCCCCTTACTCAGTTTGTGTCTCACCGCAGCCACACTGTTTGATGTTGTTACATCAGGAGCTCTAGTATCAGTGGCACCACATGGTGGCGTGAGCGTGCACATGTCAATAAACTACTTTCGTCCCACTCCTGGCGGAGACGTCTGTGAAGTTGATGCAAAAGTCACTAAAGTAGGGCGTGCCCTGGCCTTTTCTGAGGTGGTCATCAAAAACAAGACAACAGGCCAAATCACAGCAAAAGGCACGGACATCAAGTTTGTTCCAGCAATGCAACCTTCCAACAGCCAAGGCAAAGAGCCAATAGGAACTCCCAAGCAATCTGCATCCCCTGCAGCAGCAATAGCCTTCATTTCAGATCTTGTTTCAGCTCACGATGATAGCTTCGATGCTGAAGCTACTAGCACCTTTGAGGCAACAGCGCTTTATGGACTCAAGGACATCTCTGCAACAGAGGGACAGATTGTGTGTACACTGCCAGTCAGGCCACCAGTTGAAAACATTTACCACACCCTGCATGGAGGCTGCATAGGTGCGCCCACACAATGTGTGACTTTGTCTTGGCTTTGTATTGTTTGTGCAAGGTTCATGGTCATTCGGTGGCACATCTCACAAGCAATGACTGTCCATATGATACGCTGCTGCATGATGGGCCTGCATTGCTGTGCACCATCTTGGTCTGTGTAGTGTCTTGAGCCATGCAACTCGTGTGATAAGACTGCCGTTCTCTGATACAGGCAAGGTTGCTGACGTGATCTTGTGACTGCGCAGCTACATTGGTGGATGCTGTGGGCTATGCAGCCATCTTGACCATGAGAAAACACCTTAGCTCGACTCTGCAGATCTCTGTAGATTACTTGAGCGAACTGCCAGAAAACGAAGACTGTGAAGCAACTGGGACAGTAAGTCATATTGGCAAATCCACTGCCACAGCCACTGTACAAATGAGAGTAAAGCGAACTGGTAGACTGGCAGCACAAGGGACACATGTTGTGATGTTTTCTAGCACTAAGTTATCAAATCTCAGGTGCAAAATCTAATGCAGTGTCTGACCAGTGCAGTGTCAGGAGCCGGGCCATGTGTGAACCTGATTGTTTCATGTACGGATCTCCTGAGATGAATAACAGGCCACTGAATGCATCTGCTTTCAAAAACTCAATCTGCACGTTACTCTACGATTTGGGCATGTATAGTGCATCCACTTCAGCAAGTATACAAAAGATGCATATGCATCAGACACACTTGGCCCCCAGGGCTATCACTGCAGCCAATGTATTTACACATTACAATGGCAACACATGATTGCAATTCGTCGATGCATAGTTGTGGATCAACCTTTTTGATACGGTCATACACTGTCAAGGGTTGCGAGAAAAAAATCAAATCGCAACACAGAAGGCTAGTACACTGGCATCAAGCAGACTCGAGTGACAAACCAACGCCAAAACATAAATGGAAACTTGAGAATCAATGTCCAAAGGCACATGCACAGTTCAAGGTCAGCAAAGACGCACCTCTTTTTTAATGTGTCATGAAGTCGCTACAGAAACACATGACATCATTGAGGCACTTTAGTCTACAGGTCTCAATAGCGCCACATTGACAGGGTCAAATGGGCCTGCCTGCCTGCTAGTCAAACTGTGTGCTCTGCTGTGCTGGGGAGGTGCAGAAGGCCTCAGCTTGCTATTGCCAGAAGCTCGCCCAGACTGAAACACAGCGCCTGCTGCTGACATGGGCATGACAATGCTGCTCTCAGTTGGAAGACTAGCACTGGACTCAAGAGCTCTCAAATAGTTTGATCCTGCAGTGCTTGCTGTGCTGGTAACCGCGTTAGCCATCTCATTGATTTGCAAGGCGTCTGAAACCGGATTGTCCTTAGCAGCCTTCCTGGTCCTGTCTGCAGATAAGCCTGGTGAGCATGCATCCAACAGGGGTAATGCTGCTGTTCCAGCCCTCTGGGCAGATTTGCTCGAGTCACTTAGTAACGCCTGAGGCTCTGGAAAGTTGTTGTTGGACCTTGCTTCTGTCTGTGGAGACGCAACTCCTGCGCATGGAGGGCCTCCTGAATGCTGTTGCAGGAGAAACTTGCCAGCAGCTTCAGCATAAGCCTGTGCTGCCTGCCTGAGCTGTTGCGCCAAATGAGCTGCCACACCTGGTGTCTCACCAGGTCCCAATTTGTTATCAAGGTCAGCAATGCCCAGAGATGTAAGGAATGCTACGACATAAGCCCTGTGCTTGCTTTTGCCAGTCAAAAGGCCTTCAGAGAAAGTAGGCCAATCAGGTATAGAATCATGCTTAGGGGCTGCTTGCCGTGTGGCTGTCATCAGTTTGTGTAGCATGACCTCTGCACTCAAAGCCGCTGTCCCTTCATTGCGCCTGCTGACTGCTTCTTTCCCGCTTCTATCCAACAAGCTCATCAACGTCCTCTCAGCATCTGTATATGGCAGATGCTTCATGGCTACCACTTCAGCGTAGATCCTGTGAACGGTCACCTTAGGCGATTCCGCGATGGTACCAAACGCAATGTTAGCCCTACCCTGCCAGTCACTGATAGCCTCAAACACATTCAGCCTCTCTGTGGTGTCCAAAAAATCATCAGACTTGCTCGAGTCAAGGATGCTGTCCATAAGATTGTTGACAGCATCAACAAGTGACGAGACTAATTGGAATGAGATAGCCAATTTTCCACCTGACTTGGCTGCAACAAGCAGACAAGCTGCCAGATGCTGTACTGATGCTAACATCTGTACCGCATAGTCAGCAAGCAGAGGGTCCGTGAGAGCAGCATTGTATATGCAACAAGTGTAATCTCCAGCACAGTTGCTGATGTGTCCAATGGACTGAAGCAGCTGTATTGATTGCTCCAGCTCCCACTGGTTTGACAAGCCAATGGTGCCCTCTAGACCAGCTGCACATTGTTTAGCAGCGTGGAGTTCTGCACAGCGCCTTGTGAGGTACTGCTGCCGGGTCTTAATGTCTGCAGAGTCAAGACAGATGTGATTGTGAATGTGTGCGAAGATGATGCAGAAGCTTGCATAAATGCACCTTCTTGTGGTCAGGCAGTACCTGAGAGCAAAATTGATCAGACGACAGGGCAACTCAGACAGCCACTGCTGTCCCCATCCATGATCATTTTGTAGTGCAAACAAAAAGCAAATGCAGGGGTCAGCCATATGCTGCTTGAACAAAGGCTGGCAACTGCTGTATGCGAGCCATGCTGTGAGCAAGGTGTATCACCTGCAATAGATAGCAGTGCAGCGTTGATGCCCAGGCCTCCTAGATGCGCAAACCGTTCTTGCTTGTTGCAAGCCTCAAGCAGCTGCACATAAACAGTGTAACAGCTGCTAAAGTGTTGCGAGCTGATGCTGAAGGTCGTAACATAAACCGCAGATGGTATAGACCATAGTCAGACTGCAAGAAAGCGCCAGACTGCCAGCCCGCAAAAAGGGTGCCATGTGGCAAAGGACATGTGTGTGACCATTTGCCATGCAGACAAGAGCGTTGACCTGCTGTGCTTCTGCACATGTCAGATCCATCCAGCTGGCCCATCCCTGATAGTCTCTCATGGCTCCCAAGAAGTCTCCTTTCAACTCTCGCAGCATGCCTCTGATGTGCAAGGCTTGGCGGCTGCTTGGCTGAAACGCCAATGCCACATTAATGCTCATGTCCTGCAAAAGAGAGGCTTCAGCCAAGCTGTTGCAGCATGGAGCACATTTGTTTCCCTTTATACACAGAACAGGCAAATGCATGACTGAGCGCAGTCAGAGGAGCAAGTTCGTGCAGGAACTCTAGATCCCTTGTGCTCTCAAAATAACTTTCATCGTAAGACAACAGTCAAAGTGAGACGTGTCTGTTTGCATACTGCAAAGCCTGTTAATGTCATACAGGGCCAATCTACAAGCAAGCATGCAGTGAGGGTAACTCACTGCTTCATCATACTTTTGGCATTGCACACATGCTGATGCCAGGTGCACATAAAAGAGACCAGATGTTGGTAAGACATTGGGCCAGTCACATATGTCTATGCATTCCTGCCATTTTCCAATAGCACACAAGCCCTCTACTTGCTGAGTCAGCTTGATCTCCTGCAAAACGAATACTCATAACAAGTGTCAAAACTCTGCATATCATATTTGCATGTTCTCACTGACGTCCGTGGAGTTCCAATCTGTCCACACATATTGAGGACAATACACTGTTCAAGGCAAACAAAAATGTGTCACAGAGACAAGCGACAGGAGACGTTCCGCACCTCCAGTCTGGAGTGTTCTGTCTGAGGTGGTATTTCTCTATCTATCTTCACTAAGATTTGCAGCTCGTGCTCATCGACTAGAGTGGGAGGCAGTATTCCTGAAATTGCACAGATCAGGTTCTGATCAGGTGACCCCAGCCTGCAGAGCCGTTGATGGCTTTGGCCTCGCATCCTGTGCACAGAAGCTTCCGTTGAGATTGCACGCCAGGGTAGTAAAAGAGCGGCAAGAAGGCCTGAGAGGGTATCCTACCGGACGCAAAGTGATCGGCCTCTCCATGAGTACATCGACGCTGCGCTGTTGTGCACGTCACAGGCAACCTCAACTCTCCAGAGACTCACGAACTGCTGAGGAGTCAGTTGCGGGCAAAGTGTGCACTTGGAGGCCACGCGACATGTCGTGATGATGCCGTTGGCCATGCAACCTGGATTGCTCTGTACACACATGTGTGCGAGGACCAGACTGAAATTGCTTTGGTGCCCACCTTAGAACCTTTAGTGCTCAGTGTATTCCGTTTCCCAGTCGTCGTCTGTTCACTTTCGAAATGAGTACTGAAGACAGCAAATGACACGCCAGGTTGCAGTAGACTCTTGCAACAGCATCATCTTTCTCTAGTATAAGCAGTACTTTTTGCCACCTCTCTGAGGCTTGAAAGCTTGTCAACATGCTGTATAGTTGCTGAGCTCTGATTGGATCTTTCTGACAAAGTGAAGTTACCATTTGCAAGGCTCCCATGCACAGGCTGCAACCACTGACCTGATGTATCCTCCACAACATGCATGCGTTGGATGCGGTCCAGCCAATGAAGATGGCTGTTACTGATCATGCGCAATGGATCCCTGTGCAGGTAGCACTTGTGATTTGTCAGCCGCCTCACATTTTTGAATTCCTGGTCAATGACTGCTCTATCATTGCTAGAGGTTGCACTGAGCTCATCTGTGGCAGCAACTAGCATGTGCTGCAGACCTGTGCAGCTGTGAATGAACTTCAAATGCTGACAGGTTGTGGGTAAGCCTTGCTGCAAGGCTGTGCAGCTCGCACTGATACCAGAGTTTGTTGCAAACTACTGCCTGTATGCCACTGCAATTCTGCTTTTGCAACAAACATGGCAGCCATGGAAGTGTGTATCTCTTCAGAGCTCCAACCTGACTTCATGCTGATTGCTGCTCGAATCTCATCTGCCTCAACTCACGCACTTGTCTGAGCCAGGTATTACAGAGAACTTATGAGTGCACAAAGCGATAGCTGCAGTTGCTGATGCAGCTGTGTATGGCATGACGCTGCTGAAGTGCGGTCGGCTGAAGGCGGCAAATGCAACCAGCAAAGCCCTGCTTTTGGCCTCAGCACTGTGCTGAGCTGTTCTGTGAGCTAGCTGGTGGTTCATGGTGATTGCTAGCCGCTGCAGTATTAACTCAGCAAGTAGTTTGCCAGGTGTCATGGTGATCTGCATATGGTCACCTGTCGGAGAGCTGTAAGCAGGTTGCTTGAGGGTCCATTTGGAGGACATCATGAACAAAATGGATAGCTGCTGAAACTTGCAATAGGCGCTGGTCCAAAATTGAATCTTCTTCTGCCAGCTGGTGCAGTCTCTGCTGAACCGATTTCCAGCTGACAAACTTGCCACATGACAAGTCTTTCCCGTGTTGGGAGTGTGCATTCGGAAAGGTTTGAGCAGAAGCTGTTGCCATCCTGTGACAGGTACTTTCTCGCTATTGCAGCGGAAAGTGTATACTGCAAGTCCACCCATGCATGACTTGGCTAGCCGCCCAGGTGTCTGTGAAGCAGCTTGAGGACTGGTTTGGTGTCTGACTGAGTCACATTACAGCCAACGTTTGACCGGCATTGCCCAATTGCCTGGGTATGACACCTTCCTGAAGCCATCCACGACTTTGCTCGCAGCCACACTCGACGCTGAAAACGGATTCAGGCTATGTCTGCAGATGTCGACGTGCATCCTGAGCTCGCTACAGCAGAAGGTAGAAAAGCGCACCAATGCATGACGGCGATCTGCTGGCAAGAATATTGTGTCCCAGGCCCTCAGCAGTTTGCTTCGCCGGCATAAAACTCCCAAATTTGAAAGCGAACAGGACGACAGGTGACCTCGCAGTGCACAAGAACGAGGCCCCTACCTAAGACGTCAACGTCAACGCTGTGGGTCTTGACGTCCACTACACACGAGCAGTAGTAGCTTGTTGATGGCGAGCAACCGCAAACGCATCTGCATCTGGATGCTGCCAGCATTTGACGGTCAAACCGAGAGAGCGATGACTCACGATGACTCAGTCAAACGAACCAACGCACACACGAAGAAGGAATACACCGTCGGCTACCTGGAAGCGAAGTGCAATATACCGTGGTGCCACTTCGCCCGATCGCAAACGGATCAAGGTGCAGTCGTGGATGCTCAGCTCTGAACATTTCTAGGCCGGCCTAATTCTTCGAACGCCTGCCAGCAAACCTGTACAGTACATCTTTCAAAGTTTCGTGAGCACAGCTTTGGGGCTTCGACTTTGGTGACCTGCCTACTGCAAAGACCCAGAATTGATAAGTCATAACGAACTACCCAATGTCTGGACTCAAAACAGGATTGAGCATTACTGGTCTACTGGTGTTTGGCACAACAACCTCTTTGTTTGCAAAGATAGGTCAGGCTTGCTCAGACAACAGGCAATCAGCATACATGCAATTGCCTTGCATGGGCCAGGCAGTACATTGTCAATACTGCTGATGCGCATGCTCACAGCAGCGCAACAGGTCTGCTGATTTTTGACAAGTTTGTGGTGTTATACAGTCTATGAGCTACAAGGACCAGACAAGGATGGACACTTGCAATATTTCACCAAGCCTTGGGCAATGACCACTGTCATGTTTCTGGGCATGAGCTTCTGCCTGCCATGGGCGTATTGGGAGGAACACAAGCACAAGAAGCAAGCAAAGGAGGCTCTGCAGTCTGCAAATGGTGACATCAGCGATCCCCTGCTTTATGGCGAGAGTCTGGTGAGTTCTTACCTGCTTGCCACACCCACAATCAGGTCCCCGCGCCAAGTTATGCAGGATGTTGTTGGAAAGCTGCTGTCAATTCTTGTAACAAGCATGGCATACTTCTATATTCACGGGTAGCCAGGCATGTAGCAATTTCCTGTACATCCACCGCATAACTCTGTAATAATATTGATAGGACAGCAAGTCATGCTGTCTGAACATGCACAAGTTTCTACTTCTGTTCTGCAGAAGAGGTTCTTATAATATAGAGTGTTTACATGTGAAGCATGTGCATAAGACGGGCCTCACACACTCTCAAGCTGTGTCTGTGCAGACTGATGAAACTAAAGAGACAGCTGTAGTAAGGGGCAACAGCGCAAAAGACATTTTCATGCTGGCCATCCCAACATTCTTTGACCTAATTGCCACAGTGCTGATGAACATTGGACTTCTTTCTGTCACAGCTTCTGTATACCAGATGATGAGAGGGGCTGAGATGCTGTTTGCTGCCCTCTTCGCTGTCAGCTTTCTGCACAGGAAGCTAAACAGGATGCACTTTCTGGGCATCCTCTGCTGTGTGGTAAGGTCCTGAGTGCATTCCAAACCGTGCCACCCAACCACCTTGTATGCCTGGGTGCCATTAAGTTGCTAACAGAGTACAGCAACATGTTGCATGGACTATCTGCAATGTCCTCCATACAGTGCACTTCTGCTTTGCACAGTGCAATGTACCTGGTGTCCCTGTGAGCATTATACCTCAAGCGCTCCAATGACTATCTATGCACAGCATTTGCACGGTGGTGCCAGTTTGCAGACTACGCATAAATGGTGCAGATTGCTCATGCATGCACAGCATTTGCATGGCCATGTCAGTCTGCAGACTGTGCTCAACTGGTGCAGATTGGTATTGCGCTGGTGGGCACGTCCAGTCTGCTAGCAGGTGAAGGCAGCTCAACCCACGAGATCTCTCCACAAAAGATGATCCTCGGCATGGGCCTCATCATCGCTTCTCAGGTTCACACACATTGCACGCGCGCACTCACACATCACATGCGTCGTATGGTTCCTTGGTTGTCCCCTATTGCACAGCTTGCAACAGCATTGTGCTATGTCTGTGGTCAAAGGCATCAGCACAGAGAATGCTGCAAAGCCAGTAGACAATGCACATCAATTTAGCATGTGAATGGCTGTCTGTCTGACTAGTCCAGCAGTATGCTGACAAGAGTCCCGTCCTTGACCTGCACTTGTGGCATGGCATTAACCCCTTTGGCGTCCTGTCATGACTAACTTGTGTATGTGCATCTGCTTGAACCCTTGCTCTTCATGCCTGATCTGCATGTTGATATGATGTGTCTATCTTGCAGTGTGTGCAAGCCGCCCAGATCACCTTTGAGGACTACTTCATGGCAGATATGCACATAGAGCCTCTCAAGATTGTGGGCTATGAGGGTGTCTTTGGCAGCATTACTATGATCTGTGTGCTGCTGCCCCTCGTGTCCCTCATCAAGGGCCATGATGGAGATGGCCTGCATGAAAACTCCCTGGATACCCTTCATGTGAGTCCCACGGCATGCCTGTCCTGCATGCTTTGCCTTCTGTACTGGCTGCTGACATTGCTGACCTGCATGCGAGTTGGAAGAGTGCACTGTGTGTTGCATGTGGTTGGTTCTTGGTCTGGTGGCCCATGGCCAGCAAACCTAGCTTGCTTGTTGGCTGCCTGTCTGTCTATACACTGTCTGCACAGCGTTATTGCACAGGCATGCAGCTTTTATTTGCCTGGCAGCAACAGCACTGTTTTCTTTTGACAATGCTTTCACCTGCTGACTCTTGTGTCTCTGTTGTGCAGATGATCTTCCATTCCAGACCTATTGCCATTGTCCTCCTTGTCGACATGGTGGCTCTGCTCATGTACAACTTCTCTGGCATGTGCGTAACAGGTACTACTCCCAGACTTTCCTTGTGATGCTGATTGCTTGCGGTGTCAAAGAGCGTCCATGCCAAGCATTGATGCATCACATGTACAGCTGCCCTCAAGCTTACATCTGCTTTGCTCAGCTGCATGTTGGCTGATGCAGCCTGTGACGCAGATGACATGCATGTGCTCCAAACTGCATCAAACTCTAACTTCCACCCATGACTTGTCACCATGTCTTGATTAGTGTGTGGCTCAATGCATGTCTGACTGGACTCTTAACTGCTTTGCAGGAGCACTTGGAGCTGTGTTCAGAACGGTTCTTGAAACCACAAGGACGCTCTTTGTGTGGCTAGTTGACTTGTTGCTGTGGTACACCCCCCTTGGGTTTGGCACCCTGGGGGAGTCCTGGAGCAAGTACTCCTACATCCAAGCACTAGGGTAAACATCTTCTTCACCAGCATCAACAGTAGCTTCATTTTTGCAGCAGTGACATATGCATGTGGTCCATCAGTTTTTTCCCTTTGCATCTACACAGCTGTAGAGATAGACATGTGGAACCCTGTCTGCACAGCCCAGTCACTAAGTTTGACTTGATCTCATGCTGTTAGCGTCTCCATGAACAATAATTATTTCCATGAGAGATGTGAACCGGAGTTGAACATATATTCTGCCTTCAAGCACAGGATATAGCCAAGCTTGTTCCTTTTGACAGTCACCATCGAGCTTGAACGACCAGTCAGCTACCTGCCAGCTTGACGGTCCAAGGTTGTGTTCATGTCACAGGTCCGGTGCCGTCAAGTATACTGAAGCAGTTGCTTGGATGTAATGTATTGCCTCAGAAGCTAAAGCAGCCCCTGAATGCTTATAGTGACTGTGCAGGTTTGCAGTGCTGGTGTGTGGCACCTTGGTGTACAGTCGAGGGGATGAGGTCCAGAGCAAGAAGGACCATCTGGAGTATGAAGCACATGCTGCTGAGGAGGGCGAGGCTCAGCCCTCTATGCTCATGCCAGGTCTGTCATGAAACAATTCTGATCCCAGAGCAGTCTGTTTCAAAGAGTTGCATTGGACCACAAATGGACCACCTCTGTTACGGCCTGTCTTTTGTCAATTGCCTTCACCAAGTCTCAGTGCAGAAGGCTTGCCATTGAGCTCCCCATTTCTCTCTGCGTCCATTTCCTTATGCTGTCTTGACCTTTTGTCTTGGTGCCTGCTTGCGATTAAGGCTGCCAGGGTTGCCATTCCTTTTGTCTCATTGGGCAATTTCACCAGGCTGTGTTGTCATCATGTGGTACATGCATCCGGTGTGCTTATCGAATCGAATCGTAGGAAGCAAATCTTGTCTGTATGAATTCACTGAACTGAACCTCTTGTCTGTTGGATCCCAGTTGCCCCCCAGGACATTAAATATATTGATTGATTGATTGATTGATTGATTGATTGCTTATGAATTTGTCAACTGTTACTGCCATCTCCGCCCTGCCTCTTGCCTCTCACCTGTTGCGCCTCAATCTGCTAGTCCATGCATACCTTACTCAACGTGTAATAATCACCTTTGCTGACTTCTGGTGACACTGCTGCAGGTGACACAGCTCCAATGCCGGTGGCTGGCTCCCGATCTGTAGCTGCAGCCAGGCCCATGGCTGTCAGAGGAACTCCCACCTCCTTCAAGGTGATTTTTTACACTGCATGCTCCATCGAGATTCTTTTTGGACTCACCTGTTGCTACTGACACTGGCGAGTTGTGTTTTCGCTTGTGGCAAATCTTCGTGCTGGTTGTGGCTGTTGTGTCTGTCTGTTCTCATGTGACTGTGTAGTCATGTGGGCTACAGCACTAACAGAGTCTGACACATAGCGAGCTGCAAGTTCATCATAATCAAGGACAGCAAGCTAAAAACATGCTGTTGGGTTGCTCACATCAGCGGTCTGTATATGATGCTTGTGTTCTGTGTCCTCTCTTGTCATCATGCACAAAACCCCACAAGTACCTAAGCGATTGGAAATGAATAAAGTGGTGACTGTCATGCTGCTCCGGGCTGCTGCCTTGGGGGGCTCCCTTTATGATCGCCGAAAAGCGTAAAGCGTTCTTTTCTTTTCTGACTGTGATGCCCTTTGTCTGCAGTCCACAATGAACATCCACCCATTGAGCGCCTCAGTGACTGGTGGCGGCTTGATGGGCAGATCCATGGCCAGGTCTATCAGCAGATCAATGAGCAGGGATCAACAGTAGTTGCACCTTGTCTTTGTGGACTACAAACAGAAGCCAACGCATTGTGTTTTATTGGCTGCTGACTGAAGCCCATATTTCAGCTTGTCACCATTGCCATGCATGTTTGACCCCACAGCAGCAGAAAACAGAGCAATCAGCATGGCTCCTGTTCCTGCAGAACCAAAATGGACAGGTGCAGGGTTGGCAGGATGCAACATGTTACATGCTCTGTTTATAGAGTATTAGTGTTGAGAGGCCCTCTACTTAAATATAGAGCTTGCTATGTTTGTGTTGCAGCAGTAGATCCTGTCAGAATAATCTGTTGTGCAGTTGAGCATTCTGATCTGTCCTTTAACACAACTTCTGAGCGGGAGTGTACTAGGCTGTGTCATGTTCACGCAGCGAAACATATGGTCTGTACATTCTTGCTGCGTTACTAGGCTGTTTGCAGGATGTTGGTCTTCAGTCTTGTGAAGCAGGAGAGCTCATTGCGCCAAGCTCATCTACAATTCCCTGTAACCAGATCGCTTTTGCATGCTTGTCCAACGGCCACAGGTGATTGCCTTCGATGGGGGTACAGCTGAATGGACCTGTTGTGAAGGATTGCCAGCCCTCGACCATCTCTGCTGTCACCCTTCTATCTTTGCTACCGTAGAATGTGCTCAGAGGAAAAGCAAATGGAGCTGCTCCTGCTCGCATGGACAGCAGAGAGACATAGACAGTTGTTGGCGTCTGTCGCAACACTTGCTGAACAGCATGCTGTGATATAGAGCAGCATAGACAAGTGTGTGTGCATGCGTAATCGTATGTGTACATGCATATGATGTGTAGCTGAATCGTGCTTGTTTGCAGCTAAGCATGGATCCTGTACTTGCATCCTGTGGTCATTTGCAAATTGGTGCATGGGCATTCAGGCACGTGTGCAAGGGGTAAATGCATACCTTCATGTGTAAACTGGTATTGGTCAAACAGTTTGAAGTCTGCTCGCATGATGCTGTGGTATATTGGCCACAGTGCAGGGGAGAACAAGGCTGTGCTGACATCCCACTGCGTGCACTCTTCCTGCACGACACACAGCTATCAACACTAGATAGTTACTTCTGAAAAAACCTGGCTGTGTAACCCCAGGTGACCTTGTGCACAAGTGCTACTGCCAACCAAATGGACGAGTCATCCAAGGCCATATAGTGGTAAAACAACACCCTATCTGTGGAGTCTCAGCTGCAAGGCAAAAGACTCAGGTGGCTGGGTTATGTTTTCAGGATGCCTAACGATAGATTGCCTAAGAAGCTTTTGTTTGGTGAAGTCACAGGGCTTCGCCCACCTGGCCGCCATAGGTCTAGTTTCAATGATGTTGCATTACATGATTATCAAAACTGTCGTATCAGTAGGCCTTACAAGGATGCACCAGACAGGCTGCTCTGGAGAGATAAGACTTGTCCTGCACGTACCTAGCTCATCATGAGCTGGAAAGCGTTTAATTATTGTTATTATCATTAATATAATGAGATAGGTAGGGACAAGCACAGGCTGGACAGTGATCTTCTGCATGCAACAGATTCAAGTCAAGAACACCAGGCCAGCTGGCATTGCATGCCTGATGGCACACGCTTGTCCTGCCATGCCTTGTCACATTCACCTGAAACTCTCTTTCATTTAGGGTAGCTTGTTGCTTCCACGGGCGCTCTTTGAAAGGTATGGCCGGATAGGGCATGGCAGATATGAAAACCTTGTATGGCATTGGGAGTCCCATTGAACGAGCATGACACAGGAACTCGAATGCGACCCAGGCCCCCATGCTGTGTGCTATGACCTGCACAGACCATCCGACAACGGTTGAACAGGCTCTCATTGGCAGACATTCATGTAATTGTTGCTGTCACCTGTGTGTAAAATAGAGTTTTATCAAGGCCAGAAGCATGCTCTGCAAACTTTGCAGCTCATGGACATGGTTAGTTGGCACTACACTGCACTGAGCTGCCTCCAAATCACCCATTGCATATATCAGTATGAATCAACACAAAATCCTGCAAGCTGCCTGATTGCCGGCAAGGAAGCAGCTGTTCTGCCAGCCGCCATTCCCATACTTTACACAGCTGCGCATGGAACCATATTAAAGCAGTGACAGCCCTCCAGCTGTCAAGCTCTGATGCATGCAAGCCAGTGTTTCACATGGCAGACAAAGATATTGACAAACTGTTGAGACAGAATGAGAGAATGGTGTGAGGGACTACACCAGCTAGATTTTGCGTGCTTGATTGAGTGAGGAAAACGACAAAAGATACGAGAGGGACGCTTACAATGTAAGGTGTCTGTGCAAGTCGGCTGGCAATGATGGGCAGCAGCTGCTGAGCAGCTTCTTGCGCGGAGGTGAGGAAGGGCTCCTTGCTGCGCATGCCCCGCCCTGGCAGCTGCACTGCCAAACACTCTGCGCCATTCTTGCGGCACCAATCCTACAGACTTACATGCTTTCAGACCAGAAGATCACAAATAAAGTTCACACAGCATTATGCTTGTGTCAGCTTGCTGCCATCTGTCCAAAAGCTGCACTGCCACACACCCTTGCCTTCTGAAGCCACTGATCTGCTACTACAGCGTCTTGCTATCAGGCATTGGTCGTTTTGACACTTTCGCCAACCTCTGATCCTGCCTTTCACCTGCAGAGCCTGGGAAGCTGTGCTGTTGAGCAGCTGTCCTATCCTGACAAAGCATTTGTGATCAAGGAGATTGTGCTTCATTTGAGTTCTGCTGAGACAAGTTGTTGGCACACCACTGCAATGCAAATGCCTCAAGACATTGCTGCAGAGAATGCGATGCTATGAACTGCCGCTGAGGTGTAGTCGGCAGCTGCCAGGACATCAGCTGCCAGGACATCAGCTGCGTTGAGTTTAGATTGCTGGCAGCAATTGCCTGTCAGACTGGGAGACATTGCATCATCACCCTGAATCCATCCAGTATATTTTGTTAGGCATGATCTTTTGTCATGACAGCCAAGACTAGATCCGTTACTGATTTCACGTAGTATGATTTGTGAGGCATGATGTTTTATCGTGACAATTAAGAATAGGTGCCTTGCTGACTTCAGGCCTCACATACACAGGTCCTGCTGGCAATATTGAATAATGGATGCTGACATCAGTTGTGAGAGCAGAGCAAGACAGGGGAGCTTCTGCCTTACCAGCAAGGGGCTAGCTGCCTTTCTGACTCTGGTCCCTTCACTGGTAAACATGTCCTCTGCACTGCCAGCATTGTGAAAGCACACCACTCTCATCCTGCACAATTGCATCAGGCCTGCTGGGACTTTTGTCATGTTTTTGCCTGCCACAGTGTGAGTGAGGCATGGGCCTGCATGAGGTGGCCTGAAAGAAGCAGAATGTAAGGGTGATGCTTGGTGTTCGACTGGGCATCTGTCTCAAGAATTGCGTGAAGCAAGCTCTATTTGGCCACTGTGTGCAGCCTATTCTGCACAGGAGCATGCAGCAAATGCAGCTAATTGCCCTTTCCTGCATGCAAGTCTCTGCAGTGAGCCAAAAGAGATTGGTTCTGGCCAAGAAGGCTTTCATACATACCTGGGGTTAGGACATTTGGAGTTGCTGCGCTGGAGGCCGGGAAACCAGGTGTCAAAATCAATCGTTCTTGGTGTCTCAAAGCTCCTGCTGTTACTTTTCATGTTAAGAGCAGTTAGACTTGTCGTGGTAATCATAAGGCAACTGCGTGCTTGGCTTTGCTTGAAATAACTGCGGATCTGCTCCTCTGACCTACAAATACAATTGCGTATTGCTCATACGGCCATGCGCATTGTCATCGACTTACACCAAAAACTTTTACCAGTCAACTGCAGCCATGTCTGGCGGTTCTGCGACAGCTGCTTCAGCCGCCTCCGCATCTTCTAAGAGTACCTACATTTCGGCATCCTCTGCGAGGTTGCGAATAGCCTTGCAGACTGGGCTCAACCGTTGAACGCAAGACCAGGGTCGATAAGGCCCTACTTGTCCAGATCACCTGAATCAAGTTTGCCTTCCGGATCTGTTCGGCTGAAAGCTCGCTTGCTTCCACCATCATTGGAACTAGCTCCGCCCACAGTCTATTATGGCGTATGGCGTTCCAGCATCACCATGTGAACAAAACACAGCAGACACGAGGTTTGTCTTGCGTGTAACGCCATTTCGAGTAACGCCAACCTGCTACTGTTACCACCGCATACCAACAATCTGGACATCCTACAATTGTTGAAGCCAAGCCGCACCAAATGAGCGAGTAAGGTGTGCAGCAATTCTGTTACAGCATCCTGCTTGAAGCTACAAACATCTTGCAACCCGTCCAATAAAAACAGCTCAGCCGAGAGTGCAATTGCTGACATGAACTCTTATTACACCCAAAAGCAACGCTAACGCTTTAATACAACCTACTTACTTTGAACAGAATCTTCAAAATATCATCTAATATGCAATGTCAGCAACGACCTCATAATTAACAAGCAAGCTGCGCAGGCAAAGCCTTCTACGACAAACAATGGTAATACACATCCCAGCTAGTAACTGCTTTTTCTGTACCCATTCAGTGGCGCAATACTACCAGATCTAAATATCGAATGGCACGCTGGCTCTACTGGCCACGTTATACTGGCCACTTTATAAACACAAATCTGCAAATCAAGAAAATAGCAGGGCACTGCAGTTGTCATAATCACTGCATCAACAGACACACTATCTACTCAGAATGTCACACAAGCACGCTGAGGTGTAGCTCAGAAGAAACTCTGCCAGAATCTGTATGCAGCGCCACGCATGCAGCTGACTTGCATACCATTAGCACACACATGACTTGCGTACACATCCAAGACTGCATTTTCTGCAATCACACATTTGATCACGCCGGTGCCAAGCCAATTGTCATCATGCTACCTCAAATGGCAGAGGTGTGGATGATCATGGGGGAGCTGGTCCAAGCCTGCTGCGTGCGCATGGCATTCATGGGCAGACCAGAGGACAACCGACCAAACTGCTGCCCAGCTGTTCTAGGTGGCATGAACACATTCTCAGGACTCATGCCCATCATGTGGTCATCAAAATCAGCAGATGTCTGTTCGGTAGTAGGGGTTGGGGTGGGTTGCTGTGAAGGGGGCAGCATGCCCTGCTGCTGGGCAAGTTGGGTGAGGTGATGAGCCCGCTGCTGCTGCTGCTGAACTTGGGGCTGGGTGGTGGGTGCAGGGGGTGTTTGGGGCTTGGGAGGTACCCTGGGACGAGCTGCTGTAGCCATCCTCCATTCCTTGGGAGTTGATCCCAGCTGCGCAGGCAAAGAAGGAAATGGGCAAAACAAGATACAGGAACAATTGCAAAGAAGCATGCAACATACTGAGGGGTAAGGGAGTAAATGGAGGAAATGTCTGTGCTCTCCCAGGCACTTGCCCAAAACTAGAACCAAAGGCATACTCAGCAACATATTCTGAAGCTGTCATGTCCATTTCGTGACAAAGCAGTGTTAACAATTTCTGCATGGCCATAATCGGAGTGGCGGCAGGCTGGTGATATACCTGAGGTGTAGAACCCAGCATCATGATGTCCTCATCCAAATCATTGTCAGACCCGCCCATGATGAAATGGTGAGGCAGCTGCAGCTCCTGACGCAGGCTGCCCATGTCCATTGTGTCACGACCTGAAGCACAACATAGGTTTCGGAAAGCTCTTGGCCCTACTATGATTACAGCTGCAAAACACAACACTTTCTTGCAGTCATGGCGCCACTAGGAGGTCCCTGACAAAGGGTCTGAGAGACTCGAGCTTCCAAGGAGCAGCACAGCTGGCAACAAAAAACCAACAAGGCTGAGGAGCTCTTGAAAACAAACTCTGACTCAGAGGATCAGGACTCAAATCACTGAAAAGGCCCAGCAGCCAGATAAGGTACACATCGAGGCCAGGCATGCATAAACTAGCCATATTTGGCCTCACCTCCTGCTTCCATGAGTTGGGTCGCCATATCAACCATGTCCACAGATCTGCCAAAAGGGCTGGTCCCCATTGACAGCCCAGTGGCCCTGCCATTTGAAACAGGCCAGTTGGAGCCATTCCAGTTGCCTTCACTTCTGTTGACTTGTGGTACATTTGTGGGCATATTCATTTGCTGAGCACGGCCCACCTGACCAGGGCTGAGCGTGGGGTTGAACTGAGCTGGAATCATCATTGCCTCACTAATTGACAGTACACCCTGCAGACACATGCATGTTGGCAAATGTATGCGCTTCATTGCAAGCATTGAGTGCATGAAAGGGCGCAAGACTGGCATTCACTGCTAGAGAAAGCTCTACAGATGACGCAAACAAAACTTGATGTCAGAGCAGCTTGGCTTGTGGTCACTGACAAGACTTGAAGTGCGTTACAAGAAGTAGAAGCCTCTGCAAATAAAGAGCTACGCAGAAGATGCCCAAAAACATCACCAGTTTGAGTCTTACAGTGGCATCACGGGCTCCAAGCATGTTGTTCTGAATGAGGGGCATGTCCAATGAAGATGCCATTGGTAAGTTGTCATCAGCCACAGTTACAGGTGGCATGATCTTGGGCTTGTTTGCGGTGCGCTCCACTTTCTTCTTTGGAACTGCAGTGCTCCTTGGAGGTGCTGCACTTTCAGGACAACATTCAGGACACAGGTGCATAGCGTGCTGGGCCTTTGTTGACAGGCTGATTCAGCAGAATCTGATGTGTTTGCATCTTTGCAAAAAACCTTACATCTACTGCAATAGGCATGCATTCACTGCATTTGCCATGCAGCCCTGCATTGACCTTGCATGCATGCAGCGTCCACTTGTGCGTTAAGTTCAACAAGTAGACACAAACTACAGGTGCTTTGTCTGCAGGCTCTGCCTGCCATGCTGAGTCAGCAGGGACTGACGTGTTTGCACACTGTGTCATGCATGCATTCATGCCAACCATAGACAAAACACTTACATCTGGCATGCAGTGCGTCTGCTTGCGCATGCAGCATCCGCTTGTGCACAAACTCAAGAGGTTGACAACAAAGCTGAGTGTGGTGCTTACGGTTGGGTATGGGTGCAGGCGCAGGACATTCTTGACCTTCCTCCAGAGGGAAGTTACACCTGGCAGCAGACCCACGGATAGCACGAGCTGCTGAGTCGTATGCTCTAGCTGCCTCCTCTGCTGTATCAAAGGTGCCCAACCATCTACAACAAAACAGTGATGAGCCTTACTGCAACAGTCAGAAATATAGCAAGCAAGAAGGATGTGCATAATCATTCAGCATAGCAGCAAAACAGCATGTCACTGAGACCTTGACTGTCAATGAAAGGTGCAGTGCAAAAACTTCAGTGGACTGTTGCATCAACGCAAAATGTATCAATGCAGAAAGCGCAAAATTATATGTTCAGGCAAGATTTGCTATTACCTCCTAGCACCAACTGTTGGGTCTCTGATTTCTGCAGCCCACTTCCCCCATGGCCTCTGTCTAACGCCTCTGTATGTCTTGTTCTTTCCTTTAGAGACTACAACCTCAGGGGGTACACCATCTGGCACCATAGGTGGAGGTGGTTCCTCATTGGTGTTTATGTGAGCGACATGATGCGTGGATGCGGCAGCAGGTGTATGTGCAGATGCTGGCTTGTTGGGAGTTGGAATTGGAGTGCTTGGTCCCTGGACAGCAAAGGACTGATGTGTTGCAAGGTGCCCACAGGTGCAGCAAAGCTGCTGGCTTGTAGAACGAGGCCACGAGATCAGGGACACGTTAAAACATGACATGCAGATTGTCAGCAACCACTGCTCAGGAGTAAAGTGCTAACTAGCTGATGCAGACCATTACTCACCGTGCCAGGTTTGGCGCGTTCGTCTGAGGCTTCCGGAGAAGTTTCGCGACTGGGACTACCACGCAGTGTTGCTGCTAGTCCGCCGGGTGCTAATGGACTGCCAGAGCCAGGTGTCTTTGGATCTGTGCCGGTTACGCCTTCCCGGGATGGCAAGCTGTGCATGCTTTTCACTGTTTCCGGAAATCCTTGAGCGGGTGTGGGGGCGTGCAACACCCCTATAGCCGTATTCATGGCTATAGCACCGTGTACAAGCCAGTTTGAGCGCACAAGCGTCTCGCACCTGCAAGCTAACACACGCGTCCAAATATGGTGGAACGTAACAGAACCGCGGGTAGCAAGGTCGCAGCATGACGCCAGATCCAAGGTCTTGTGACTGGATGCGGTTGTCAACGTCTATGTAGTGCTTTTCGCAGCATGCTAACACTTTACAGCAATACTCAACAGCAACTGCACTGGATGCTACTCAGATGTCCAGTAACAACAAAGCAGTTGGGCCTTCGACCAAAAAATGAAAAAGACTACGCTACCCTTCACAAGTAATGAAGTTGCGATGCGTCACTTTGCATGCAGCAAGCAACTGCTCTCACGAGCTAGATCACTGCCTACCTGATAGTTATCCACTGCTAACAGAACCTTTCCAGCTCTATAGACACGGCAAAAGCTACGAGCGTGCGCCAGCTCGACAGGCAGCTCGATGGCGAAGGCAAGTGTGAAAACCACGCAGGTCAGTGCCTTTCCACCTCCTTCCCAGCGCAGATACTCAAAGCCTTTACTTCAGTGCGCTTTACCACTCAAAGCAAACCCCCAGGAGTCGCATCACAGTCCAGTCAACCATTGCGTGATGACATGCTGGCAGATTGGACAAACGTGACTGAATCGAAAGCGTCTTGCGGCGCTCGGGATAATCGTCTCATAATAGGCAGTTGCAGAATTTAGACAGATTTGCTACCATAGGGGAAGAACAAATTAATGGCAGCGCTCTTTTTAGCAAAGCAGCATGTCTGCGGAAGCAGCTCCTGAAGTATCATCCAGCACTGCGGCAAAACAGGCCGAGAAGATGTGCAAAAGCACTAAAACTCAGAAAGCATGCTTGGAGACTTCTTGCAAAAGGGCTCTACATGTATGGCCGAGTGTATTCAAAAAGCCCTGTATTCAAAAAGCGGTTTTTGCACATGTTCCTAAAAAACCTCCCTGATGTTTGGTCTACATGTGCAGCAAGGTATCTGCTGTCAGCGGAGTCCCACAAAGACTGTATATTGCTGGAGTGTCAGGATTATCAGCTGTCACACAAAGACTGTATATTGCAGGAGTGTCAGGATAAGGCCTTGAGGACAGCTTCTGGCAATCTGTCACAGCCACAGATGTTCACCCGCCTGGACAAATGGTCCTGCAGGCACATGTTGGCAGTAGTAACAGCACAGGATTGTGCAATCATGTGACCAACTTGAGACTCAGTAACTGATTTCCAGCAAAGCTGTTTGACTTGCAGACATGACAGGTATGCTGCTCTCTTGCTTGGAAATGTGCAACATCAAATATGGGCACTGGGCAAGGTGCTGGTACCTTGGGTCGTGCCTTGCGCGCTGCAAGGTTGACAGGACCAGCAAGCTGCTGAGCCATTGCCTGATCAAGCTCTGGAAAGGACAAGCTGCGCAGCTCAGCACAGTTGAGCAGATCTAGCCTGCTCAGTCTGGCGCTTTGCAGCGATGCTTCCTGCAAAGCCACATCGCCCTTGCGACCACACCATTGGCAGCATTCTGGATGCCCAAACAAATGGAGAACCGAAGGCATTGGCAGTGATTCCCAATTGAAGGCAATTTCTGATTTGGAACAGGTCAGCACAACAGTCAACATCACTGACACTGATGGCTGATCAACAGCAAGCAGGCACATGCATCAGGAACTCACACAACCTCTCAACCTGAGTTTGAGATGGGACCTACCACCAAACATTGACAGGCAACAGCTGTCATGTGTGACAGTGCTGAGCTGAGAGTACTGATGTGGTGCAGGTGCGCACAGCCTGAACAGTCTAGCCACTCCAGTTTGTCACACGCTTTCAATACCAGCCTGCTCAGTGATATGCACCCGTTCACGTTCAGCCTTGTCAACTCAGGGAGAGACTCCAACACCTCCTCTATGTCTGCACGACAATGCACTACCAGGTAACATTTGACGTTCTGCTGTTGCTAACTGATTTTGATGAAGCTGAGAGCAAAAGCCAACTTGGTTTGCCACCTCTGTTTGCAACTGAGACTACGAGAGTCTAGTCCCATTATCAAATGGTCAATGTCCATCTGCTTCAGCATCATTGACAGCATCAGGCAGCTTATGGCCTCACCAACAACCTTGTTACATCAATCAATCAATCAATCAATCAATCAATCAATCAATCAATCAATCAATCAATCAATCAATCAATTTGATCATCACCACAGACATATCTGCTACCAGGGAACCAGTCGTATGCAGGGGCACCAGCCAGAGTGTCTCCCACCTTCTGACTGAAGCTGTCTGCACCCGAACAGGTTCAACTGCTGCAGTTTTGGACACTCCAGCACCGGCGCAAATCCATTCAGCTGGCTGCATTTGGAAGCGCTCAGCGCTGTCAGGTTGGGGCACTGCACCTCCAGGCTGTGCAGCTGAGGGCAGTCATCTACAGCTAAGTCATTCAGACATGGGGCGGAGATGTAGACCTGCTTCAGTTTGCAGCATCCTGTGAGAGAGACTGACTCCAGGGGTGCTATTGATGGCAGCTGAATGGTGACTGAGGTGATGGCGTGGCAGCAGTTGCCTATCAGCTGCTTCAGCATGGCCTGCAAGTGGCGCCAAGGTCAGGGTTGGCATGTCATAAGGGCAGGCAGAAAGGAGGAGATTCCCACTCCTGAGTTGCGCAGCAATAGCACACGTGATGGTGAAAGAGCCAGCAGAGAGACAGGCAATGACAAAGCAGTTTGTACACCCTGCATGCTTATGGGCACGCATGCTAGCACAGGGATGACACATGACTCAACATTGACGCAAAGAGTGTGGACCACGTACACGCAGGGAATCACGGTAAGTTGCATTGTCGCAGAAGCAATCGGACTTAAATGTGGCCTTATACAAGAACAGGTGTGGGATCACCGTCAACAGTAAGGGGCACCAACCTTGGGAGGTATGTCCAATGCATTGCCAGAGAGGCCAGCACAGCGAGAGACATCCAGGCAGGTGAGAGAGTGTGCTGCAGCAGAGCCCCTCAACAAGGCTGTGACTCCTTTCTCTGTCACCTTCTCACACCCAGCCAGGGACAAGGACTCCAGACCAAGCCTGCTGCCTGCATTGCAATGCTTGGCAAGCGCTTGGCAAGTCTGTACAGACGAATTCAGGTGCGAAGCCTGACAACCAAACTAGCTGACTGATGGAGATTGTTATGCCGTCACAGATGGTACGCTGGATCAGGTAATATACCGTTGCAGGACAGAGAGCCTGTCTCTAGCAATTGCACATATGGCCAGACCAGTTGATAAAATGCACATCACACCTTTGTCCTGAGAGACTGCGTAGTCAGACTTGTGTTGCATGCAACCCACACGGTCTGTACTGCTTTGACAGATGCAAGCAGCACCCAGGATATCAAGGCAAGTAGAGGCTGGCAGGTGCCAGCTCAGGCCCCGCAAAACTCACTGAGTGAGCCCACAAGCAACCTGACAATGGATTCAACGCAGTCCAGGCAAAGCTCAGTGCATGTAGCAAATGATGCTGTGTAGTGTGTCAAGGCTTAAGTATCACCTGAATGAAGATGCTGACCTTGCCGGCGTTGAGCTGAACTGGTGCCATGGCTCTGTTCAGATTCATCAGCATTCAGCACTGGATGTAGATGTGAGTGCGGATTGCTAGGAGCTTCAGCATGTCTCAAGCCTACCAAAGAATTGGACAGTACACTACGCTGCAAGCTGACATTGCGGTAGGAGGGCACTGTGGGTATCGTGTCTGTTGCTGCAAGCTCAGATGAAGCCCCATCACGTGATCCTATATCCAGAGCATCTAGCGCCTCAGGCAATGTCTGCTGGGCTGCAGTGTAGTTAGAGAGCATGATGGCAGCTGCGTCGTCGATATCCTCGCAGCCACGCAAGGTGAGACCCCTGAACACAGCAAGCAAACATTTGATGAGCATCCTACTACTTGCTGGTTGTCAAGGTGTGTGTCATGCAACGCAGCAATCAAGTGTTGTTGGCTCTTGCAAGCAAAGTGTTTTGCTTCTGGTGCATCCAGATGCTGCTGCTTGATGAGGCAGTGACAAGTGCTTACACCAATGTCACTTGCACAGGTATGCGCTGCTGCAGTCTGGAATGTGTGCTTGATGCAGCATGCAAGCTGCAGGGTGTGGTTGAGCAGTCCATGCAGTATTTGTTGGGCCCAGCTACCCTTCACTTCTGCACAGTCTAATAGTCAGCGTGTCTGAAAGGCTTGCGCAGCACCAGCATGCAGGTGATCATGAGCATCTGGTGATACCCAGAGCTGTCAGAGTAAGACTCTTGACCTGAGGGTATCAAAATAATCACAAAGGGTGGCAATGTCATCTGTCCTGAGGGCAATGCAGCCCTTCATATTCAGCTTTTCCAAAGGCTGCCCTTGAACTCGAGCAGCAGCGCCTCTGGAAACAGCCCCAAGTGCGTTGGCAAAGTCAACTGTGTGGCGCAGCTGACCAGCACAGCGAGCAAGACTGACACTGGTAGCCCCTGTGTAGGCTGCTACCATTCCTTGCATGGCAGCGCTGCTCATGCCTGTGAGCAGCAACATCTGCTCTGTTGCCCTCTGTTGCTGCTTTGCCTTGCAAAGTTGTACGCGTGTTGACCAAAGGCTTCAACACAGCTGTCAGTGGGGTTGGAAGGACAAATGTGTGCTTGGCAAGATTCTGCTTGGTGAAGCGCGTTTTGGCACAGGTGATGTGATGAATACTTTCAAGAGGAGCCTACATTGTGCTGAGCATAGCGGTAAGGCTTTACCAGGTGGTATGTTGAGGAATGCCAGGCCTGCCCTCACTTTCCTGATGTGTTCTGCAAATTCCTTGCAGGTACGAGCTGCCTTGGCAAGGTCTTTGGAATCCAGGTGCCTCAGTACTAGCCCTTTGCATTCGTCTGGGAGCCAGCTCCAGTAGCTGGACCCAGGCATCACGACTGCAAGTCATGCTCAAGCTACTTAATCAGGACTGAGAAACGGATTCTGGTATACGGGTGACACTGTGTATGCTGTGGCAAGTGTACCTTCACATTTTGCTGACTGTGCAGGGCTAGACTTGCTTGGTGCTCGGGACTGGTTGCGCTCAGACATTGCCAGCAGCACCTCAATTGCGGCCTCAACCGAATTGTTGCATTCACTAAGAACAGCGCTGATGCTGCTCTTGTCTGTTACATTGCCGAACATGCTGTGCAGTTGTTCCAGTGCTGGCGAAGGGAGACATGCTCCGCGATCACTGTGTAAAGAGTCGCGCAAAGCGAAACCCGGCAGTCTGTCTGAATCTCGTTTATCGACAAGTGCTTGCTTGGATTGCCTTCCCCGCTTCTCCCCTCGGGCACGACCACAGTTTGCATTGTTGCCTGTGCCTGATGTGTGAGCAGCTGCATACTCTTGATCAAGAAGGGATTCGAAGGCTTGATGCTGCCGGCTCGGTTGCGCACCACGCCGTGGCATCATGCAATGCTTGGGGTAAGAGCAGCTCTCACTGTGATGGCTACGTGCACATTTCCGACACCGCGATCACCAGCAAATAAGATGAGCAGTTTACGTAGCATCTGTAGACAATATGTCTACAGCATCTGTAGACAAAAAAACTTGCCTGATTCGCCGGCCCCTCCGCAGGTCGCTTGTGAAGACGAGGAACACCCTCAAGGTCGCGGCTGCGACGCGGCGTCATGTCAAACAAGTCAAAAAATATCACCACGTCAACCTCGCTTGATATAGGCTTTGCGCAGTGATGCTCCGCAGCGTGATCTGCGGGGTGCAATCTCTCCGTGGATGCTGCTGCTGCTTCTCGGCACAATCGACTGCAAGACATGATGAGCTGCCGCTAAGACTGCTCAGGTTTGTTCACTCCTGCACAGTATCATCATGCTCGTGCCTCCAAGCTCTCGAACCACGTCGTGATCTATCACTGCACAGGTCCATGCTTGAGAGGCGGACCCAGCAGGGTTGAAGAGGGCACGCTCACCACCTGTTCAGAAGATCAACGTCGGTAGTCACTGGCCATTGTCAGGCGTCCGTGGCCCAGTACACAGCACAAGTGAAGACGAACTTCAGCATAGCTCCCAGCCAAGGCAGGTCAAATAGCGTCTCACCGATCGTAGTCCGCAACCAAGGAGCTTCTGAGCGACATGAGTACTACCAGCAAGCAGACTGGCACCCCATCAGCCCGGATGGCGCCCAGGAGTCAGCTCGTGTACATGGCAGTGTCAAGCGCAGTAGACACCAGCATACAAGAGAGCAGCAGCACTTTTACTGGCAGGAAGATCTTGCTATGAATCTGTATCGTCATACTTTTGCCTTGGCTAATCAGCTCCAGCACAGGACAGAGCTTCAGCAATGAATGCAGGATGACTTCAGGGACAGAGTCAATGCAGCAGACAAGGAATGCTGGCGCTGCAACACAGCTGAACACATACAGGCTGTGCTATCACCAACAGCCATCACATATGCCAGCACATTTGCTCATGTCTCTGCGCACAAGCCAGAATATGGATGTACCAGCTGCAGCACCCGAATTGCTGTGCATCCTATTAGCAGAGACCGTTTCCCATCCACTGCACGCCAGGCCACAGTCTGGTATGATCAACAGCTGCTGGTAATCACAGAATCAGCATTCTGATCCTGTGCCCACTGTGCAGCCCTTGAGCAGCTTCATTTGCAGGAGGCGTCAGACCTCCTGGCATTTGGATGAAGTTGTCTGATGCTTCACATAATTGGCAACAAGTACAGGATCACAGTTATGAGCATTCATGTTTCAACTGTCAATGCATGGACCCTTGACTGTAACATTTCAACTGATACAGCTGCAGCCTGCTTGCATCTGCTCTATGCAGCAAACAATGTAGCAATGATGGTGCAGCAACATCACATCAGGCACAGGCAGATGGCTGACATGCATTGCCAGTGTCCAGAGGTACAGCTGGGACATCATGCTACCTGACTGATCACCTTACCCGACAACACGGCACAGCATGCGAATGCGGAAACAGCACATGTGAGCTGGGTATACACATACAAAAGTTGCTGGTGCCTTGCTGCCCATGTCAAGTTCCTTTTGTGTTACTTTTCCAGGCCTTTGTCATCGTCACGAAGCTCTCAGAGTAGATCAGCTGCATGCACATGTTCATGCACACATCAGGTAAGCTGATTTGTGTGCTGAGTAGTGTTCTGAAGTCTAACATCATCCAGGAATATTCATCTGTCTTCTGGAATCTCTGCTTGAATGTGTCTTCAAGTTTAGTAGGGAGTAAGAAGTGCATTGTGCATCAGGAAACACAACCTTACAGTGCTGTTGTAATGCAGGTGGCATGCACAACTCCTGACAAAGCCATGTCGCAAATCAGGAAGTTCTTTTCAGAATATAAAATATAGCTGCGCAAGAGTGGTGATGGCATAGCCTGTGATAGGGGACACATCATTACCACATTGGCGCTGCATTGGTACTTATACTTGACTGGTATTTGCTTTGACTGTCATCATGCCTTGCAGGCATTGACTACTAGACTGGAAAGTTGCTGTATGCATGCATTGCTGCAAACAGGATGCATGTACAGCACCAGATTATTGATTGAACCCCTGACTGTAAGCCACTGATGTGTTGCCTCCTGCCATCAAAATCGGCAATCAAGGTTACTGTAATTGATGCCTGTGTTCCTGCAAAGTTCATACAAGCCCTGCAAATTGTCCATGTAGCTCACAGGACACACTGCAAGCTTCATTGCTACATGTCATGCAGTGTATCCAGAATCGACTTTCAGGCTACTGTGCTTGATATATAGCATGCATGTACTGCTGCAAACTGCTTACAGCTATGCTCCTCAGCAGCTTTCAAGTTAGAGGTTCTATCTACCATTAGTGTAGATATAGCCTCCGAGATGTATGTCAATGCACTTCAAAGAATTGCGCAGCCTAACACAGCCTTGCTTGGCTGTACACTGCATCACAATATTTCCATGTGCGGTTTATCGGGCTGTGCAAATCAGTGCATCATTGGCAAAGTGTATCTGAGATCCATTCTATTTAGGAGACTGCTTACAGCTACAGAAGACCGTCCACTTAGCTCACTGCAAGCTGTCTGTAGATTGACTGCTGTCAAGAATTGACCACAATCGACTGCCAGGCCACTGTTGTTGATTCATATGATGCATGCATTGCTGCATACTGCTTACAGCCACTGTAGATTGTCAAGGTAGCTCCTCATAAGCCACAGATGTACTGTCTCATGTCATGTACATGTACTGCATTCAGAATCGACTGTCAGGCTACTGTGCTTGATTCGCAGACAGATGTGTTGCCTCATGACATGCAGTGTATCAACACTTGACTTTCAGGGTACTGTGCTTGATCCACAGGATGTATGCATTGCTGCGCAGAATGCATGCATGCACACTGCATACAGCTAGTGTAGACTGTCAATATAGCTCACTGCAAGCTACAGGTGTATTGACTGCTGTAATGGATTGACCAGAATCGAGTCGCAGGCTACTGTGCTCAATGCATAGCATGCATGCATTGCTGCAAACTGCTTACAGCCACTGTAGACCGCCAACATAGCTCACTGCAAGCTACAGGTGTACTGACTCTCATGTATTGACCAGAGCCGCCCCTTTTTGCAATGCTGCATGCGTGCATCTCTGCAAAGCAGCCCCGCAGGTGCTGCACATGATCATGGTAACCGTAATGCATATATAAACAAATCAATGTCTAGTCGGCATTGAAGAACATTTGATAATATGACAATTCAACTTGCACAGTCTGCCAAGCTCTTGTGAGCTTTCCAGACTTGCCATGTACAAGAGCAATGACTTTACCAGGTACTGTTGATTTATGCAGTGGCATTTAGACAATATTGGTCAACCCATTCATGAACATACCAGAACTAGCTAGTAACACTTAGTCAGCTTCTGCGACAGCTGTTTGTAATAGCCTGATGCACAGATCAGGCTTCTCTGGACACTTATAATGTACAAAGCTGCCCTTTGTCTCACTCAATGGCAGCCAAACAGTAAGTTGTCGGCAGCAAAGTGAGAGCCATCTGGCAACATATGACAGAGATGCAGCTCCTGCATTGCATCTTGCCCTACAGACGCTTCAGATGACAATGAAGCGTCTGTAGGGCAAGATGCTATGCAGGTGTCTGTAAAGCACTATGTCGTTGACTGGCTGTCGATGACTCAGTCAGAAAGGCAGTGCCTTGCAGGCCGTCCGCATGCAAGTCTTGAACTGCCAAAAGACTTGTCTATGTGATATGATGACCTGCTAGTTGTGAGAGATGTTCATTTGAATTTTGCTCCTGTGCCTCAACATCCTGCAGGAGTGCTGTCAGAGTTGCCACACATCACTTGTGCACTCAAGTGTGATGTTTTCATGTGAATGCAACACAGATTGCAGTGTATCTCATATGCCAAGCCAAAAGGCCACGAAGTTATGCGTTCAGAGGTGCAGTCTCTGCTATCAGACTGTGTTGCTACACCATGGTGATCTATGTCCCAAGGGTCTGCTTGGGAGGCGATCCAGCACACCGTGCCTCAGTCCACAACCGGCAGTCTCAACGCCCATCTGGGTCAGCAAGCGAGACAGTCAAGGCCAAATTGACAAGCTGAGGAACAATAAACAGAACCTTGATTTGGTTTGAGTACCCATCCCCGGCTCATTGTCAGAGTGCGCATGCGCCACGTGGAAAGCCTAACTCAGTGTCGAGCACAGTAGGGGAAAGGCGTTAAGTGAGCGTCTCGCTGTCGTCCTTGGACGTCTGACAAACATGACGACGACAGATCGTGATCAGCAGGTTCGGTAAGGGAAGCGTTGACACTTACGTCGTTCTCAGCCATGAGTGCAAATCACTCTGAACACGCTGCAGACCTCACGCGGCAGATCGGTTCAAACGAGATCATATGCAGGAGGAGGAGGAGGAGGACTTTACATCTTCAGCCAACCAACTAGGTTGTACAAATGTGCCAGGGTTGTCAATAACCTGGTCAAAAACATTAGTACTAAGCGTTTATCATGTCTAGACAGAAATAAACTTGTAGACATTCATGCGATCCTTCTGGGCAAAGAAGGATCGCATTGAAGAGGTTCGGGAATTGGAAAGGGTGTGATACTTGTCTCTGAGTGGCTGGAAAATTGGACACTCAAAGACAAGATGATATTCATCCCCAACGCTAGATAGGGGACAATGTGGGCAAAGTCTAGATGATCTGGGAATAGGTGGTCTGTAATTACTACATAACCCATTATACATACATGCCTAACTCTGACTAGATATATGATGATGCCACACTTGTAAATCAGAACATGTATGTATATGCAATCAAGAGCTAACACACTTGTAGTAGCCACCGGTGCATATTTGCTACCAAGGCACTACTAGCGTGCTACCATAGTACCCCTGTGTTTACCAGGGCACTACTAGGCTCTTACTAGGGCTCGCTCGCTTTACTATAGTAGCCCCCTAGTAGTGCTTTGGTAGGTGCC